>ERZ1645187.985-NODE-985-length-27019-cov-41.718106_pt1 | contig 27019 bp, 25 predicted proteins | sample MGYA00575352_ERZ1645187 | MGnify/ENA primary metagenome ERZ1645187 (study PRJEB40837, sample SAMN11349314) | freshwater sediment metagenome | isolation source: river sediment | host: Sediment | place: India: Wazaribad , New Delhi | collected 2017-02-21 ...
TCCTTCACCTACAACGTCAGCGACGGCAAGGGCGGAACGGCGACGGCGACCGTAAATGTGACGGTTGCGAATGGCGTCCCTGTCGCGATGACGGACAGCGTCTCAACCGCGACAAACACGCCGGTGAACGGCGATGTGTCGACCAACGACAGCGACCCGAACGGCGATCCGCTGACGTTCAGCGTTGCGACGAATCCCACGCATGGTTCGGTGGTTTTGAACGCCAACGGCACATTCACCTATACGCCGACGAACGGTTATAGCGGCGCCGATTCCTTCACCTACAACGTCAGCGACGGCAAGGGCGGAACGGCAAGCGCGACGGTGAACGTCACGGTTGCGAATGGCGTTCCGGTGGCCATGAATGACTCGTTCAACGCGCATAGCGGCGCATCGACGAACGGCACGGTCGCGGCCAACGACAGCGATCCCAATGGCGATCCGCTCACCTATGCGGTGTCGACCGGGCCCGCGCATGGCTCCTTGACCTTGAACGCGGACGGCACGTTCACTTATCTGCCGATGGCGAGCTACACAGGAACGGACACATTCACCTACCAGGTCACGGATGGCCAGGGTGGCAGCGCCACGGCGACGGTGACTGTGACGGTCACCAATACGCCGCCGACGACGGTCGGCGTCACGCCGACTCAGAACGGTCTTGACGGGGCGACGGTCACGCTCAACGCCTCGACCTATTTCACCGACGCGGACGGCAACACGCTGACTTACAGCGCGACCGGCTTGCCGACGGGGCTCAGCATCGATCCTGTCACCGGCGTCATCTCCGGCACGATCGCAAGCGGCGCTTCGGGCGCGACCGGCGCGAATGGCTATTCGGTGATCGTGACGGCGAGCGATCCGGCGGGCGCGTCCACCACGCAAACCTTCACCTGGAACATCGCCAATGTCGCGCCGACGGCTGTCGCCGATACGTTCAGCACGACGGGAACGTCGCCGGTCGCGGGCACGGTCGCAACCAATGATTCCGACGCCGATCACGACACGTTGACCTATACGCTGAATGGCCAGTCGGCGCATGGCCATGTCGTGTTCAATGCGGACGGATCGTTCACCTACACGGCGAATGCGCTTTTCGCCGGGGCCGACACATTCACCTACACCGTGCGCGACGCAAACGGCGGAACGAGCACCGCGACGGTGACCGTGCAGGTTGCGGCGCCGACGGTTCTGCCGCCGACGATAACCTGCATCAACACATTCGGCGATCTCAGCAATTTGCGGCGTCTGCTCTGGGGCGCCTGAGACGACCGGATAAGATGACGAAACCGATCAGCCGCCGAGACCCTCGGCGGCTGATTCTCTTTCAGCGCCCTGCAACGCAAAGCTCATATAAAAAGCCCGGCCGTTAGGTCGGGCTCGCAATTGCGCGCAGCTGTCGAAACCTCAGTATTTCGTCACCAGCGGTTGTCGCGCCGCGACAACCGGCGTCGGCTCGTTGAAGTTCCAGCGCATGCCGAACTTCAGATCGTGGCTGGCGAGCGTGCCGATCTTGATCGGTTGGCCCGTCGTTCCGCATGTGCACTGAATGAAATTGGTGGCCGCGCCGCTGCCCAGATTGAGATAGCGATAGGCGGCTTCCAGCGTGAGTTTTTCGTTGATGGCGTAGCCGACGCCCGCCGTCAGGCCCCAAGCGAAGCTGTATTTCGTCTTGTTGGCCGAATAGCCGCCCGTGGTCTCGGTGAGCTGGTTGAGCAGATTGAACGGCGCCACATTGTTGTAGATGTTGACGATGCTGTGACCAGTCGTCGTCAGACCTGAAACAGTGTTGCGTGACAGGCCGGCGCTGACGCCGACAAACGGCGTGAAGCCGCGCCAGGTGGCGAAATCGTAATAGGCGTTGAGCAAGCCGACCTGCGAACCGAGGTTCCCATCGTAAATGCTGTAGATATCGGCGGCGAGCTGACCGCGCGCATTGAGAATGCGCACGTTGGTCGTCGCCTTGAGATTCGACGCTGTGCGCAATTCCCATGTGGCGTCGAAGCGGACATTCTCGTTGACGCGGTAGCCGACGCCCGCGCCCAACGAGGCGGTATTTGTCAGAGAGTGATTGAGAAAGCGCCCGCCGTTGGCGGCGAGATCGGCCTGTTTCGGCGTTGCGGAGCCGACGGCGTTCAAGCCGGCGTCGCCGCGCAAATACCAGCCGGTGGTTTCGAGGGCGCCGGGCGCGATCGATCCGCGCAGTTCTTGAGCAGAAGCCGAAAAGCTGGAAAAACAGAGCGCGGCGAAGCTTGTCGCCGCCAGAAATTTAATGGTCATGATTGGTGACAATCGTCTGTTGGTTTCATCTCGAAAAATAGACAAACGTGCTTAATTTTCTCTGAAGCGCCGCTTGGGATTGGCGCAGCCGAACGCGATCGGACGCCTCTGCGCCCAGGGCGGCCGGTCGATGTGAGGCGATTGAGATATGGGGTAATGCCGGGTCTCGATGACGAGAACCGGTGAGGAGCGAATGCTGCCGACGTCGCCGAAAATGACGCCGTTATTTGAAGAGGCTGGTCAGCCACACAATCAGACGGCGCAGCCAATTGTCCGAACTTTCCATAGGAGACGGCGGCGCTTCAGCAGGCGCCGGCGCAATGCTTTGGCGCTCGTCCAGAGCTTTCGCGAAATCGGAGAAGAACTGATCCGCCATCTTTTTCGCGACGCCGTCGATCAGGCGCGCGCCGAGTTGCGCGATCTTGCCGCCGATCTGCGCTTCCACGTCGTAAGATAAGCGCGTGCCGGCAGGCGCGTCGGAGAGACGGACTGCGGCGCCGCCTTTGGCGAAACCCGCGACGCCGCCTTCGCCTTCGCCGACGATGCGATAGCCGTTCGGCGGATCGAGATCGAGAAGATTGACCTTGCCCTTGAATGCCGCGGAAACGGGGCCGATTTTCATCTTGGCCGTCGCACGGAAGGCGTTCTCCTCCGTGCGCTCCAGGGTTTCGCAGCCCGGAATGCAAGCCTTGAGAATTTCGGGATCGTTCAGCGCATCCCAGACGGTTTTGCGGTCGGCGGAAAGGTCCACCTCGCCCTTCATCGTGAAGGCCATGAGTCTCGTCCTCGCAGGTGGGTGTTGCGTGCGATCTTCGCGGCGACTTACTGAACCGGCGAAAAAGCGGTCGGGGTGACGAAGCGGTTTTCCATGTCCGTCAGCAGGTCTGCGTCGGCGAGCGCCTTGAGATAAACCGGCCAGTCGGGATCGGCCGCCATCGCCTTGCGGCGCGCCTCGCGATCGGCCTGGCTGTCATATCCCCACAGATGCACGACGCGGTTCTGCGCGCCTTCCACCGTCGTGTACCAACCAAGGCATCGGCCCAGATATTTCTGTTGCAACGGCCAGGCCATCGTCCGGTAGAGTTCGACAAACGCGGCCATTTTGCCGGGCCGGCACGTATAGATGCGCAGATCGACGATCATGGTCTTCTCCTTTGTGTCGCCTCAGACCGAGCAATAACGGTCCTGAATTTCGGGGTTGGCCAGAAGGTTGGCGGCAGTGTCGCTATGCACGACCTCGCCCTGATCGACGATATAGGCGCGCTGCGAGATCGACAGCGCCCGTCCGACATTCTGTTCGACCAGAAGAATGGTGAGGCCGCGCGCCGAGATCGTGCGAAACAGCTCGAACATTTCGTCGACGAGCTTCGGCATGATGCCTTCGGAGGGCTCGTCCAGCATCAACAGTTTCGGGTTGGAGACGAGCGCGCGCGCGATGGCCAGCATCTGCTGCTCGCCGCCGGACATGGTCGTCGCGGGTTGACGCCAGCGCTCGCGGAGGCGCGGAAACATCGACAATATTTCGTCGACATAGGCCTTGTCGGGCTTCGACGCCGATGGAGCGACGAGGCCGAGCTCGATGTTTTCTGCGACCGTCAGGCCTTGGACGATGCGGCGTTCCTCCGGAACATAGCCGAGTCCGGCGCGAAACCGTTCATGCGTCTGGCGCGCCAGCATGTCGTCGCCGAGAAACGTGATCGCGCCTTCGCAGCGTGGCATCAGCCCCATGACGGCGCGCAGGATCGAGGTCTTGCCGGCGCCGTTGCGTCCGATGATCGAGACGACTTCGCCTTGTCGCACCTCGAGCGCGACGCCCTGCAAGACGTGCGCCCGACCATACCAGGCGTTGACGTTTCTGAGTTCAAGCACCGGACATCTCCTCGCCGAGATAGACGCGACGCACCTCGGTGTTGGCGCGAATGTTGTCGGGCGTTCCGTCCGCCAGCACTTCGCCATGATGCAGCACGATGATGCGATCGCTGACGCCCATCACCAGCTTCATCTTGTGCTCGACGAGAATGACGGTGCGCTCCGATGACAATCGAACGATCAGGTCCATCATCGCGCCGGTTTCCTCCGGGCTCATGCCCGCCGTCGGTTCGTCGAGCAGGAGAACTTTCGGATGCGCGGCGAGAGCCATCGCCATTTCGAGGCTGCGTTGCTCGCCATGCGCCATGGCGCCGGCCGTACGGTCGCGGCGAGCGGCGAGACCCACACGATCGAGAATGGCGATGGCTTCGTCGATCTGCGACTTCATCGCAGCGCGCGGCGTCCACATGTCGAAACGCCGGCTCATGCCCTGCATCGCGATGCGCACATTGTCGAGCACCGTCAATTGCGGAAACACGCTGGTGATCTGGAACGATTTGGCGATGCCGAGACGCGTGATCTCATGCTGCGGCCGCTTGCTGATGTCCTCTCCCTTGAGGAAAACCGATCCGGCGGTCGGTTTGACGGAGCCGGACAGCACGTTGAAGAACGTGCTTTTGCCGGCGCCGTTCGGTCCGATGATGCTCGTCAGTTCGCCCTGCCGGAACGCAATGGACACGTCGCTCAGCGCGGTGAAACCGCCGAACTGAACATAGACGTCGCGGACTTCCATGATCGGGACGTCGCTCATGCGCGGCTCCTGACATAGCTCAGCAACGTGCCCCAGACCCCGCGCGGGAAAAACAACACTAATGCGATGAACAGAAGCCCGACGATCAATTGCCAATGCGAGGTGAAATGCGACACGACATCTTCAAGCAGCAACATGATCGCAGCGCCGATAAACGGGCCGAAGAACGTGCCCATGCCGCCAAGCAGCGACATCATCACCACAAGGCCGGAGCTGTGGTAATTGACGATGTCGATCGGCACGATCGAGAGATGGACGGCGTAGAGCGATCCTGCCAATCCGCACAAGGCGCCCGAGATTGCGAACACCACCCATTTCGTCGCTTGCGCGTCATAACCGCAGGCGACGACGCGCTTCTCGTTCTCGCGGATCGCCTCGAGCGTCACGCCGAACGGCGAGGAGAGCAGGCGCGCCACGATCGCAAGCGCGAGCGCCACGAAGAACAGGACGAAGAAAAACTTCTGGGTCGGATTGAGCAGATTGACGTTGAAGAAACCGAGATTGACATGCGCCGCGTTGATGCCGCGCAATCCGTTCTCGCCCCCCGTCCAGCCGTCGGCCTCATAGAGCAGGGCCGAGACGCATTGCCCGAGCGCCAGCGTGACCATCGAGAAATAGATGCCGCGGCTTCGGATGACCATCGCGCCGATCAGAATGGCGCCGCCGATCGCCGAGAGCACGCCGATTGCAATCGCCGGCAGAACGGAAAGTCCGCCATGCACGATGGAGAGGCCGCAACCATAGGCGCCCAGGCCGAAGAAGGCCGCCTGTCCGAAAGACAACAGCCCCGTATAGCCAAGCAGCAGATTGCAGCCGAGCGCGAACAATCCGTAGATGAGGATATTCGTGGCGAGAGCCTCGTAGGGCGCGATGACGATTATGGCCGCCAGCGCCAGCACGGCGAGCGCGACGCGATGCCTCGCCAAAGTCTCGAACCAGCCCGACGCGGGCGACTGACGGTCCATGGTTCCAGCGGACATGCGCGTCACCCCAGATGGCCGGGCCGGCCGAACAAGCCGCGCGGTCGAACGATAAGAGTGAGGGCCATCAACGCGAACATCGACAGCTCGGCGAATTTCGGCGAGAACAGCGACGTCAGGCTCATGACGACGCCGACGAGCAGGCCTGCGACGCTGGCGCCGACAAGCGAACCCATGCCGCCGACGACGGTGACGACGAAAGCTTCGACCAGCACGGGGATGCCCATTTCCGCCGTCACGCCGCGCATCGGCGCGGCCAGCAGTCCGGCCAATGCCGCGAGCCCCGCGCCGAGCCCGAAAATCAGCATCCACACTTTGCGGATATCGACGCCGAGCACGCGCACGATCTCCGGATCGGCGGCGCCGGCGCGCACCACGAGGCCGAACTTCGTGCGCTCAAGACAGAGATAGAGCGCGCCGACGACGACGACGCAGACGCCGATCAGAAACACGCGGTAGAGCGGAAAATAACCAAAGCCGAGCGACACCGCGCCTTGCAGGAATTCCGGCGTCTCGAAGGGAATCCCCTCCTTGCCGAACAGAATGCGGATGACCTCGACCATCACGTAGGACAGGCCGAAGGTCAGGACGATCGGATAGTCGACGCCGCGGCCGTAGAGCGGGCGCACCAGCGTCCGCTCCACAAGCATGCCAAGCGCGCCGACCGCGAGCGGCGCGGCGATAATCGCTGCGATGAAACTGTCGGTCAGACGCAGCGCGACCACGCCCGCGAAGGCGCCGACCATATAAAAGGCGCCATGGGCGAAGTTGGGAACGGTCAGCATGCCGAAGATCAACGACATGCCGATCGCCATCAGCACGAGGATCGATCCGAGCGCGAGCCCGGTGAACGTCTGCAAAAGAAACAGATCGAGAGTCATCACGCAAACTCGCGCCCGAGAGGCTTTTAGCCCTTGTGTCCAAGCTCGTCGCAGCTGCGCAGATTGGCTTCCGCGCCCGGTTCGACATGCACGATGTTGAACACGTCGAATTCGTTGCGCATCTGCGCCTGCGCTTTCGACTCGACGACGAAGACAGGCTGAATGGCCTGATGGTCGCATTTGCGATAGCGCTCGGGGCCTTTGTGCGTGTCGAGTTCGACGGTTTCGAACGCTGCGATCACCGCGTCGGTGTCAGTCTTGCCGGCCTTCTTGACGGCGGCGAGCAGGCTCGAAACGCCGGCGTAGCCATAGGCGCCGTAGTCGGAGGGCGCCGTATTGGAATATTTGGCGCGATAGAGCGTGTTGAACGCCTTGGCGCTCGGCACGCTGTCTTCAAGCGTCCAGTGATAATTGCAGCCGCCGACGACGCCGTCGAACATTGCGGGCGAGCCGGCGCGGCGCTGCGCGTAGAGGAAGACGGGAACGGCGATCTGCGCCTGCTTCTTCACGCCGAAATCGACGGCCTGCTTGATCGAGTTCAACTGATCGCGGCCGAAATTGCAGATGCACAGAACGTCCGGCTTGGCGGCGAGAATGCGCGGGAAGAAGGTCGAGAAATCCGAGGTTCCGAGCGGATGCAGAATCTCTTCGACCACCTGCATGCCGTGGGCCTGCGCGGAGCGTTTGAAAGCGCGCAGCGTCTCGTGGCCATAGGTGTAATCGGCGGCGAGAAAGGCGACGCGCTTGCCCTTGGCCTTGGGAAACACATACTTGCCGACGGCCTGCGTCGTCATGTGCGGCGTCATGCCTTCGTGGAAGGTGAAGCGGCTGAATGTGCCGGCTTCGTTGATCGTGTCCGATTGGCTGATCGAGACATAAATGACGCCGCGCGTCTTGCAGACTTCGTTGACGGCGAGTTGCACGTTGCCGGCGAGCGCGCCGACGATGAAATGCGCCTTGTCCTTTTCGATCAGCTCAAGCGTGCGCGTCGTCGCTTCGCCCGGATTGAGCTTGTCGTCGCGCACAAGCAGTTCGACCATTCGTCCGCCGACGCCGCCCGCGGCGTTGAACTGCTCGACGGCAAGTTGCGCGCATTTCACCTGATCCTGCGCCTCGGCGCCGAAAGGCCCGGTCAACGGCACCGGAAAACCGATGCGGATCGTCTCGCTTTGCGCACGCACGATGGATGGCGCGAGGGGAACGAAAGCGGCTGCGCCGAGTCCTGCGAGCAAGGTGCGGCGATTCATATTGGGCGCTACGATCTGACCGGTCATGCGTTCCTCCCCTTGTTTTTGGCTTCAGTTGATTTTTCCAAGAGCGCGCAGAATACGCTCCGGCGTCATGGGCATGGTGGTGATTTCGGCGCCGAACGGGTTCAGCGCGTCGTTGATGGCGTTCATGACGGCGGCTGGCGCAGCTGCGACGCCCGCTTCGCCCGCGCCTTTCGCGCCAAGCGCGCCTTCTCGGGTTGGCGTGACGGCGTGGTCGATCTCGATATCGGGCATTTCGCCCGCCATCGGCAGCAGGTAGCCAGCGAGTGAGCCGTTCAGGAGCTGGCCGCGCTCGTCATAAAGACATTCCTCGTAAAGCGCTCCGCCAAGGCCTTGCACCACGCCGCCGCGCACTTGCTCTTCGATAAGCAGCGGATTGATCGGCGTGCCGCAATCCTCGACGACCCAGTGCTTGAGCAGTTTGACGAAACCGGTCTCGACATCGACCTCGACCAGCGAGCCCTGCACGCCATTGGTGAACGCGAAAGGATAATTGCGCGGCGTATAATGATGCGTCGCGACGAGATCCGGCGAAACGCCTTTCGGCAACTCGTCCTGACGGAAATGCGCGATGCGCGACAATTCCGACAGAGGAATGCGCGGTTCGCGCGAGGCGCGGTCGATGATGGAATTGTCCGCGATGTCGAGCTTGTCGGGATCGGATTGAAGGAAGATGCCGGCGAGACGCAGGACGCCGTCCTTCAGCTTGAAGCCGGCCTGGTAGGCCGCCTCGCCGCCGATGCCCGCCCCGCGCGAGGCCCATGTGCCGCCGCCGTAGGGCGCGGCTTGCGTGTCGCCCGAGACGACGCGCACGCGGTCGAGCGATACGCCGACGGCGCTGGCGACGACTTGCGCGATGATCGTGTCGGTGCCTTGGCCTTGCTCGGTCGTGCCGGTGTGGCAAACGACATTGCCGCCGGGATCGAGACGCACGCTGCAACCGTCCTGCGCCGAAATCGGCGCGCCGCCGACGCCGTAAAATTCTGGGCCGGGGCTGGTGATTTCGATGAACACGCCGATGCCGACGCCAAGATAAACACCTTCGGCGCGCTTGCGCGCCTGCAAGCGACGCAGCTCGTCATAGTTCATCAGCGCCTTCAGTTTCGACAGGCAGGTCTCGTGCGACAGGCCTTCGAATTTCAGGCCAATGGCGTTCACCGTCGGATAGGCGTTGTCGGGAATGACGTTGCGCGCGCGCAAAACGAAGGGATCAATCCCGAGTTTGCGGCCTGCGGCTTCGATAAGCCCTTCCGTCACCGCGCAGGCGATCGGATGGCCAACCGCGCGATATTGGCTGGTGGGAACCTTGTTCTGAAACGCGACGCGCGCGCGGGCGCGATAATTGGCGATGCGATAAGGGCCGCCGGTGATGTTCATCACCTGATTGGCTTCGACGGCGCTGGTGCGCGGATACATCGAATAAGGACCGATGCCTGTGCGGTCGTCGATCTCGAGCGCGACGATGTCGCCATCCTTCGACAGACCGAGACGGCCGCGCACCCGATGCTCGCGCGCGTGAATGTCCGAGACGAAGGACTCGAGCCTGTCGGCGACGAACTTGACAGCGCGGCCGAGCTTGATCGAAAGCGCGATGGCCGCCATCTCGTCGGGATAGATGTGAATCTTGACGCCGAACGAACCGCCGACATCCTTGCAGATGACGCGCACGTCATGCTCGGGCAGGCCGAAATGTTTCGCGGCGATGCGCGCCATCATCTGCGGCGCCTGACTCGAATGATGGATCACGAGCTGGCGGTCGGCTGGATTGAACTCGGCGAGAATGCTGCGCGGCTCAAGCGATACGCCGGTGTGCCGTGCGAAGGAGAAATCGCGTTCGACCACGACGGCGGCGTCTGCGAAACCCGCATCGACTGCGCCGACGTCGATACGCCGTTCGAAGGCGATGTTATTTCCGAGCGCGGCATGGATCGGCGTCGCGTCGGGCGCAAGCGCGGCGTCCATATCGACGGTCGGTTCCAGCTCTTCAAACGTCACGTCGATTTCAGAGAGCGCGTCTTCGGCGATATGGCGGCTCGTCGCGACGACGGCGACGACCGGCTCGCCCTGCCAGAAACTGACGCCTTCGGCGAGCGGGCCCTGCGGCTGCGAGCGCAGTCCGGCGAAATGTGACAGAACGCCGACCCACGGCGTGCAAAACGGCTTCAAGTCTTCCGCCGTGGCGACGCAAACGACGCCCTCTATCGCTTGCGCGCGCGAAACGTCGATGGCGACGATCTTTGCGTGAGCATAGGGGTTGCGCACGAAGGCGGCGTGCAGAACGCGCGACGCTTTCACGTCGTCAACGTAGGTTCCCCGCCCGGCGAGCAGACGCAGGGCGTTGGGCCTCGCGACGCTGCGGCCGATGTAGCTTACGGGCAGATCGAGCGAACTCAGATGCGCGCCGTCGCGGCTCATGCGGGCGCTCCTTCAAGTTGACGGCTGACGGTTTCGACGGCGTCGACGATCGCCTGGTATCCTGTGCAGCGGCAATAATTGCCGGACAGATGATCGCGGATTTCCTCGCGCGTCGGATGCGGGTTTTCCTGTAAAAGCGCGCGCGCGGTCAGCACCATCGCCGGCGAGCAGAAGCCGCATTGCAGCGCGTTGCGCTCATGAAAGGCGCTTTGCAGAGCGCGCGTGAGCGCGTCGCCGTCGGCGCCTTCGATGGTCGTCACTTCGCCGCCATGCGCCTGCACGGCGAGAACGCAGCATCCGCGCACGATGTCGCCGTTGAGCAGCATCGTGCAGGCGCCGCAAACGCCGTGCTCGCAGCCGAGATGGACGCCGGTGAGATCGAGATTCTGACGCAGGAAATCGGCGAGCGTCAAACGCGGCTCGACAAGAGCGCTGACGCGCGCGCCGTTCACGATCAGGGAAATGGGGGTTTGACTCATGCCCGACCTTCCATCACGCGGTTGAGCAGCCGCGCGCAAAGCACGCGGGCGAGATGCAGGCGATATTCGGAGGAAACATGCGGATCGGCCGAGGGCGAGAGGTTGGCGACAGCTTCGCCGACGACATCCTCCATGCGCCTGCCGGCGATCCGCCCGATGACGGTTTCCGCCGCGAGATCGACCGGTTCGGGCCGGTCGCCCACGCCGAGAAAGACAAAACGCAAACGCCCGCCCGCGCCGCCGCGCCAGGCGATGGCGAGGCCAGCCAGCGCAAAATCGCCGCGTCGGCGGGCGATCTCGTCGAAGGCGAAACGATCGTCGCCCGCCGCGACCGGAATGTCGACGGCGACGATGATCTCATTCTCCGCCAGATCGACCGTATAGACGCCCTGAAAGAAATCGGCGGCGGCGATCCGTCGCTCGCCCGATGGCCCATGGGCGACGATCGTTGCGTCGAGCGCCGTGACGCAGGCCGGCCATTCCGCCGCCGGATCGGCGAGCGCCAGGCTTCCGCCGAATGTCCCGCGATTGCGAATCGCGGGATGGGCGATGTGATGAACGGCTTCCGCCAGCAAAGGCGCATGCCGCGCGACGAGCGGGTCGCGCAGGATGTCGGAATGGCGCGTCAGCGCGCCGATGCGCAGAACGCCGCCATTGAACGCGACGCCGCGAAGCGCCGCCACGCCGCCAATGTCGATGAGCGCGCTCGGCGCGGACAGGCGCGCCGCCAGCGTCGGCAGCAGGCTCTGCCCGCCCGCGAGAACGCGCGCATCGGGCCCCGCCGCCGCGAGCAGCCGCACGGCGTCTTCGACGCTGTCGGCGCGTTCATAATCGAACTTCGGATTTTTCACGTCGTTCCTCGACAGCGTTCGATTTTTGCAGCAGAATTAATGATCATTTGATAAACAGTAATGACTGGCATGTCAATGCTCGGAAAAACAGGGAGGCAACCCGTTGCCGAAAAATAGCGCGCAGGCTTCCAGCGCATTGAAAATACGAGCGCGCCGCATGTCGCCGGCCGAGCGCGAGGACGCAATCCTCGACGGCGCGATCAAATTTTTCGCGGAAGTCGGATTCGATGGGCAGACGCGCGAACTGGCGGAGCGGCTCGGCATCACCCAGCCGCTGATCTATCGTTATTTCCCGACGAAGGACGACCTGATCGAGCGCATCTACCAGCGCCTCTACATCAGCCGTTGGCGGCCGGAATGGGAGACGCAATTGCGCGATCGTTCGCGCTCGCTCAAGGCCCGCCTGACGGATACCTATCTGATTTACGAGAAAATCGTCCTCACCAGCGAATGGGTGCGGCTCTTCCTGTTTTCAGGCTTGCGGGGCAATATTTTCAACAAGCGCTATATCGCTTTTCTTGCCGAAAAGCTGATCGGGCCGATCTGCGAGGAGATCGAGGCCGCCGGCTCCGCGGCGCATCTGTCGCGCGCCGAACTCGCCGAACTTGTCTGGGGGCTGCACGGCGCGGTGTTCTATCTCGGCGTGCGCAAATGGGTTTACGAGGTCGTCACCGGCGACCCGGATTCGACGGTGCCGATGCTCGTCGGCGCCTTCGTCGACAATCTCGCTGGTTCCTCCGCCGCCTAACCGGCTGGCGTCACACGCGGCGTGAAGCAAGAGACGAAGCCGCAGGCGCGCGGGAAGGGCGGTTGACAGCTCCAGGCATTTCGCTTCGACTGAAACAAAAGACACCGCAATCGGGTGGAGAGCCCGATATAAGCGACAAGGGAGGTCGAATGTCCCCGACGAGGCGTCAGATTCTGGCGGGCGGCGCGATCGCCGCGGCTTCATCTGTTTTCCCCGCTCTGGCCCAATCGCGCACGCCGCTGAAAATCGGCATGTTGCGTATCGCCAACGCCATGTTCTCCGGGATCGATCAGAAGTTTTTCGAGCAGCAGGGGCTCGATGTCGAGATCGTCTTCTTCCGCTCCGGCGCGGAGCTTATTCCGTCGCTGTCGCGCGGTCAGATCGATGTCGCCGCGACATCGGGCGGCGCGGCGCTCTACAACACGCTGGCGGCCGGCGTGAACTCGCGCATTGTCGGCGACTACTTCTCGCTGGTGCCGGGCTCGCGCTCGCATGGCGTTCTGGCGCGCAAGGATCTGCTTGGCGCGCAGATCAAGACTGCGGCCGATCTCAAGGGCCGCACGCTCGCCATCACGGCGCAGGGGCAATACACGCATTACATCGCCGCGCAGACGCTGGCCAAGGCCGGATTGAAAGAGGGCGACGTGCGCTTCGTGCAAATGCCCTATCAGGACATTCCGGCGGCTTTGATGGGCGGCGCCATCGACGCGGGCTGCTCCGTCGAGCCCTATATCGCGCTGACGGGCAAGAATGGATCGGCCGGCGTTCTGACATGGGATTCGGAAACCGCGCCGGATCTTCAGGCGGCCGTCCTGATGTATGGCGAACGTCTCGCGACCAAGGAGCGCAAGCTCGGCGAGGCTTTCATGCGCGGCTATCGCGCTTCCGTCGCCTTCATGCATGAGGCGCTGAAGGACGAGGCGAAGCGCAGGCAGGTCGCCGCTTCGTTCCAGAAGCAATTGCCGCTTGAGGACGCGACGCTCTACGAACGCACAGGCTGGCCGATGGCCAAGCTGTCCTGCGTCGCCGATCGCGCCAGCCTCGAAAGCCAGCTCGAATGGTATGCGGCGCGCGGCCTCGTGCGGCAGAAGCCGGACCTTGCCGCCTATGTCGATAACAGCTTTGTCGAGGCGTCGCGCTGACATGGCCGCGCCGGTCATTGAAATGCGCGGCGTCGCCCGCGCCTTCGCCGTCAAGGGCGGCGAATATGTCGCGCTTCAGAACATCGACCTCGATGTCGCCGAGCAGGAATTCGTCTGCATCGTCGGGCCTTCCGGCTGCGGCAAATCCAGTCTGCTGCGCATGCTGGCCGGGCTCGACGCTCCGACGTCGGGTCGGCTCGATATCCGCCGCGCCGACCCGAGGCGTTTGCTTTCGACCGTGGTGTTTCAGGAGGAATCGGTCTTTCCCTGGCTAACGGTGGAGGCGAATGCGGCTTACGCGCTGAAAATCACCGGCCTGTGGGACAAGGCGACGAGCCCGGCGCGCGTCGATTATTTCCTCGAAAAAACAGGCCTCACGCCCTATCGCAAATTCTATCCGCATCAGCTTTCGGGCGGCATGAAACAGCGCTTGTCCATCGCGCGGGCTTTCACGCCGCAGCCGCAGGTGTTGCTGATGGACGAGCCCTTCGCTGCGCTCGACGAGCAGAACAAGCTGCTCTTGCAACAGGAGCTGGAAAAACTGTGGGAGGAGACGCGCAACGCCGTCGTCTTCATCACCCATTCGATCGATGAGGCGATTTTGCTCGGCGACCGCGTCGTGGTCATGACCTCTGCGCCCGGTCGCATCAAGGCCGACATCAAGATTCCCTTCGACCGCCCGCGCTCGCTGACGGAACTGAAGGCGACCCCGGAATTCGCGCATCTCTATGGCGAAATCTGGAACCTGTTGCGCGATGAGGTTCTCGCGGCCCGCGCCCGCAGCCTGCCGAAGGCGTCGTGAGATGCAGAAGCTCAAGCCTCTTGTCTCGCCGCTGATTCTCTTCGCGTTATGGGAGATCGCCGCGCGTCTCGGCTGGATCGAGGTGAAGTTCTTCCCCGCGCCGACGACGATCTTCGCGCGCATGTTCCAGATGCTGGGAACGGCGCAATTCTGGACCGACCTCGGGTTGAGCCTGCAACGCGCCGGCATTGGCATGCTGATGGGCGGCGTTCCCGGCGTTCTCGTCGGCCTCGCCATGGGGCTGTTCAAGCCCGTGCGCGATTTTCTCCAGCCGCTCGTCGCCGGCCTCTACCCGCTGCCTAAAATCGCCATTCTGCCGCTGCTGTTGCTGATTTTCGGACTCGGCGAAATGTCAAAATATGTGACGGTCGCCATCGGCGTGTTTTTCATCATGGTGATCAACACATCCGCCGGCGTGCTCGCCATCCGGCCGATCTATTTCGACGTGGCGAAATCGTTGCACGCCTCGCGCTGGCAGACTTACGCGACTGTGGCGCTGCCCGGCGCCCTGCCGGGCATTTTCACCGGCATTCGTCTCGCCACCGGCGTCGCGCTGCTGCTTCTCGTCTCTGCCGAGTTCGTCGGCGCCAACGAAGGCCTCGGCTATCGCATCTGGTGGGCCTGGACGGTCTTCTGGGTCGATGTGATGTATGTCGGCCTGATTGAAATCGCCTTTCTCGGCTTCGTCTCGGCCTATCTCGTCGACATGCTCGAACGCGCGCTGCTGCCATGGCGGCGGTGACGCCATTCGCGCGGGTGGAGGATGGCCGCCTCGTCACGGGGCAGGGGCGCTTCACCGCGGATCTTGCGCCGCGCGATGCGCTTCACGCCGTGTTTTTGCGTTCTCCGCATGCGCATGCCCGCATTCTTTCGCTGACGCTTGATGATGCGCGCGCCGTGCCGGACGTCGTCGCCGTCATCGACGCCGCAGCGTTGGAGAAGCTCGGCATTCGTCCGTTGGCGGAAACCAATCCCGTTCCCGTCGGTCCCGGCAATGCGTTTCATTCCGCCCATTGGCCTGCGCTGGCGAAGGAAAAGGTTCGCTACGTCGGCGAAGCGGTCGCGCTCGTTCTCGCCGATACGCTCAACGCCGCGCTCGACGCGGCCGACGCCGTCGCCGTCGAATACGAGGAAGACGCCGCAGCGATTGGCGTTGACGCCGCATTGGCGCCCGCCGCGCCGCGTCTGCACGACGGCGCCTGCGGCAATATCGCCTCGGTGTTCTGCGCAGGCGACGCGGATGCGGTCGCATCTGCGTTCGCGCAGGCGGCGCATGTCGTCGAGGCGCGTCTCGAATTGCCGCGCGTCGTCGCCGCGCCGATGGAGCCGCGCAGCGCGCTGGCGCGCTTCGACGCCGCGGACGGCGTCTACACATTGACCGCGCCAAGTCAGGGCGTCGGCGCGTTGCGTCGTCATCTGGCGCCGGCGCTCGGCGTAGCGCCGGAAGCTTTGCGCGTTCTCACGCAAGACGTCGGCGGCGCTTTCGGCGTGCGTGCGGTCGGCTATCCGGAACATCTCGCATTGCTCGGCGCCGCGCGGCTGACTGGGCGCGCCATCCGTTGGACGGCGACGCGGCTCGAAGCGATGATGTGCGACACGCAGGGGCGCGGCATGAGCGTCGCCGCGCGTCTGGCGCTCGATGCGGAAGGAAACTTTCTTGCGTTCGATGTCGACAATCGCGTCGATCTCGGCGCCTACAACACGTCGAACGCGGCTTTCATCGCCAGCAACAATTTCGCGCGCAGCCTCGTCGGTCCGTATCGCACGCCGGCTATCGCCGCGCGGGTGACTTGCGTTTTCAGCAACGCCGCGCCCGTGGCGGCCTATCGCGGCGCCGGGCGCCCCGAAGGCAATTATGTGGTGGAGCGCCTGATCGATCTCGCCGCGCGTCGCTTTGGCTTCGATCGCATCGACCTGCGCCGTCGCAACATGATCGCGGCGGACGCCATGCCCTACGCGAATGGCTTGGGTTTTTCCTACGACAGCGGCGACTTTCGCGCTTGCCTTGACGCTGCGCTGGCGCGCGTCGACCGCGACGATTTCGAAACCCGCAGACGCGCCGCCGGGCAGGATCGTCTGCTCGGTCTTGGTCTGTGTTGCTTTGTCGAGCCGGCCGGTGGTCCGCCGCAGGAAACCGCGCATCTGCGGTTCGGCGACGGCGTGATTTTTATCGATGTCGGCGGCCAGTCCATCGGCACGTCGCATGCGACCGTCTTTCGCGCGCTTGCAGCGCGCCTGCTCGATGTCGATGAAGCCCTGTGCGATGTGCGGCAAGGCGACAGCGCGCGTCACGCAGAAGGCGCCGGCTCAATCGCCTCACGTTCGGCGGTCGCCAACGCACAGGCGGTCGATGACGCTGTAAAGGCGATGCTCGCAAAGGCCCGCCGTCTCGCCGCGTTGCTGTTGCAAGCCGCTCCCGATGATCTGATCTACGCGCGTGGCCTGTTCACGCTGACGGAAGACGACCGGGGTCTCGATCTCTTCGAACTCGATCGCGCATCGCGTGATGGAGCCAATCTGCCTGCGGATCTCGCAGGCGGCCTCGATGCGCGCGCTGTCATCGCCGCGAAACCGACTTTTCCCAACGGGTGTCACATCGCCGAGGTCGAGATCGACCGCGCGACGGGTCAGGTCGCGTTGACGCGCTACGTTTCGGTCGACGATTGCGGCGTCATGCTCGATGAAACGATCGTCGCAGGCCAGATTCACGGCGGCGTCGCGCAAGCCGTCGGCGAGGCGTTGTGCGAAGTCGCGCATTATGATCGCGACAGCGGCCAACTCGTCAGCGCGTCGTTCATGGATTACGCCATGCCGCGCGCGTCCGATCTCGTCGCTTTTGAGACGCACGAACGCCCGACGCCCTGCGCCAGCAATCCGCTCGGCTTGAAAGGCGCGGGAGAATCCGGAACGACCGGCGGTCTTGCAGCCGTGATGAACGCGGTCTGCGATGCGCTCGCGACGGTTGGCGTCGATCATCTCGACATGCCTGCGACGCCGGAGCGCGTGTGGACCGCGATCGCGGACTGACGGTCTTGTGTCGCGCGGCGCCCGTGATGGCGAGCGCCGCGCGGCCGCGCTTATTTGACCAGCGGGCAATTGCCTTCGGCCAGCGGACGGAAGGCGCGGTCGGCGGGGATTGTCGCGACGACCTTGTAATAGTCGAACGGCTTCTTCGACTCTTCGGGCTTTTTCACCTCGACGAGATACATGTCATGCGTCACGCGGCCGTCGACGCGCACAGTCGTCTTGCCGAACAGCGGATCGTCGTAGCTTCCCGCATCACGCATCGCCGCGACGACAGTCGCGCCGTCCTTGGCGTCGCCCACCTTCTCGACGGCGCGCAAATAGGCCAGCGTCGAGGAATAGGTTCCGGCTTGGCTCATCGAGGGAACCTTGCCGTTGTTGCGTTTGGCGAAACGCTCGGCGAAGGCGCGGGTTTTGTCGTTGAGGTCCCAATAATAGGCGGTCGTCAGCATCAGACCATTCGCCGCCTTCAGTCCGAGCGCGTGAATGTCGTTGATGAAAAGCACGAGGCCGACCAGCTTCTGGCCGCCGGCGACGATGCCGAATTCGCCCGCCGTCTTGATCGCGTTGATCGTATCCGTGCCGCCGTTGGCGAGGCCGATGATCTGCGCCTTCGACGTCTGCGCCTGCAGCAGGAAGGAGGAGAAATCCTTGGCGTCGAGCGGATGGCGCACGGAGCCGAGAACCGCGCCGCCGTTCGTCTTCACGACATCGCCGGCTTCCTTTTCCATCGTCGTGCCGAACGTGTAATCGGCGGTGAGGAAGAACCAGTTCTTGCCGCCACTCTTGACGACGGCCTCGGCGGTGCCATGCGAATTCGACCAGGTATCCCAGGTCCAGTGCAGCGTGTTCGGCGTGCAGGATTTGCCGGTGAGTTCCGACGTGCCGGCCGTCGTGGCGATGAGAACCTTGTTCTTCTCTTTCACAAGGCTCGCAAGCCCGAGCGCGATGCCGCTGGTGGGAACGTCGACGACCATGTCGACATTCTCTGTGTCGAACCAGCGGCGCGCGATGCCGGCGGAAATGTCCGTCTTGTTCTGCGCGTCGGCGCCGACGACCTCGATCGCGAGCTTCTTCGACGACGCGGTGAAATCCTCGACGGCGAGTTTGGCGGCTTCAAGCGAGCCCTTGCCGCCGAAGTCGGAATAGGGCCCCGACATATCGCTCAACACGCCGATCTTGACCGGCGTCTGGGCGAAAGCGGTCGTCGCGCTCAACGCGACGGCCAATGCGGCAAGCCCGCCTTTGAAAGTTACGTTCATGCGTTCCTCCTGTGACATAGGCGTTATTTCGAACGCGCGGAGCGGCGCTCCGCGCCTTCAACCTCAGCTGAAGGCGGCGATCCCGGTGATGGCGCGGCCGAGGATCAGCGCATGGATGTCATGCGTGCCCTCGTAGGTGTTGACGACTTCGAGATTGACGAGATGACGGGCGACGCCGAATTCGTCGCTGATGCCGTTGCCGCCCATCATGTCGCGCGCCATGCGGGCGATATCGAGCGCCTTGCCGCAGGAGTTGCGCTTCATGATCGAGGTCAGCTCGACAGGCGCCGCGCCTTCGTCCTTCAGCCGACCAAGCCGCAGGCAGCCCTGCAATCCGAGCGTGATCTCGGTCAGCATGTCGGCCAGCTTTTTCTGCACGAGCTGATTGGCGGCGAGCGGTCGACCGAATTGCTTGCGATCGATGACATATTGGCGGGCGCGGGAATAGCAATCCTCGGCCGCGCCGAGCGCGCCCCAGGCGATGCCGTACCGCGCCGAGTTGAGGCAAGTGAACGGACCCTTGAGGCCGCGCACGTCAGGGAAGGCGTTTTCCTCCGGGCAGAACACGTCGTCGAGCACGATCTCGCCGGTGATCGAGGCGCGCAGGCCGACCTTGCCGTGGATGGCCGGCGCGCTCAGACCCTTCCAGCCCTTTTCAAGCACGAAGCCGCGAATCTCGCCGACATCGTCTTTCGCCCAGACGACGAAGACGTCGGCGATCGGGCTGTTGGTGATCCACATCTTGGCGCCGGAGAGCGAATAGCCACCGTCGACCTTGCGCGCGCGCGTGATCATGCCGCCGGGGTCGGAGCCGTGATTGGGCTCGGTCAGGCCGAAACAGCCGATCCATTCACCGCTTGCGAGCTTGGGCAGGTATTTCTGCTTCGTCGCCTCGTTGCCGAATGCGTTGATCGGAACCATCACGAGCGAGGATTGCACGCTCATCATCGAGCGATAGCCGGAATCGACGCGCTCGACTTCGCGCGCGATCAGGCCGTAGCAAACATAGTTGAGCCCGGCGCCGCCGTAGGCTTCGGGAATGGTCGCGCCAAGCAGGCCAAGCTCGCCCATGCTGCGGAAGATTCCGACATTGGTCTTCTCATGGCGGAACGCCTCCTGCGCCTGCGGCAGCAATTGTTCCTGACAATAGGCGTGCGCAGTGTCGCGCACGGCGCGTTCGTCCTCTGTGATCTGTCCGCTCAACGCAAGCGGATCGTCCCATTGAAAGCTCTGGCGTGCTGCGTTCCTGGCCATCTGCGGCTCCTGTCGGTCTGGGGTCGTGACGACGCATCGTCTGTGTTGTCGCGAAGCGTCGCTCAACAATTGTTGAAAGCGGGCGGGCGTTTTTCCATGAAGGCCTTCATGCCTTCGCGCGCGTCGTCGGTGGCGAAGCGCGCATGCAATTCGCGACGCTCGAACAGAATGCCTTCGCTCAGCGATTGTTCGTAGGCGCGGTTGACGCATTCCTTGAGCGCCATCAGCGCCGATGCGGAGAAGGAAGCGATGGTCGCTGCGAGTTTCATCGTCTCGTCGCGCAGAGCCTCATCGTCGACGACGCGCGAGACGAGGCCGTAGCGATCGGCCTCATCGGCGTTCATCACGCGCGCCGACAGACACATGTCCATCGCTTTCGCCTTGCCGATGGCGCGCGGCAGACGCTGCGTGCCGCCGGCCCCGGGCAGCAGGCCGAGTTTGACTTCCGGCAGGCCGAATTTGGCGCTGCGGGCGGCGACGACGATGTCGCAAGCCAGCGCCAGTTCGCAGCCGCCGCCAAGCGCGAGGCCGGCGACCGAGGCGATAACGGGCTTGCGGACCTGACGGATCGTCTCCCAATTGCGCGTGATGAAATTGGAATTGTAGACGTCGCTGTAGGTCCAGTCCGTCATCACGGCGATGTCGGCGCCGGCGGCGAAGGCGCGCTGCGAGCCCGTGATGACGATGACGCCGACATTGTCGTCGCGGTCGAAGGCGAGGAGGGCCGCGCCAAGCTCGTTCATCAACGCGTCGTTGAGCGCGTTCAGAACCTTGGGACGATTGAGCGTGATGACGCCGACGCGCCCATCCCGCTCGGTGAGAATAACGTCTTCGCGCACAGGTTCTCCTTCGCGCCTCGCGGCGCGTTCAAATCGTGACGGAAAGGATGCGGCCCGGGTTAGCCGGACCGTCTCAGACGCGGCTTCTTACAGCTCGCCCTGCTTCAGCATGTCGCGCAGGCGGAACTTCTGGATCTTGCCCGACGGCGTCGCCGGCATGGCGTCGCGCACGATGAGCTTTTCCGGGATGTATTGGACGGCGAGCTTGTGCGACTTGAGGAAGTCGACCATGCCGTCGAAATCGACGCTCTGGCCGGCTTTCGGCACGATGACCGCGCAGGCGCGTTCGCCGAGACGTTCGTCCGGATAGGCGACGATGGCCACCTGCGCGACGGCCGGGTGCTTGTAGAGCAGCGCCTCCACTTCGACGACGGGAATGTTCTCGCCGCCGCGAATGATGACGTCTTTCGAACGCCCGGAAATACGGATGTAGCCGGCGCCGGTCATATAGGCGAGATCGCCTGTGTCGAACCAGCCGTCGGCGTCCGTGCCGTTCCATTGCGGGCGTTTGAGATAGCCGCCGAAATTCGAGCAGGCGCGCACCAGCAGCTTGCCGATTTCGTTGGCCGGCAGGGTTTTACCCTCGCCGTCGACGACTTTCACCTCGACGCCCGGCAGGGCGCAGCCGTCGGTGGTGGACGCAAGCCTGTCGTCGTCGTCGAGCTTGATGAGGGTGACGGCGCCGTTTTCGGTCATGCCCCAGGCGGAGACGATCTTGGCGCCGAGGCCGACCTGCGCCTGTTCGACGAGCGGACCGGGAATCGGCGCGCCGGCGCACAGGAAGGTTTTCAGCGTCGGAACCGGATGGCCGCTCTCGGTCACGGCCCGCGTGAGGTCGGTCAGGAACGGCGTCGAGGCCATCGTGAACGTGACCTTTTCGGCGCGGATCAGATCGGCGGCCTTGGTCGGCTCCCACACGTCCTGAAGCACGACGCTCTGCTTCAGCATGATCGGCATCATCAGGCCGTACATGAAGCCCGTCTGGTGCGCCATGGGAGAGGCCATGAGCACGACGTCGTCCGCGCCGAGGCCGAGGCGCTGGGCGTAGGGGATGATATTGGCCATCAGCGTGTTGGCGCTGTGCATCACGCCCTTCGGCTCGCCGGTGGTGCCCGAGGTGTAGATGAGCTGCGTAATATCGTCCGGACCGGGGCGATTGACGCTCAGGATCGCATTGGCGTCCGGCTCGTTCTCCCACGCGGGCTTCGTCAGCAACGCGTCGAAATCGTCCGCGCCGTCGCCGCCGACGACGACGATATGTTTCAGCGCCGGCAGATTCGGTTGCAGGCCGCGCGCCATCGCCTCATGATCGAAATTGCGATACGATTTGGGCACGACGAGAACCTTCGCCTCGCCATGCTTGAGCATGAACGACAGTTCTCGCTCGCGGAAGATCGGCATCAGCGGGTTGAGCACGGCGCCAAGGCGCGTGCAGGCGAGATAGAGCAGGCTGAACTGCCACCAATTCGGCAGTTGCATGGCGACGACATCGTTGCGGCCGACGCCGAGACGCGACAGCCCCACGGCGATGCGGTTCGCGAGCGCCGCCATCTCGCGATAGGTGAAGCGGCGCGTCTCGCCGCTTTCGACGCGAACCGCCGTCAGGGCGATCTTGTCGGGGCAGGCGGCAAGGCAGGCGTCGAGATCGCCGTTGATCGTGCGATCATGCCAGAAGCCCTGCGCAACGCTTGCGGCGCGGCGCGGCGGCAGCAGTACTGCGTCGAATTCCATCGTCTCTCTCCCTCGGATCAGTCGATTGTTTGTTGTTTTTCTTATTGCGGAACCGCCGCGCGGCCGGCGCGCGTGCGGGCGATGATCGTTTTCATGATTTGCGCCGTGCCGTCGCCGATCTGGAAGCCCAGAACGTCGCGCAGACGCTGTTCCATCACGCCGCGATCGTAGCCGCCGTGGCCGTGCATCAGCAGGCATTGATGCACGACGTCATAGGCGAGCTTCGGCGCCCACCATTTGCACATGGCGGCTTCCGCGCTGTGCGGCGCGCCCTTGTCCTTCAGCCAGAGCGCCTGCAGGCAGAGCAGGCGCGCAGCCTCGACCTGCGTGTCGAGATCGGCGAGCGGATGCGACACGCCCTGAAAGGCCGAAAGCGGTTTGCCGAAGGCCTGACGCTGCGCGACATAGTCCCAGGTCTCGTCGAGCGCGGCGCGGGCGACCGCGAGCACCTGCAGGCCGATCAGCGCGCGCGAGAAATCGAAGCCCTGCATCACCTGCACGAAGCCCTTGTTCTCGTCGCCGAGACGATGCGAGACCGGCACGCGCACGTTTTCGAAGAACAGCGAGCCGCGCCCGATGGCGCGCTGGCCGTGGCAGTCGAAGCGGTTGCGGGTGACGCCCGGCAGGTCCATCGGAATGAGCAGGGCGGTCACGCCATGCGCGCCTTGCTCGACGCTTCCCGTGCGGCCGAAAACGACGGCGGCGTCGGCCTGATCGGCGGCCGAGATCGACGTCTTTTCACCGTTGACGACGTAATGGTCGCCGTCGCGCTCGATCTTGAGACGCAGATTGGCGGCGTCCGAACCGCCGCGCGGTTCGGTCAGCGCGATGGCGAACAAGGCTTCGCCCGCAGTCAGCTTTTTCAGCCACGGCTGCGTCACCTCGCGCTTGCCGTGATGCGACAGGATCTGCCCGTTCAGCGACGCCAGAAGGTTGATGTAGGAAATCGACAGATCGGCGCGCGCCACTTCCTCATGAATGACGCCGGCGGCGAGACAGCCCATGCCAAGGCCGCCGAATTCCTCCGGCAGCTCGGGCGCGATGAAGCCCATCTCGCCCATTTCCTTCATCAAGGCGCGGTCGAGCACGCGGGTGCGGTCGCGTTCCTGAAAGCCGGGGGCGATGCGATCGGTTGCAAAGCGGCGCACCTGATCGCCAAGCGCAATCAGGTCTTCATCGAGATACGGATTCATCTCACAGCCTCGTAAAACGCGCCGCGCCAATCAAGGCGGCGGCGCCGCTGATATGTGAAGGCGTTGAAACGCCGCCCCGCGGCTGCGGGGCGGCGGCGTGTCACTTCGCGTATTTGCGGAACTCGGGCTTGCGCTTCTCGCCGAGCGCCTTGACGCCCTCGCGCGATTCCTCCGTATCGTAATAGAGCTTCAGCGCATACATGCCCATGCCGGCGATGCCCGCCTGATGGGCGGTGTCCATGTTGAAGCTGCGCTTGGCGATGGCGATCGCGGTCGGGCTGCGCTCGCACAATTCCTCGCCCCAGGCCTGCACCGTCTCGTCGAGCTTGTCGTGCTCGACGCAGAGGTTGGCGAGGCCCATCTCGACGGCTTCCTTGCCGGAATAGCGCCGGCACATGTACCAGATCTCGCGCGCCTTCTTCTCGCCGACGACGCGAGCGAGGAAGGCCGTGCCATAGCCCGGATCGACCGAACCCATCTTCGGGCCGACCTGACCGAAGATCGCCTTTTCCGAGCAGATCGTCAGATCGCAGATCGTCGCCAGCACGTTGCCGCCGCCAATGGCGTAGCCCTGCACGCGGGCGATGACGGGCTTCGGCACGTCGCGGATCGCAGTGTGCAGCTCCTCCATTGGCAGGCCGATGGTGCCGCGGCCGTCGTAATTGCCGTCATGCGCGGATTGGTCGCCGCCGGTGCAGAAGGCGCGGTCGCCGGCGCCGGTCAGCACGATGGCGCCCACGTTCTTGTCGTAGCCCGCCTTGTAGAGCGCCTTGATCAACTCGTCGCAGGTCGTGCCGCGAAAGGCGTTCATCTTGTCGGGGCGGTTGATGACGATCCAGGCGACGCCATTGCGGATTTCGTAAATCAGGTCTTGGAACTGCATGGGATTTCCTCCTCTTTCGGCCGTTGATCAGCCGTTCATTGTCAGGCCGCCGGAGACGCTGAGCACCTGTCCGGTGACGAAAGCGGCGTCGTCGCTGCCGAGGAAGGCGATGGCGCCGGCGAGGTCGTTCGGCTGGCCGAGACGGCCGAGCGGAATGGCCTTGGTGAAGGCCTCGACGAGCTTCTCGGGATTGGCGGCGCCGGCGGTGACGCCGGCGAGCAGCGCCGTGTCGGTCGGGCCGGGGCAGACGACGTTCACGGTGATTCCGTGGCGCGCATGCTCGCGCGCGATCGTCTTGGAGAAGGCGACGAGGCCGCCCTTGCAGGCGGCGTAGACCGCCTCGCCCGAGGAGCCGACGCGCGCCGCGTCGGACGCGATATTGACGATGCGGCCGTATTTTCGCGCACTCATGCCCGGCAGCACGGCGTGGTGCATGTTGAGCGCGCCGGTGAGGTTGATCGCGATCAGCTTTTCCCACTCGCCGGGTTCGGTCTTGGTGAAGGGCTTGAAAATGTCCCAGCCGGCGTTGTTCACGAGCACGTCGATCGGGCCGAGCTTGGCTTCGGCAGCGGCAATCGCCGAGGCGCAGCCGGAATGGCTGGCGATGTCGCACTGGAAAGCCTCGGCGACGCCGCCTCCGGCGCGGATGTCGCCGGCGACTTTCTGCGCGGCTTCCAGGTTGAGGTCGAACACGGCGACTTTCGCGCCTTCCGCAGCGAAGCGCCGGCAGGTCGCGCCGCCGATGCCGCCGCCGCCGCCCGTCACCACGACCGTCTTTTCGGTAAAGCGCGCCATTCTTGGTCTCCTCCTCAAACTGGAATTGCCGGCGTCCGGCTTTTGCGCGATTGTCGTCGCGTGCAGTTTCATTATATGCAAGATATTGTCATATCTACCACAGATCCAGACGGTCGGCAAGCGGGGGCTGTATGCAAAAAAACACTGAAAACAGCGCCTCAAGCGACGACGCCAAGATCGAATTGGCCAACAGATTGTTTTTCCGGCTCTATCAATGTGCAAATATGATGCATAAAACCGGAAGCCGCGCCGTCGAAGCCGAGGGGCTGACGACGCAGCAATGGGCCGTGCTCGGCGCTCTGTCGCGCGAGAAGGCGCAGGGCGGCATGAGCATTGGCGATCTCGCGCGGTATCTGATGGTGAGCCGGCAGAATCTGGCGGGGTTGGTCGGGCGCATGGAGCGGGACGGCCACGTCGCCATCGTGCAGGACGAGCGCGACCGCAGATCAAGGCTCGTGACGATGACGGAGCCCGGCCGTTATGTCTGGCAGGCGCTCGCGCGGCCCAAGATCCGCGCCTATTACAAGGACGTGCTGACGGATTTTTCGATCACCGACACCGCGCACGTCCTCCATTACTTGCTGAAAATCCTCGAAAACATGAAACGACTGGACGAGGGAGGCGCGGGCGACGACGAAACGGCCTGAGGAGCGTCGCCTATGCCGGCAGGACGATGACTTTCGTCTTCACCGGCGTCCGCGAATAAAGGTCCATCATGTCTTGCGTGAGCAGGCCGGTGCAGCCGCTGGTGATGCCTGAGCCGATCGTTTCGGGATCGCTGGTGCTGTAGATCGTATAAAGCGTGTAGCGGCCGTTCTGATAGAGATAGAGCGTGCGCGCGCCGAGCGGATTGTCGAGGCCCGGCTTCATGCCGCCGGCATATTTGCGCGCTTCCGGCTGGCGGGCGATCATCTCCTTGGGCGGCGTCCAGATCGGCCATTCGGCCTTGCGCCCGACATAGGCCTCGCCGCTCCACTTGAACCCGTCGCGGCCGACATTGGCGCCATAGCGGGTAGCCTTGCCCTCGCCCTCGATGCGGTAGACGTGATAATTGCTGGGGTCGACGATGATCGTGCCGGGCTCTTCCTTGCTGTCGTAGCTGACGATCTGGCGATAATATTTCGGATCGAGCTTGCTGACGTCGGCGGCCGGAACCGGAAACTTCTCGTGTGGAAGCGGCCCGTAGATTTTCTCCGCTTCGGCGAGGCTCATCATGCCGTCGCTCACGCAACCGCCAAGGCTCAGCGCGCCGAGACCGGCTGCGGCGCCGAACAGAAACGCGCGGCGGTCGAGACGCTCCGCCCGGCGCTCGGGAGAGGCCGCTTCGTTCATCTCGCCGGCTTGAGCGATCCTATCGTTCCTGATCATGATCTGGAGCTTCCCCTGCTTCGTTGTCCGACCAGAGAAAACTCCGGCGCATAACGCTGAACGCTGTCACTGGGCCAAGATTGCCGTTGCGCAGGCCGATTGGCAAGCTTGCGCTTCCGAACGGCGGCTTCTTTGGAAATGGCGCGCCCGAAGGGATTCGAACCCCTGGCCTCTGCCTTCGGAGTTTTTTAGGCTGCCTAT
>ERZ1645187.986-NODE-986-length-27007-cov-170.863387_pt1 | contig 27007 bp, 25 predicted proteins | sample MGYA00575352_ERZ1645187 | MGnify/ENA primary metagenome ERZ1645187 (study PRJEB40837, sample SAMN11349314) | freshwater sediment metagenome | isolation source: river sediment | host: Sediment | place: India: Wazaribad , New Delhi | collected 2017-02-21 ...
ACCGCATCCTGCCCGGCATGGACCTCGACTGCTCCAAGCAGTTCCAGCGCATGCTCGCCAAGCAGGGCTTCGCCTTCGAACTCGGCACCAAGGTGACCGGCGTCAAGGTCTCGAAGAAGGGCGCCGAAGTGACGCTCGAGCCGGCCGCCGGCGGCGAAGCCAAGACGGTCGAAGCCGACGTGGTGCTGGTCGCCATCGGCCGCGTGCCCTACACCGAGGGCCTCGGGCTGGAGAGCGTCGGCATCGTCAAGGACGCCCGCGGCCGCATCGAGATCAACGACCACTTCCAGACCGCGGTCCAGGGCATCTACGCCATCGGTGACGTGGTGCGCGGCGCCATGCTCGCCCACAAGGCCGAGGACGAGGGCGTCGCCGTCGCCGAGATCATCGCCGGCCAGCACGGCCACGTGAACTACGACGTCATCCCCGGCGTGGTCTACACCCAGCCGGAGTTCGCCGCGGTCGGCAAGACCGAAGAGGACCTCAAGGCCGCCGGCATCGACTACGCCGTCGGCAAGTTCCCCTTCACCGCCAACGGCCGTGCCAAGGCGATGCGCAAGTCCGAGGGCTTCGTGAAGGTGCTCGCCGACAAGGCGACCGACCGCGTGCTCGGCGTCCACATCGTCGGCGCCGGCGCCGGCGAGATGATCCACGAGGCCGCCGTGCTGATGGAATTCGGCGGCTCGGCCGAAGACCTCGCCCGCACCTGCCACGCTCACCCGACCATGTCGGAAGCGATCAAGGAAGCGGCGATGGCCGTCGACAAGCGCGCCATCCACATGTGATCGGCTCGTTCGGATCGAAGCTTCGCGGGGCGCCTCAGGGCGCCCCGTTTGCCTTTCGGCCGCCGATTTCCCGACGGATTCGAGGCCGTCCGGGCTCACGCCCTGGGATGCGTCTTCGACCAGACGTCGAGCAAGCGCGCGGCGTCGACCCCCGTGTAGACCTGCGTCGTCGACAGCGAGGCGTGGCCGAGCAGTTCCTGGATGGTCCTGAGATCACCGCCGGCGCCGAGCAGGTGGGTGGCGAAGGAGTGGCGCAGCGCGTGCGGCGTCGCCGTGTCGGGCAGCCCCAGGGCACCCCTGAGCCGCTCGATCGCCAGCTGGATGATCCGCGGCGACAACGGCCCACCCTTGACGCCCCGGAACAGCGGCTCGTCGGCCTCCAGCGCGAAGGGCACCAGCCGTCGATAGTCGGCGATCGCCCGCACCACCACCGGCAACACCGGCACCACCCGCGTCTTGCCGCCCTTGCCGGTGACCCGCAGCGCCCGCGCCGCCTCCGTCGGTGCCGAGGTCGGGGTCAACGCCAGCGCCTCCGAGATGCGCAGCCCACAGCCGTAGAGCAGCGTGAACACCGCCGCGTCGCGCGCCGCCACCCACGGCTCCTCGGCGAGGCTCTCGCCGGCGTCGGTGAGCCGTCGCGCCGCGGAGGCGACGAGCGGCTTCGGCAGGCTCTTCCCGGCCTTGGGCGAGCGCACCGCCCGGTAGGGCGCCGCGTTGAGCCCGTCGCGCCGCTCGAGGAAGCGGGCGAGCGAGCGCACCCCGGCGAGATTGCGCCCGAGCGACCGCGCCCCGATCCCCTCCGCCCGCCGGCGGGCGAGAAAAGATCGCAGATCCGCCGGCCGGAGCGCCGACAGCGCCGCGATCGTCGGCGGCCCGCCGAGATGTTCGGTCATGAAGCGCAGGAACTGCGTCACGTCGCGATCATAGGCCTCGACCGTCTCCGGCGAAGCGCGCCGTTCGGCGGCGAGGTGCCGCCGCCACCGCTCCACCCCGTCGGCGAGGTCGGGTGCGGCGAGGATCAGGATCTCGGGGGCGACGGGAGCGTTCATGCGTGGAACCGGGCTCGGATGAGCCCCCATCGTCGGCTCCGCCGGTGAAGGGCGGGTTACCGGGGATCGGCATGCCGACCACGCGCGGACCGAACGACATCAGAGCCCTTCCTCCCTTCGACCGTCGACGTGGGTCCTCCACCTCTCCGCCCCCCTCGCCTCACCGCTCCGCCGCCCTTATGTTCGCCGGACGTTCGCGCAACCCTCGAATCGCCCATGGCCACCCCGATCGACGACCTCTTCGCCGGAAGCCCGCCCCGCCCCGTCGCCACGGGTCCGCGCGTCGTGCCGGTGCTGACCCCGGTGGCGCTCGACACCGCCTATTCCTATCGCGTCGCGCATGGGCAGGCGGTCGAGCCCGGTTCGATCGTCGAGGTGCCGCTCGGCCCCCGCAAGGTGCTCGGCGTCGTGTGGGACGAGGAGCCGGGCGGCCGGTCGCTGAAGGTCGGCGACAACCGGCTGCGCGAGATCGAGCGCGTCTTCGACGTGCCCCCGCTGACCGCCTCCACCCGCCGCTTCGTCGACTGGGTCGGGCGCTATTACCTGATGCCGCGCGGCATGATGCTGCGCATGGTGCTGCGCGCCCCCGAGGCGCTGGAGCCCGAGCCGCCGATCCGCGGCGTCCGCCTCGCCGGTCCGCCGCCGGAGCGGCTGACGACCGCCCGCAAGCGGGTTCTGGAGATCCTCGACGGCGGCTTCGCGTGGTCGCGCACCGGCCTCGCGGCCTCCGCCGGCGTCTCGGCGAGCGTCGTCGACGGCCTCCTCACCCAGGGCACGCTCGAGGAAGTGTGGCTGGAGCCCGGCCGCGCCCCCGCCCGCCCCGATCCCGGCCACGGCCGTGTCGCGCTCAATCCCGATCAGTCCGCCGCCGCCGAGGCCCTCCGCGGCTCTGTCGCGGCCGGCGGCTTCCGCGTCGACCTCCTCGACGGCGTCACCGGATCCGGCAAGACCGAGGTCTATTTCGAAGCGGTGGCGGCGGCGGTCGAAAAGGGCCGGCAGGCCCTGGTGCTCCTGCCCGAGATCGCGCTGACCGCCGAGTTCCTCGATCGCTTCGTCGCCCGCTTCGGCGTCAAGCCCGGCGAGTGGCACTCCGAGGTCACCCCGAAGAACCGCGCCCGCCTGTGGCGCGGCGTCGCCACCGGCGAGGTGCCGGTGGTGGTCGGCGCCCGCTCGTCGCTGTGGCTGCCCTTCCGCGACCTCGGCCTCGTCGTCGTCGACGAGGAACACGACGGCGCCTACAAGCAAGAGGAGGGCGCGGTCTATCATGCCCGCGACATGGCCGTGGTGCGTGGCCGGCTCGGCGACTTCCCCGTGGTGTTGGCTTCGGCGACGCCGTCGCTCGAGACCTGGGTCAACGCCGACCAGGGCCGCTACCGCCGGCTGAGCCTGCCCGCACGCGCCGGCGCCGGCCGCCTGCCCGAGATCCGCACCCTCGACCTGCGCCGCCACCTCCCCGCCCCGGGCAAGTTCCTCGCCCCCCCGCTGGTCTCGGCGATCCGCGACACCGTCGCGAGCGGCGCCCAGGCGCTGCTCTTCCTCAACCGCCGCGGCTACGCCCCGCTGACGCTCTGCCGTACCTGCGGCCACCGCTTCGAGTGCCCGAACTGCTCCACCTGGCTGGTCGAACACCGCTTCCGCGGCGTCCTCACCTGCCATCACTGCGGCCACACCGTCCGCCGCCCCGACGCCTGCCCCGCCTGCGGCGAGATCGACGCCCTGGTCGCCTGCGGTCCCGGCGTCGAACGCATCGCCGAGGAGACCGCCGAGCTCTTCCCCGACGCCCGCCGTCTCGTGTTGTCGTCCGACCTGCCCGGCGGTACGGCGCGGATGAAGCTCGAACTCGCCGCCGTCGCCGCCGGCGACTGCGACATCGTCATCGGCACCCAGATCCTCGCCAAGGGCCACAACTTCCCGCTCCTCGCCCTGGTCGGCGTCGTCGACGCCGACCTCGGCCTCGCCCACGGCGACCCGAGAGCCGCCGAGAAGACTTTCCAGCTCATCCAGCAGGTGACCGGCCGCGCCGGACGCGCCGGTGGCGGCGCCCGCGCCCTGCTCCAGACCCGCGCCCCCGATCACCCGGTGCTGCGCGCCATCGTCGCGGGCGACCGCGACGGCTTCTACGAGGCCGAAGTCGACGAGCGCCGCCGCGCCGGCATGCCGCCCTTCGGCCGCCTCGTCGCCATAGTCGTCTCGGCCGAGGCCCGCGAACCCGCCTTCGCCCTCGCCCGGGCGCTGGCGCTCGCCGCGCCCCGCGAAGACGAGGTCACCGTCCTCGGCCCGGCCGAAGCGCCGATCGCCGTCGTCCGCGGCCGCCATCGCTTCCGCTTGCTGGTCCGCACCCCGCGCGGCCACGACGTCCAAACGTATCTGAGACGATGGTTGAGCGAGGCCCCCGCGGCCACCGGCAGTGCTCGAATCCAGATCGACGTCGACCCGCAGAGCTTCTTGTGACCCATCGTGCCGAGGGTCCGCGCGGATTCTCGGACACCCCGGCGCGGCCGGCCGCAATTCCTTCCAGGAATTTCACCGTCTTGCCGATTCCCATCGAATTCCTTCGTCTTTTCAGTGCGGTCCACGGCGCGTTCCCTTCCCCGCGGCGCCTTAGACTTTCGGAAAACCGGCCCGTGGCCGTGTTGCGTCCACCCCACCCGTATGCTAGGACACCCCCGGTTTCGGCGGGGAAGGCGTGCGGGGCGCGCATCCGAGCTGAAATTGTCCAAGGATTTCAAGGGTGTGCGGAGCGGGTGCCGCGCTGTGCGCCCGAATTGGCGTGGGGGTTCCGAACCGGTGGCAGAGACGACTTCGATCGTATCCGGCGTGGCTCAGCGCTATGCGAGCGCGCTCTTCGAAGTGGCCCTCGAGGGCAATGCCGTCGACGCCGTCGGCGCCGATCTGGACGCCTTCGACCGACTTCTGACCGAGAGCTCCGATCTGGCGCGTCTGGTGCGCAGCCCGGTGTTCTCCGCCGACGAGCAGGCCCGTGCCGTCGGTGCGGTGCTGGCCGGCGCCGGCATCGGCGGCTTCGCCGCCAACTTCATCGGCATCGCGGCGCGCAACCGCCGCCTCTTCGTTCTGCCCGACATGATCAAGGCCTATCGCGCCCTGGCCGCCGCCCATCGCGGCGAGCAGGCGGCCGAAGTCGTGTCGGCTCACACCCTCACCGAGGACCAGGTCTCCTCGCTCTCGGCAGCGCTCTCCGGCGTCGCTCGGGGCAAGACGATCCGGATCGTCCCGAAAGTGGATCCCTCGATCATCGGCGGCCTCATCGTCAAGGTGGGTTCCCGCATGATCGACACCTCCCTGAAGACGAAACTCACTTCTCTCAAGGTCGCACTGAAAGAGGTCCGCTGATGGATATTCGGGCGGCGGAAATTTCCGCAATCCTCAAGGAGCAGATCAAGAACTTCGGCCAGGAAGCCGAAGTTACCGAGGTCGGCCAGGTTCTCTCCGTCGGTGACGGCATCGCCCGTGTGCACGGTCTGGACAAGGTCCAGGCCGGTGAGATGGTCGAGTTCGCCAACGGCACCCGCGGTATGGCGCTCAACCTCGAAGTCGACAACGTCGGCATCGTGATCTTCGGTTCCGACCGCGAGATCAAGGAAGGCGACACCGTCAAGCGCACCGGCGCCATCGTCGACGTGCCGGTCGGCAAGGGCCTGCTCGGCCGCGTCGTCGACGCGCTCGGCAACCCGATCGACGGCAAGGGTCCGATCGATGCGGCCGAGCGTCGCCGCGTCGACGTCAAGGCCCCGGGCATCATCCCGCGCAAGTCGGTGCACGAGCCGATGTCGACCGGCCTCAAGGCCGTCGACGCGCTGATCCCGATCGGCCGTGGCCAGCGCGAGCTGATCATCGGCGACCGCCAGACCGGCAAGACCGCGATCGCGCTCGACACCATCCTGAACCAGAAGCCGATCAACGCGACCGGCGACGAGAGCCAGAAGCTCTACTGCGTCTACGTCGCCGTCGGCCAGAAGCGCTCCACCGTCGCCCAGTTCGTGAAGGTCCTCGAGGAGCAGGGTGCTCTCGAGTACTCGATCGTCGTCGCCGCCACCGCCTCCGACGCCGCGCCGATGCAGTTCATCGCGCCCTTCGCCGGCTGCGCCATGGGCGAGTACTTCCGCGACAACGGCATGCACGCCGTCATCATCTACGACGACCTGTCCAAGCAGGCGGTCGCCTATCGTCAGATGTCGCTGCTGCTGCGCCGTCCGCCGGGCCGCGAAGCCTATCCGGGCGACGTCTTCTACCTGCATTCCCGCCTGCTCGAGCGCGCGGCGAAGCTCAACAAGGACAACGGCCTCGGCTCGCTGACCGCTCTGCCGGTCATCGAAACCCAGGCGAACGACGTGTCCGCCTACATCCCGACCAACGTGATCTCGATCACCGACGGTCAGATCTTCCTCGAGACCGACCTGTTCTACCAGGGCATCCGCCCGGCGGTGAACGTCGGCCTCTCGGTCTCCCGCGTCGGCTCCTCGGCGCAGGTGAAGGCGATGAAGCAGGTCGCCGGCAAGATCAAGGGCGAGCTCGCGCAGTATCGCGAGATGGCGGCCTTCGCTCAGTTCGGCTCCGACCTCGACGCGGTGACCCAGCGTCTGCTCAACCGTGGCGCTCGTCTGACCGAGCTCCTCAAGCAGCCGCAGTTCTCGCCGCTGAAGACCGAAGAGCAGGTCTGCGTGATCTACGCCGGCATCAACGGCTACCTGGACGCCATTCCGGTGGCCAAGGTCGGCGCCTACGAGCAGGGCCTGCTGCGCCTGCTGCGTGCCGAGCACGGCGCGCTGCTCGACGGCATCCGCGACAAGCGCGAACTGACGAGCGAGCTCGGCGACAAGCTGAAGTCGGTCGTCGAGGCCTACACCAAGTCCTTCGCCTGATCGGGCGAACGGAACTGGATCATCGGTCGACCCGCATGGGGCAGTGTCCCCGGCGGGTCGAGACGGAAGAACCGGGCACCGCCCGGTTCGACGCTCGAGGATAGGACGGCCCGATGCCGAGCTTGAAGGATCTCAGAAATCGCATCGCCTCGGTCAAGGCGACGCAGAAGATCACGAAGGCCATGCAGATGGTGGCCGCGGCGAAGCTGCGCCGCGCCCAGCAGGCCGCCGAGGCCGCTCGCCCCTTCGCCGAGCGGATGAACACGGTCCTGGCCAATCTCGCCGGCGCCTTCGACGGTCGCCCGGACGCTCCGGCGCTGCTCGCCGGCAACGGCCGGTCCGACGTCCACCTTCTGGTGGTGTGTACCGCCGAACGCGGTCTGTGCGGCGCCTTCAATTCGTCGATCGCGCGCCTCGCCCGCGACACGACCAATCGGCTGATCGCCGAGGGTAAGACGGTCAAGATCCTGTGCGTCGGCCGCAAGGGTGCCGATCAGCTGCGCCGGCTCTTCGCCGACAAGATGCTCGAGACGATCGAGTTCAAGGGCGTCAAGCAGCTCGGCTACGACCATGCGGACGGCGTCGGCAAGAAGATCATCAAGATGTTCGAAGCCGGCGAATTCGACGTGGCGACGCTGTTCTTCTCGCGCTTCAAGTCGGTGATCTCGCAGATCCCGACGGCGCAACAGCTGATCCCGGCGGAAATCCCGGCCGGTGCGGCGAAGTCCGCCGGCGGCGGTGCGATCTACGACTGCGAGCCGAGCGAGGAAGAGATCCTGATGGATCTGCTGCCTCGCAACGTTTCGACCCAGGTGTTCCGGGCGCTGCTCGAGAACGCGGCGTCGGAGCAGGGTTCGCGCATGTCCGCCATGGACAACGCGACGCGCAACGCCGGTGAAATGATCAAGAAGCTGTCGACGACCTACAACCGGTCGCGTCAGGCTCAGATCACCAAGGAACTCATCGAAATCATCTCGGGCGCCGAAGCGGTCTGAGTTTCAATTCAGAGGACATCACGATGGCTGACAGCAAGATCGGTCGCATTCGGCAGGTGATGGGTGCCGTCATCGACGTTCAGTTCGACGACCACCTCCCGGCGATTCTCAACGCGCTCGAGACCACCAACAACGGCTCGCGTCTGGTTCTCGAGGTCGCTCAGCACCTCGGCGAGAACACCGTCCGCACCATCGCCATGGACTCGTCCGAGGGTCTCGCTCGCGGTCAGGAAGTGGTCGACACCGGCCTGCCGATCGCGGTTCCGGTCGGCGACGGCACGCTCGGCCGCATCATCAACGTCATCGGCGAGCCGGTCGACGAGCTCGGCGCGGTCGACGCGATCGAGCGCCGTCCGATCCACGCTCCGGCCCCGACCTTCGCCGAGCAGTCGACCGAAGCCGAGATCCTGGTCACCGGCATCAAGGTCGTCGACCTCCTGGCCCCCTATTCCAAGGGCGGTAAGATCGGCCTGTTCGGCGGCGCCGGCGTCGGCAAGACCGTTCTGATCATGGAACTGATCAACAACGTCGCCAAGGCGCACGGTGGTTACTCGGTGTTCGCCGGCGTCGGCGAGCGCACCCGTGAGGGCAACGACCTCTATCACGAGATGATCGAGTCGCGCGTCAACGTCGACCCCAAGGAGAACAACGGTTCGACTGCCGGTTCGAAGTGCGCGCTGGTCTACGGCCAGATGAACGAGCCGCCGGGCGCCCGTGCCCGCGTCGCGCTGACCGGTCTGACCGTCGCCGAGTACTTCCGCGACCAGGGCCAGGACGTGCTGTTCTTCGTCGACAACATCTTCCGCTTCACCCAGGCGGGTTCGGAAGTGTCGGCGCTGCTCGGCCGTATCCCCTCCGCGGTGGGCTATCAGCCGACGCTCGCCACCGAGATGGGCGCCCTCCAGGAGCGCATCACCACCACCAACAAGGGTTCGATCACCTCGGTGCAGGCCATCTACGTGCCCGCCGACGACCTGACCGACCCGGCGCCGGCCGCCTCCTTCGCCCACTTGGACGCGACGACCGTTCTGTCGCGCTCGATCGCGGAAAAGGGCATCTATCCGGCGGTGGACCCGCTCGACTCGACCTCGCGCATCCTGTCGCCGCTGGTCATCGGCGAGGAGCACTACGGCGTCGCCCGTCAGGTGCAGGCGATCCTTCAGCGCTACAAGGCGCTCCAGGACATCATCGCCATTCTCGGCATGGACGAGCTCTCGGAAGAGGACAAGATCGCGGTCGCTCGCGCCCGCAAGATCGAGCGCTTCCTGTCGCAGCCCTTCCACGTCGCCGAAGTGTTCACCGGTTCGCCCGGCAAGCTGGTCGACCTGAAGGACACCATCCGCGGCTTCAAGGGTCTGTGCAACGGCGACTACGATCACCTCCCCGAGGCGGCCTTCTACATGGTCGGCACCATCGAGGAAGCGATCGAGAAGGCCAAGAAGCTCGCCGCCGAAGCGGCCTGAGCAGGCTCCTGAGCGACGGCCGGCACCGCCGGCCGTCACCCTCACGTGATTCGACAAGAGGCGGATATGGCCGAAGCCTTCAAGTTCGAGCTGGTTTCTCCGGCGCGTCTGGTCCTCTCCGAAGAGGCCTCTCAGGTGGTCGTCCCCGGTCTCGAGGGCGATTTCACCATGCTGAAGGGCCATTCGCCGTTCATGACCACGGTGCGCCCCGGCGTCGTCGAGGTGACCTCGGCGGCCGGCAAGGTGGCCAAGATCTTCGTCCGCGGCGGGTTCGCCGACGCCTCGCCGGCCGGTCTCACCATCCTCGCCGAGCAGGCGATCCCGGTGGAAGAGCTCAAGGCGGACGTGATCGCCAAGGAGATCAAGGACGCCGAGGAAGACCTCGCCGACGCCAAGACCGCCGAGGCCAAGCGCGTCGCCCAGGAGAAGCTCGACCAGCTCAAGGCCGTGCTCGGCGCCGCCAAGGCGACCGCTCACTGAGCGACCGAGAGGTCACCAGACACACGAAACCCCGGCCTCGCGGCCGGGGTTTTTCGTTTCGTCGACCGGGGGCGGAGGCCCGCCTCAGCCGACCCGCAGTCCCGGATGGACCGCGTTGATTTCCTGCGCCGCCCGCCGCATCGCCGTCTCGTCGGCGAAGTCGCCGAGATGCAACGGCCGTCCGGTCCCGCTCTCCACCATGAACAGGCGATAGGAGTCGTCGCCCCCGTCGGTGCGATCGCGTACCGCGCACAGGCCGCTCAGATCTTCGAAGACGAAACCGTCGACCACCGCCAGATTGCCGAAGGTCCGCAGCTCCCGCCGCACCGTCCCCGACGCCGCCTCGAAGGTGACCACCCACTCTCCGCCCCAGACCGCGAAACACAGGCAGACGATGCCGATCGTCGCCGCGGCGGTGCAGAGAAGGAAGAGACCGGCATCCGGAAACCCGAGAACCGACGGCCGCCAGATCGCAAATCCGGCCACCGCCCCGACGACGGCACCGCCGCCGACCGCCGCCGCGATGCGCCGCAACCGCTCCTCGACCGGCTGGACGATGTCCACGCTTCCGCGGCTCCGGGCCGACCCCACTTCGTCTCGCACCATCTCGACCTCCCTCGTCGGCGGCCGTGTTTCAATCGGCCCCCATGGTGGGACGAGTTCCTCGAGAATGGATTACCGGCACGGCGAAGCCGGCGCGAAATCGATCAGGCGCCGAGATGCCGGAAAGCCTCGACCACCCGTTCGTAGACCGGCCGCTTGAACGGGATGATCAGCCCCGGCAGGTTGGCCATCGGCTCCCAACGCCACTCCGCGAACTCCCGCGGCCCGCTCGGCGGATTGGCGATGTCGATCTCGCCCTCCTCGCCCTCGAAGCGGAAGGCGAACCACTTCTGGATCTGCCCGCGCCACTTGTGCCGCCAGCGTTCGCCGACGACGTCGCGCGGGATGTCGTAGGCATACCAGTCGGGAGCCTCGGCGAGGAGCGTCGCAGTGCGGACGTTGGTCTCCTCCCAGAGCTCCCGCTTGGCCGCCTCGTAGGGGTCCTCGCCCGGATCGATGCCCCCCTGCGGCATCTGCCAAGCGTGCCCCGGCGAGACGTGCTCCACCTGATCCTCGTCGGCCCGCCGCCCGATCCACACGAGCCCCGACGGATTGATCAGCACGATGCCGACGCAGGGGCGGTAGGGCAGGCTCTCGAATTCGGCCGGGGTCATCGTCGCGGCTCCTGGACCAGGGGTGAATCGGACGGGTGCTCCCGTCCCTCATAATCCATTTCGGCCGATCGATCGCCTCTTTGCGTGACGTCCGCACGACGGACGCCGTTTCGCGCCGCTTGAACAGGAGGGGCCATCCACCGTATGGTGGATCCGCCGGATCCGTCGATCCGGTCGGCGACATGGAGGCAGCGGGACAACGGAGAGAGTGTCGAGTTCCCCCCGCGTTCGGTGACGCCGTACTCGAGAGGAGGTCACTCATCTGACCATCGCGCTCACCCCCGACGACGTGGCCCGTCCCACGCCGGTTGCGGCCGTCGCCCCGTCCATCGACATCGGCGCCGAAGAATTGGCCGCCCTGATCCTCGCCAGCCTCGACGACTCGAAGGCCGAGGAGATCGTCTCCCTCGACATCAGCGCCAAGTCGTCCCTCGCCGACACGATGATCGTCGCGTCCGGGCGTTCCCATCGTCACGTCGGCGCCATCGCCGATCGGCTGATCGACGACCTCGAGAGCAAGGGCGTCCGCGACATCCGGGTCGAGGGCCTGCCGCATTGCGACTGGGTCCTGGTCGACGTCGGCGACGTCCTCGTCCACGTCTTCCGGCCCGAGGTCCGCGGCTTCTACAATCTCGAGAAGATGTGGGCGGCCGAGCCGGTGGCGACGCGTCCCGCCAAGGCCTGAGCCATACCCATGCGGCTGACGATCGCCGCGGTCGGGCGGATGAAGTCCGGTCCCGAACGTGACCTGCTCGACCGCTACGTCGATCGCACCGTGAAGCAGGGGCGCCCCCTCGGCATCACGCGCCTCGATCTGCGCGAAACCACCGAATCGCGCAGCCCACGTGCCGACGATCGCCGCGCCGAGGAGGCGGCGGCGCTCCTCGACGGGCTCGGCGAGCGGACCTGCGTCGTCGCCCTCGACGAGCGCGGCCGCACGATGGATTCGGCCGCCTTCGCCGCCTTTCTCGGGGATCGCATCGCCGAGGGACGCGACGTCGCGGTGCTGATCGGCGGCGCCGACGGTCACGGCGAGGCGGTGCGCGCCCGCGCCGATCTGACGCTCGCCTTCGGCGCCATGACCTGGCCGCATCAGATCGTCCGCATTCTCGCCGCAGAGCAGCTCTATCGAGCCACCACCATCCTCGCCGGGCACCCCTATCACCGCGCCTGAGGGTGCAGGACGGCGCGAATCGCGCCATGGTCGTCCGGCAGAGAGGAGAACGCAGGGTGGCAGTGGCGGCCTTCACGGCCCCAAGGCGAAGGAGACCCCCACGGCGCCGCGACGGCGCCGCGCTGGCGCTCGTCCTCACCGCCCTGATGGCCACGCCGACCTCTGCCGAGGAGCCCGCCGCCCCACCCACCGCCGCGACGCCACAGAGCCCGGCCGACGCCGCCGCCGACCGCCGTGCAGCCACCCGCGCCGAACTCGACGCGCTGCTCGGCGACATGCGGGTCGGCCGCGATCGTCAGGACGAATTGAAGCGCGAGATCGATCGGCTCGAGCGCGATCGCACTCGCATCGCCGAACAGTTGCTCGCCGCCGCCGGCCGCACCCGCGACCTCGAAGCCCGCCTCGCCGACGGCGAAGCCCGCGTCGAGAAGCTCGACGGCGAGGTCGCCGCGGTCCGCGCCTCGCTCGCCGGCCGTCGCGACGTGCTCGCCGACGTCCTCGCCGCGCTTCAGCGCATCGGCCGCAAGCCGCCGCCGGCCATCGTCGTCCGCCCCGAGGATGCCCTCGCCTCGGTGCGCAGCGCCATCCTCGTCGGCGCCCTCTTGCCCGAGCTGCGCGTCCAGGCCGAGGCCCTCCTCGCCGATCTCGAGACCCTCGACGGCATCAAACGCGCGGCGAGCGCCGAACGCGACCGCTTCCGCGCCGAGGCCCGTGAACTGGTCGACGAGCGCGCCCGCCTGGAAATTCTGGTCGAGGAGCGCCGCCGCACCAAGACCGAGCAGGAGACCCGTCTGATCGAGGAGAGCCGCCACATCGCCGATCTCGCTCAGAAGGCCGCCGGCCTCGAAGCCCTGATCGCCCGGCTCGACGCCGAGACCCCGCGCCCGAAACCGCCCGAGGGCGATCGCCGCCTCGCCTCGCTGGGCGACGCCGGGCGCCTCCAGCCCGCCGTCCCCTTCGCCGAGGCGCGCGGCACGTTGCCGCTGCCGGTGAGCGGCGCGGTGCTGCGTCGCTGGGGCGAAGACGACGGTCTCGGCGGTCTCGCCCGCGGCCTGACCCTCTCCGCCCGCGAGGACGCACGGGTGGTCAGCCCCTGCGACGGCTGGGTGGTCTTTTCCGGTCCGTTCCGCACCTACGGCAAACTCTTGATCATCAACGGTGGCGGCGGATATCATGTGGTGTTGGCGGGGATCGATCGGATCGACGTCGAACTCGGACAGTTCGTCCTGGCGGGCGAGCCGGTCGGGGTGATGGGTGCCCGCCGCACCACCGTGACCACGACCGACGGAGCCTCGGTGCAGGAGGATCGGGCGAGGAGTCCGCTCCTCTATGTGGAGTTCCGCAAGGACAATACGGCCATAGATCCCACCCCTTGGTGGGCACGGACACGTGACGAGAAGGTTCGCGGATGATGCGCAAGATTTCGCTGTTGGTGGTGGGTGCGATGCTGGGCGCCGGAGCCGTCGTCGGCATCGGCCAGGGACGATCCTTCATCGCCGGCAATGCCGTCGCGGCGGCCGCCGACACCTATCGGCAGCTCAACCTCTTCGGGGACGTGTTCGAGCGCATCCGCGCCGACTACGTCGAGCAGCCCGACGACTCCAAGCTGGTCGAATCGGCGATCAACGGCATGTTGACTTCGCTCGATCCCCATTCGAGCTACATGTCGCCGAAGAGCTTCAAGGACATGCAGGTGCAGACCCGCGGCGAGTTCGGCGGGCTCGGCATCGAAGTGACGATGGAGGACAACCTGGTCAAGGTCGTCGCCCCCATCGACGACACCCCCGCCGCCCGCGCCGGGGTGCGCGCCGGCGACTTCATCACCCAGCTCGACGGCGAGCCGGTGCTGGGCCTGTCGCTCAACCAGGCCGTCGACAAGATGCGCGGCCCGGTCAATTCGCCGATCACCCTGACGATCAAGCGCGACGGCGCCTCCGAGCCGCTGGAGATCAAGATCGTCCGCGACATCATCCGCATCCGCTCGGTGCGCTCGCGCGAGGAAGGCGGCGACGTCGGCTATCTCCGCATCACCCAGTTCAACGAGCAGACCTTCGACGGCCTGCGCGACTCGATCGACAAGATCAACAAGGACATCCCGTCCGACAAGTTGAAGGGCTTCGTCCTCGACCTGCGCAACAACCCGGGCGGTCTGCTCGATCAGGCGATCTCGGTCTCCGACGCCTTCCTCGAGCGCGGCGAGATCGTCTCCACCCGCGGCCGCAACTCCGATGAGAGCCAGCGCTACAACGCCCGCGCCGGCGATCTGACCAAGGGCAAGCCGGTGATCGTGCTGGTCAACGGCGGCTCGGCCTCCGCCTCCGAGATCGTCGCCGGCGCCCTCCAGGACCACAAGCGGGCGACGCTGGTCGGCACCCGCTCCTTCGGCAAGGGCTCGGTCCAGACCATCATCCCGCTCGGCCAGAACGGCGCCATCCGCCTGACCACCGCCCGCTACTACACCCCCTCGGGCCGCTCCATCCAGGCCAAGGGCATCGAGCCGGACATCGAGATCCTCCAGGACACCCCCGAGGACCTCAAGGGCAAGGACGACACCAAGGGCGAGGCGAGCCTCAAGGGTCATCTCAAGAACCCCACCGACGGCAAGGACGCCAAGGACGGCAAGGACGCCAAGGACACCGGCGAGAAGACCGGCTCCCAGGCCTACGTGCCGCCGGACGCCAAGGACGACAAGGCGCTCAACCTCGCCTACGACCTGCTGCGCGGCGTCAAGATCAACGCCGCCTTCCCGCCCAACCCGAAGACGGCGGTTCCGAACTGAGCCGGGGCTTTCGCGGCGCGCGAAATCGGTGATTTCAAAACTCGGCGAAATGCGTCAGCATTTCCGCCGATCGGTGAGAATCGACGGACGAGGCCGCCGGGATCGACCCGGCGGCCTCGTGGATTCCGCCCCCTCGGCGGCGTATGCGGCGACGCCCGGAAGCGTCGCGCGACGGAGAGCCGGCCGGGGGCTCTCCTGTGGAGGCGAAGCATGGCCGACGATCTCGGCGCCCCTCTGGGCCTCGGTGCGAGCCGCCGCCGCTGGTGGCGGCAACTGCCCTTCGGCCTCGTCGGCGCCATCGCCATCGGCGTCGTCGTCACCGTCATGGGCGTCTGGGTGCTGTTCATCGAAGACCCGACCGGCGGCCAGCCGACCGCCGTCGCTCGCATCGACCGGTCCAAGACCGGCATCCCGCCGACCGAGGTCGGCGTCGCCTCCGCCCCCAAGCCCGCCAATGCCGACGGCTCCGATCTCGTCGCCGCGTCCCCCACGACCCCCGGTCTGAGCGAGGCCAAGCCCACAGGCGGCGACCGCGCCCTGGAACCCGTACAGCCGGTGATGCGGGTGCCCGAGGCGGCCGAGGGGCAACCGCTCTCCACCTCGCCGATCCAACGCGTCTCGGAGAAGACCCGCTTCGGCATCCTGCCGCGCATCGCCTCCGACGGCTCCCGCCCGCTCGACGTCTACGCCCGCCCCAGCGCCCGCCGCGCCGCCGCCAACGCCCGCGTCGTGCTGATCGTCGGCGGCCTCGGCATCAGCCAGACCGGCACCCAGGAAGCGCTGCGCATCCTCGCGCCCGACGTCACCCTCGCCTTCGCCCCCTACGGCGCCAGCCTCGATCGCTGGATGGGCCGCGCCCGCTCCGACGGCCACGAATTGCTGCTGCAGCTGCCGATGGAGCCCTTCGACTACCCCGACAACGACCCCGGCCCGCACACCCTGCTGACCGGCGCAGCGCCCGAGATCAACGGCGAGCGCCTGCAGTTCCTGCTCGGCCGCCTGACCAACTACGTCGGCGTGATCAACTACATGGGCGCCAAGTTCACCGCCAACGACCCCGCCCTCGGCACGGCGATGAAGGAGATCGGCGGCCGTGGCCTGATGTGGGTCGACGACGGGTCGTCGAGCCGGTCGCTGGCCGAGCCGACGGCGCGCACCACCCGCACCCCCTTCACCCGCGCCGACGTGGTGATCGACGGCGTCGCCGCCGACGACATGATCGAAGCCCGCCTCGCCCAGCTCGAACAGATGGCCCGCGCCAAGGGCCTCGCCGTCGGCACCGCCTCGGCGCTGCCGATCACCCTGCGCCATCTCGAGCGCTGGACGAAATCGCTCGAGGCGCGCGGCATCACCCTGGTGCCGGTCAGCGCGGCAGCACGCGAGGGTCAGGGCTGAGGCCGGACGCCGCCGGCCGTGGATCTCGAGGGATCACGCCGTCAGCCCGCGCCGCCTGAGCTCCGTCGACGACAGCGCCACCCGCGGTCCGTGCAGGAAGCACCACGCCGGCGCCGGCGAGGTGGCGAGGCGTGCCGCATCGATCTCGGGGAGCCGGAAATCGGCCAGCGCCTGGGCCGCCGGCGCGTGCAAGGCGCCGAGCGAGGCGTCCGGCCGGTCCACCACGGCGATCGGCACCGTCGCGGCGATCCGCCGCCAGTGCTGCCAGCGGTGGAACGAGACCAGATTGTCCGCCCCCATCACCCAGACGAAGCGCACCGACGACAGCCGCCCCGCCAGCCGCTCGACCGTCCGCCAGGTGTAGGGCGAGCCGAAGCCCGCCTCGAGCGCCGTCACCACGATGCGCGGGTCGTCGAGGAGGCGGCGCGTCGCCGCCAGCCGCCGCCCGAGGCTCGCCAGATCGGCGGCGCTCTTCAGCGGGTTGCCCGGCGTCACCAGCACCCACAGCCGATCGAGCCCGAGCCGCGCCAGCGCGGTGCGGGCGACGTGGAGATGGCCGAGATGCGGCGGGTTGAACGAGCCGCCGAGCAGACCGATGCGCAGACCCGGAGTCGTCGGCGGGATCATGAGGTCGGCACGGCCGACGCCCTCTCCCCACCCCTCGGTCGCTGCGGGTCGCTCCGGCTCGGTCACGTCAGGGCCTGACCTGTCCGGTGCCGCGCACCCGATACTTGAAGGAGACCAGCTGATCGACGCCGACCGGCCCGCGCGCGTGCATCTTGCCGGTGGCGATGCCGATCTCCGCCCCCATGCCGAACTCACCGCCGTCGGCGAACTGGGTCGAGGCGTTCCACAGCAGGATCGCCGAGTCGATCTCGTTCATGAAACGCTCGGCCGTCGCCGCGTCGTCGGTGACGATCGCCTCGGTGTGGTGCGAGCCGTAGCGCTCGATGTGGTCGATCGCCCCCTTCACCCCGTCGACCAGACCGACGGTGATGATCGCGTCGAGATATTCGGTCGACCAGTCGGCCTCGTTCGCCGCCACCGCGTCGGGGACGAGCGCCAACACCTCCTGCGAGGCGCGGATCTCGCAGCCCTTCGCCCGCAGCGCCGCGACGAGCGGCTTCAGATGCGTCGCCGCGCAGGCCCTGTCGACCAGCAGCGTCTCGGCCGCACCACAGATGCCGGTACGCCGCAACTTGGCATTGACGACGATCTTCTCCGCCATGGCGAGGTCGGCGGCGCGGTCCACGTAGACGTGGCAGATGCCCTCGAGATGACTGAACACCGGCACCCGCGCATCCGACTGGACCCGCGCCACCAGCGACTTGCCGCCGCGCGGCACGATCACGTCGATGTTGCCGGAAAGGCCGGTGAGCATCGCCCCGACCGCCGCGCGATCGGCGGTGGGCACCAGTTGCACCGCGTCCTCCGGCAGGCCGGCGCGCGCCAACCCGCGCCTCAGCGCCGCGACGATCGCCACCGACGAGCGCAGCGCATCCGAACCGCCGCGCAGGATCGCCGCGTTGCCGCTCTTCAGGCACAGGGCACCGGCATCCGCCGTCACGTTCGGCCGGCTCTCGTAGACGATGCCGATGACGCCGAGCGGCGTGGCGACGCGCTCGATGTGGAGCCCGTTGGGCCGATCCCAGGCGGCGAGCACCCGGCCGACCGGATCGGCCAACCCTGCGATGTCCTCGAGCCCCTTGGCCATCGCCTCGATGCGGGCATCGGTCAGGATCAGCCGGTCGATGAACGAGCCGGAGAGGCCCCTGGCCGTGCCGTCGGCGACGTCGGCGGCGTTGGCGGCGAGGATCTCCGCCGTCGCCTCCCGGATCTCGCCGGCCATGGCGAGGAGCGCCGCGTTCTTCGCCTCGGTCGAGGCGATCGACAGGGCCCGGGCGCTGGCGCGGGCGCGCCGGCCGATGGCGTCCATGACGGCGTCGACGGAAGACGCGTCGATCACACGGGGTTCGGTCGTCATCATTCCCCCCTCAACACCATGTGGTCGCGATGGATCAGCTCCTTGCGACCGATATAGCCGAGAATCTCTTCGATTTCATGGGTCTTGCGACCGAGGATGGCGCGCGCTTCCGCCGCGTCGTAGGCGATCAGGCCGCGACCCAGTTCCTCGCCCTCCGGCCCGACGAGGCGCACCGTGTCGCCGCGATGGAACTCGCCCTCGACCGTCGTACATCCCGCCGGCAACAGGCTCTTGCCCGAACGCAGCGCCCGGACCGCTCCGGCGTCGAGGCGCACCACGCCGCGGTCGTCGAGCGATCCGGCGATCCACTTCTTGCGCGCCGTCACCGGATCGGCCGCCGGCAGGAACCACGTCGCCCGCTCGCCCGCCGAGATGGCGGAGAGCGGCGCCAGCCGCTTGCCCAGCGTGATCACCATGGCGGTGCCGCCGTCGGTGGCGATCTTGCCGGCGTCGATCTTGGTCTTCATGCCGCCGCGCGACAGCTCCGATCCGGCCCCCCCGGCCATCGCCTCGATCTCCGAGGTGATCTTCTCGACCAGCGGGATGAATTCGGCGTTCGGATCCTGGTTCGGCGGCGCCGTGTAGAGTCCGTCGATGTCGGAGAGCAGCACCAGACAGTCCGCCCCCACCATGGTCGCCACCCGCGCCGCGAGACGGTCGTTGTCGCCATAGCGGATCTCGGTGGTCGCCACCGTGTCGTTCTCGTTGATGATCGGGATGGCATGGCGCTCGAGCAGCGTCCCGAGCGTCGCCCGGGCGTTGAGATAGCGCCGCCGGTCCTCGGTGTCGTCGAGCGTCAGCAGCACCTGCGCCGCGATGAAACCGTGGCTGCCGAGGATCTCGGAATAGGCCCGCGCCAGCGCGATCTGCCCGACTGAGGCCGCCGCCTGGCTCTCCTCCAGCGCCAGCGTCCGCTTCGGCAGGCCGAGCCGCCCGCGCCCCAGCGCGATCGCACCGGAGGAGACGAGCAGGATCTCGCGCCCTCCCTTCGCCAGCGTCGCCACGTCCTGGGCGAGGCTCTCCAGCCACGGCCACTGGATGTCGCCGGTCGCCCGGTCGACGAGGAGCGCGGAGCCGATCTTCACGACGATGCGGCGATAGTCTTCGAGGCGGCGGAGCATGACGGTCGTTTCCGGGGAGAGCGAGCCCGATCGGCGATCGGAACCCTGGGACGGCCGCACGGGATTAGGCGCGATGCGACCGCCGATCAAGCGCCGATGCGCGGGACGCGCCCGCTCGCGACGCCGAGACGCGGGACGCGCCTCACGGTCGCCACGGCTGCGCCGCGCTCACCGGATGATCGAGGTCGTCGGCCGCGTCCGCCGTGTCGATCGCCCGCATCAGCGCCCGCAGCGTCTTCTCGACGTTTTCGCCGGTCGGCGCCGAGAGCTGCAGCGGCACCCGCCGCGCCGCCTTCTTCAGCGCCGCCGCCTTCTCCTCCCGCTCCTCCGGGGAGAGCGCATCGACCTTGGTCAGCGCCACGATCTCCGGCTTCTCGGCCAGGCCGCCGCCATAGGCCTTGAGCTCCTTGCGGATCACCTTGTAGGCCTTGGCCACGTCCTCCTGCGTCCCGTCGACGAGATGCAGCAGCACCCGGCAGCGCTCGACGTGACCGAGGAAGCGGTCGCCGAGCCCGAGGCCCTCGTGCGCCCCTTCGATCAGCCCGGGAATGTCGGCCAGCACGAATTCGCGCGCGTCGACCCGCACCACCCCGAGGCCGGGATGGAGCGTGGTGAAGGGGTAATCGGCGATCTTCGGCTTGGCCGAGGTCACCGAGGCGAGGAAGGTCGATTTACCGGCGTTGGGCAGGCCGACGAGACCGGCGTCGGCGATCAGCTTCAGCCGGAACCACACCCACTTCTCGACGCCCTCTTCGCCGGAGTTGGCCCGGCGCGGCGCGCGGTTGGTGGAGGACTTGAAGTGATCGTTGCCGAAGCCGCCGTTGCCGCCGCGGGCGAGGAGCAGGCGCTCGCCGACCTCCGTCATGTCGGCGATCACCGTCTCGCCGTCCTCCTCGAGGATCTCGGTGCCCTTCGGCACCTTCAGCACCACGTCGTCGCCCTTGGCGCCATGGCGGTTGCGGCCCATGCCGTGACCGCCGACCTTGGCCTTGAAGTGCTGCTGATAGCGATAGTCGATGAGCGTGTTGAGCCCGTCGACGCACTCGATCCAGACGTCGCCGCCGCGCCCGCCGTCACCGCCGTCCGGTCCGCCGAACTCGATGAACTTCTCGCGACGGAACGAGACGCAGCCGGAGCCGCCGTCGCCGGAGCGGATGTAGACCTTGGCCTGATCGAGGAACTTCATCGCATCACCTCAGCGGCGGCGGGATTTCCCCGCCCCGTCTCTCCTCATGCGCCGGCGGCGGTTTCCGTGCCCGCCGACGCCCAGTTCTTCAGCGACATCCAGATCGACCGCTCCAGACGGAATCGATCGATCGGCACCATGCCGCGATGGAACAGCGACGGCCCCATGCCCTGCCCGGCGAACTGGAAACCGCACTTCTCGAGAACCCGCCGCGAGGCACCGTTGGTGACCCGCGTCGTCGCCGCCACCGCCTCGACCCCGAGCCGGCCGAAGGCCAGATCGACCACCGCCTGTGTCGCCTCGGTGGCGTATCCCCGCCCCCAGAACGGTCGGCCGATCCAGTAGCCGACGACGAAACGCTCGCCGTCGCGCGGCATCAGGCTCGCGGTGCCGATGAACCCGTCCGGCTCGTCCTTGACGTAGATCCCGAGGTTGATGCGCAGCCCGCTCACCTCGGTGTTGTCGATGTAGGCGAGAGCGTCGTCGAGGCCGTAGGGATTCGGCAGGGTCGACAGGTTTTCCGCCACGCCGGGATCGTCGGCGAGTTCGGCGAGCCGTGCCGCGTCCGCCCGGGTCGGGCGACGCAGCAGGAGCCGCGGAGTGTCGAGGATCAGGCTCGGATCGGGTTCGGCGGGTCTGGTGCTCATCTCGGAGCTCCTCCGGTTCTCGACCGTCGATGACGACGGAATGGGGCGGAAAAACGAAAGAGGGGGAGGATGGTGCCCCATCTCCCCCGCTCGTTCCGCCCTTCGGAGGGCTTCGGAGATCAGCGACTTCGCGCCGCCGGGGTCATGGGACACCGGCGGATCGAAGGATCATTCGCCGGATTACTCCGCTGCCGTGGCCGTCGGCATGACGGAGATGTAGATGCGACCATTGGCTTTGGTACGGAACTGTACGCGGCCCGGGACGGTGGCGAAGATCGTGTGGTCGGTGCCCATGCCGACGCCGGTCCCCGGATGCCACTTGGTGCCGCGTTGACGCGCGATGATGTTGCCCGGGATCACGGCCTGATCACCGAACTTCTTGATGCCGAGGCGCTTGGATTCGGAGTCGCGTCCGTTGCGGGACGAACCGCCGGCCTTCTTGTGAGCCATCGTGGTGCTCCTTCGTGTCTCTCACCCCGGGTCGCGCGCGGATCGCGCTGCGGTGGGGTCCGATTGAACTGTCGTCCGGCCCGAGGCCGGATCGCGGTCTCAGGCGTTGATCGCGGTGATCTTCACCTTGGTCTGCTCCTGACGGTGACCTTCCTTCTTGCGCCAGCTCTTGCGGCGACGCTTCTTGAAGATGATCACCTTCTTGGCACGGCCCTGCTCGACCACGGTGCCGGTGACGGAGGCGCCGGCCACGGTGGGAGCGCCGACGACGGTCGTCTCGCCGCCGATGAGGAGAACTTCGGAGAACGTGACCGCATCGCCCGCCTCGCCGGCGACCTTCTCGATGGTGATCACGTCGTCGGCGGCGACCTTGTACTGCTTGCCGCCCGTCTTGATGACCGCGAACATGTCTTTACTTACCTCTGTCTCGTCACGCGCCCTTCGGCGCCGTGCGGTGGCCGGACGAGACGGAAGTCTCGACCCGGGTCCGATGCCGTCCCCCGGAGGGAACTCCACCCGCCGAACCCTCGTTCGATCGGGCGCACCGTCGCACGGACTTGGAAACGACCGAAACCGGTCCTCGATCCCACCCTCTCGGCGTCGCCGGAAGGAGAAGAACGGGGCCGGTGGCCGAAAAGCCTCGGGCAGCGCTGGAAGCCGGGGATCCCCGGCTCGTCGCGAATGGCCGGCAATATACGGAGCGCGCCCCCCTTGTCAACGAACGCGCCGCCGGATTCGCGTCGCGGTCGCCGTTTTCCGCCCCGGCGGGACCGCCGTCAGCCCTTGGCCGCGGCGATCGCGTCGAGCTTCTTCTGCATGTCTTCCATCTGCTGCTTCAACCGATCGAGCTCGCTCGGCTGGGCCGGCGCCGTCTCCGCCGGCTTCTCCTCCGCCTTGGGGTGGAGATCCGGCATGATCGCGCCGAAGGGCGAGAACATGCGCATGGCGCGCTCGAACATCTCGGTGTTGCGGCGGACCTGCTCCTCCATCGCCTCGAAGGCGTTGCCGGGGAAGGCATGGGTCATCTGCTCGCGGAACTTGCCCTGCTCGCGCGTCAGGCTGTCGATCGAGAACTCGAGATAGCTCGGCACCAGATTCTGCATGCTGTCGCCGTAGAAGCGGATCAGCTGCCGCAGGAAGGCGATCGGCAGAAGGTTCTGCCCCTTGTTCTCCTGCTCGAAGATGATCTGGGTCAGCACCGACCGGGTGATCTCGTCGCCCGTCTTGGCGTCGTAGACCACGAAGAGCTCTTCGTTCTTGACCATCTCGGCCAGATCTTCGAGCGTCACGTAGGACGATGTGCCGGTATTGTAGAGCCGCCGGTTGGCGTACTTCTTGATGATGGTGGGCTCGTCGGTCTTGGCCATGTTTCTTCTACCGATCCCTGCTGCGCCGCCGCTCCTCGGCCAATTCCGCCCCGAGAGCGAGCGACGTCCTCCCTGGGTCGAGATTAGGGTGTTCCGCAGCGCGAGGCCACTGATTTCATGCACCGCACGCGCGGTGGCGCAAACATCGCCGAAAGTCTCGAGCCCACCTCCGGGGATTGCCGACGGATCCGACGGATTGCCGAGACGCCGGTGGTGGCGGGCTCATTGACAGGGGATGGCCGGCCGCGTCTATTCGGGGCCGATGGTTCCGCGGCCCTGGGGGCGGAACGCGTCGGGGAGTGGCCGTCGAATCGATTCGATGACGCCTCGCGACGTGAGCGTTCGGGAACCCGAAAATCGGAGGAAAATAGGAATGGCCATCGACGTCGTCATCGTCGGCGCGGCGCGCACGCCCGTCGGCAGCTTCTCCGGCGCCCTCTCCAGCCTGACGGCTCAGCAACTCGGATCGATCGCCATCAAGGCGGCGCTCGAGCGTGCCGGAGTCGACGCGAAGGACGTGGACGAAGTGATCATGGGCCAGATCCTGTCCGCCAACGGCGGTCAGAACCCGGCTCGCCAGGCCGCCATGGGCGCCGGCATCCCCCAGGAGGCGACCGCCTGGGGTCTCAACCAGCTCTGCGGCTCCGGCCTGCGCGCCGTCGCGCTCGGCCTCCAGCAGATCGCCAACGGCGATGCCGACGTCATCGTCGCCGGCGGCATGGAGTCCATGTCCCAGGCGCCGCACGTCGCCTTCATGCGCAACGGCACCAAGATGGGCTCGCTCGAGCTCCTCGACACCATGCTGCGCGACGGCCTCACCGACGCCTTCCACGGCTACCACATGGGCGTCACCGCCGAGAACATCGCCCAGAAGTGGCAGATCTCGCGCGACGAGCAGGACGCCTTCGCCGCCGCCTCGCAGAACAAGGCCGAGGCCGCCAAGAAGTCCGGCCGCTTCAAGGACGAGATCGTCCCCGTCACCATCAAGTCCAAGAAGGGCGACGTGGTGGTCGACACCGACGAGTTCATCCGTGACGGCGTCACCGCCGACGCGCTCGGCAAGCTCCGCCCGGCCTTCAACAAGGAAGGCACCGTGACCGCCGGCAACGCGTCCGGCATCAACGACGGCGCCGCCGCCCTGGTGCTGATGAGCGCCGAAGAGGCGAAGAAGCGCGGCCTGACCCCGATCGCCACCGTCAAGTCCTGGGCGACCGCCGGCGTCGATCCGGCGATCATGGGCACCGGCCCGATCCCGGCCTCGAAGAAGGCGCTCGAAAAGGCCGGCTGGGGGGTCGACGACCTCGATCTGGTCGAGGCCAACGAGGCCTTCGCCGCCCAGGCGATCTCGGTCAACAAGGAGCTCGGCTGGGACACCGCCAAGGTCAACGTCAACGGTGGCGCCATCGCCATCGGTCACCCGATCGGCGCCTCCGGTGCCCGCGTGCTGGTGACGCTGCTCCACGAGATGCAGAAGCGCGACGCCAAGAAGGGCCTCGCCACCCTGTGCATCGGCGGCGGCATGGGCATCGCCCTCTGCGTCGAGCGCTGATCTGAGCACCCCCGCGCCATCGGCGCGGGGGGCCACCCGACGAGAATTCCCGAAGTCGCCCGCCGAATCGCATGGCGGTCGGAAACGTGTGGCTTCGGGCCGAACGAGACCATCGCCCACATCGGCCGCAGAACCGAGTGGCGACCCAGACAGGAGAGGAACACATGAGCAGAGTAGCACTCGTCACCGGCGGCACGCGCGGCATCGGCGCCGCCATTTCCAAGGCCCTCCATGCGGCCGGCTACAAGGTGGCGGCGACCTACGGCGGCAACGTCGAGGCGGCCAAGAAGTTCAACGAAGAGACCGGCATCGCCGTGTTCCAGTGGGACGTCGGTGATTTCGACGCCTGCGCCGAAGGCGTCGCCAAGGTCGAGGCCGAGCTCGGCCCGATCGAAATCCTGGTCGCCAACGCCGGCATCACCCGCGACGGTCTCTTCCACAAGATGACCAAGGAACAGTGGTCGTCGGTGATCCGCATCAACCTCGACGGTCTGTTCAACATCACCCGTCCGGTGATCGAGGGCATGCGCAACCGCAACTTCGGCCGCATCATCGTCATCTCGTCGGTCAACGGCCACAAGGGCCAGTTCGGCCAGGTGAACTATTCGGCGGCCAAGGCCGGCGACATCGGCTTCATCAAGGCTCTGGCCCAGGAGAGCGCCACCAAGGGCATCACCTGCAACGCCATCACCCCCGGCTACATCGCCACCGAGATGGTCCAGGCGATCCCCGAGGACGTGCTGAAGTCGAAGATCCTGCCGCACATCCCGGTCGGCCGCCTCGGCCAGCCCGAAGAGATCGCCCGCGCCGTGCTGTTCCTCGCCTCCGACGAAGCGAGCTTCATCACCGGCTCGACTCTCTCGGTCAACGGTGGTCAGTATCTGACCTGATCGTGATCGATCCGGACCGACGACGTCACGAAGGGGCCTCGCGGCCCCTTCGTTCGTTGCGATCGACCCGCATCCCGGAGTGCCGAGCGCACGAAGTCTCGACCTCTTCGAGACCTCGTGTGCGATGGCAAGCCCGAACCGGCGTCGGCCGGTCAGGCCGTGACGTCGATGAAATTCGGACGAGCCCGAATCTCGTCGGCCCAGCATGAGACGCCCCACCACGGAGGAACCGCCCGATGCCGATGATCCTGCCGCACGTCGCCCGCGGCCCCGAGGGACGCCCGCCGATCGTCTTCCTGCACGGTTTCGCCGGCGACCACGAGACCTGGATCGGCCAGCTGATCGGCCTCGAGACCCGTCGCCGGGTGATCGCCTTCGACCTGCCCGGTCACGGCGCCGCGCTCGATTGGCCGCGAATCGGCCACGCCGGCATCGCCGCGGAAGCGGTGGTCGCCTCGCTCCAGGCCCTCGGCATCGACCGGTTCCACCTCGTCGGTCACTCGATGGGCGGCGCCACTGCCGCCATCGTCGCCTTCCGCCTCGCCGCCGAGCGCCGCTTGGCGAGCCTCACCCTGCTGGCGCCGGGCGGCTTCGGTCCGGAGATCAACACCCGCCTGCTGCGCCGCTTCGCCGCCGCCACCGACGAACACGAGATCCACGCCCTGCTCGAACAGTTCTTCGGCTTCGAAAAGCCGGTGCCGCAGGTCGCCGCCCGCCGCATCGCCGAGGCTCGCCGCGACCCGCGCGTCGTCGAGACCCTGGTGCGCGTCGCCGAGGCGATCCTCGACGGCGAGCGTCAGAAGAGCTTCGACCTCGCCGGCCTCGCCGACCTGCCCCATCCGGTGCGGCTGATCTGGGGCGACCAGGACCGCGTCCTACCGCTGCGCCAGACGCAGAACGTCCCGGGCGTCGTCGCCGTCCACGTCTTCCCCGGCGTCGGCCACATGCCGCACCTCGAGGTCGCCCGCGAGGTCACCCGCCTGATCGCCGAGAGCGCCGCCGGCGAGTGACCGCCGGCGGCCCGACCACTCACACCGAACACACGAAGTTTCGACCTCTTCGAAACTTCGTGTGCGAAGGCAAGCCCGAATGGGCGTCGGCCGGTCGGGCCGTGATGCGGATGAATTTCGGACGAGTCCGAATTTCATCCGCCCGGTATCACGGGCAGGGGTTGGGGCAGCGCAGGTGGATCTCGTCGATCCGCGCCGCGATCTCCGGGGTGATCTCGACGTCGAAGGCGGCGAGATCCTCCTCGAGCTGCGCGAGCGAGGTCGCGCCGACGATGGTCGAGCCGACGAAGGAGCGCGAGGCGACGAAGGCGATCGCCAGCGTCGACGGCGGCGTCCCCAGCTCGGCGGCGAGCCCCGCATAGGCCGCGAAGGCGGCTTCCGCGTGGGGACGTTGATAGCGCTGGCCGCGATCGAACAGCGTCAGCCGCGCCCCCGCCGGCCGCGCTCCGTTCAGGTATTTGCCCGTCAGGAATCCCTGGCCGAGCGGCGAATAGGCCAGCAGCGACACGTCCTCGCGCAGGCAGGCCTCGGCGAGATTGACCTCGAAGGTACGGTTGACGAGGTTGTAGGCGTTCTGGATCGACAC
>ERZ1645187.988-NODE-988-length-26990-cov-6.521663_pt1 | contig 26990 bp, 20 predicted proteins | sample MGYA00575352_ERZ1645187 | MGnify/ENA primary metagenome ERZ1645187 (study PRJEB40837, sample SAMN11349314) | freshwater sediment metagenome | isolation source: river sediment | host: Sediment | place: India: Wazaribad , New Delhi | collected 2017-02-21 ...
CATTACACGAGAGGTAAAAAGCGGTGCAAAGATACAAAATAAAATTGATTTACAAAATAGATGTCACTATTTCAGTTATCTACACTTTTTCAGGTCGCTTATAGACTGAATAATACTTACAAATAGTATCATACAGAATGTCAAAGGGTTCATCCAGTAATCTGGTAGAAATACAAATGGGTGAACCGTAGAAATCGTTTTTCAGCTTTAAAGTTCTTTTTTTACTGTTTGTTTTCTCTTTATGTATATATTCTTCTGGATTACGAAGAACTAAAACAACATACTTAAGTTCTAGGTTGCTGATGTCGTTCATTACCTTGATCTTAGTAACATCATCCCAACGGATAATACCTACCTGGCTACCTGTAGCCAGGTCTTCAATTCCCTCACTTGTTAAACGTACTCCAATATACTTGGATTTATGTAATTTATATAATGAGTAAACAGTAAAAACAAAAAGACCGCAAGAAACAGCTCCTACTAATAAAATGGCCATTTTGCCTTTGCCAAATTCAAGATTGTCGGCCCATAAAACAGGAATTAGTCCTAATAATAAGGATGATACCAGCCCAAATAGAAGCTTTAGTCTTGTTCTTTTATGGATTTTGAATTTAACTTCCTTGTTTGTTTCCATTTATATTAAATACTTTTTTCTATATTCCAGACAAAGGCTCTAAGGCCTTGAGCCTCTGTTTGTTTATCTATTTTGTGAAGCAAGTTTAAGAAGTTGTCTACTTTTTCATCTTCCACCATTGTTAGAATGGCCGAATTAAGTGTAGGCCATGCATGGTTACCATAATGGGGATCTCCGGTTTTACTACCTCTACCTTGAAGTTCTTCCCAATAGGTAAAACCGCGCAGATTGTTTCTGTCCATTATGCTTAGTATCATTTCATAATAAGCCTGATTAAACGATATAAATATTGCTTTCATTTTATACTTATTTATTGGTTTATAATTACAGGGATAGATGTTTTATCTATCCCTGTAGTCGTATAGTTATAATTGATCGAGTTGTATAAGTTTAGCATGTTTTCTGCGTTTACGCTTTACTCCATTGGCTGCAAAAACAGAATAAACAACTGGAACAATAATTAGTGTAATCACTGTTGATACAGCAAGTCCCCAAGCTACAGTCATACCCATGGGTCTCCACATTTCAGCACCTTCACCTGTTCCAACAGCCATTGGAATCATACCTAATACGGTAGTCATTGTAGTCATAAGAACCGGACGTAAACGCGATTTCCCTGCAGTTACTGCAGCACCAATAATACCCATTCCTCTTTCTCTACAAAGAATCATATAGTCTATAAGAACAATTCCATTTTTAACTACGATTCCCAAAAGCATGATAACTCCAATTAAAGCCATTACACTTAATGGGGTATTTGTTATAGCTAGTCCCATAAATACACCTGTGAATGCAAAGGGAATGGAGAACATAATGACAAATGGATCAATGAGTGACTCAAACTGAGATGCCATAACAATGAAGATAAGAATAACAATCAAAGCCATTAGCAATCCCAGATCTGCAAATGTTTCTTGCTGATCTTCGTAAGCTCCACCAATTACATGTGATATTTCACTCGGAATACTCATCTTTTTAATCTCAGCACGAGTCTGGGAAACGAGTTCGCTCAGAGCAGCTCCTTTTCCAACATATCCCGAAATTGTTACAATACGCTCCCGGTCTTTTCGCTCGATAGTTGGAGGTGTCATCCTTTCAACAACTTTACCTAATTCTCTTATTCGTATGCCTTTTCCCTGATTATTGTAGATCAGAATATTCTCTATGTCTTCGATCGATTGTCTGAATTCGGGTGCATATCTAACGCGTATGTCGTATTCTTCACCTTCCTCTCGATAATAAGAAGCGGTTATCCCATTAATTCTGCTTCGAAGGGACTGAGACGCAGAAGAGACATTAAGCCCATTTAAAGCAAGTTTTTCTCTATCGAAGTCAATCTGGTATTCCGGAATATAATCACCTCGGCTAACAGTTACCTGACTACAGCCTTTTAGTTTCTGCATCCGGGCTGATAACTCTCTGGCAACTGAGTCGGTAAGCGCAAAATCATAACCATATATTTCAACATCAACGGTGCTTTGTCCTCCCATAGATCCATTACTGCCTCCTGCTATTACTTCAAAGGTTTTAATTTCTGTATACTTGTTTAGATCTTCGCGCATTAAGTCACAGATTTCTGTTAACCCCCGTTCTCGTTCGGCAATACTTGACAGACTAATATTGAAGTTCATGATGTGTGTACCATTGTCGCTCATCGAAGCCCATGCATTATCGGTATCGGCTTGTCCGGAACTGAAGTTACAGGTTTCAATTTCAGGATATTTATTCATAAATTCCTTGTTGATCTTTAATGCAAATTCTCTGGAAATTTCTTGACGTGTACCCACTGGTAATTCAATCTTGATACCTATTCGTGCATTATCTTGAGTAGGAAAGAACTCAGTCTTAATTACGGGTAGAAGCATTAAACTAGCTGCAAATATGAGTGTTATTAAACCAATAACAGTTTTTCTGTGTCGTACCGACCAGTTTAACAACCGTGCATAGGCTACATCCAATGCATCCAATGCTTTTTCGATTGGCGAATAGAATAAGATAAAGAGTCGTCCCTTCTTAGGGTCTAAACGCATCATCTTAGATGCAAGCATTGGGGTAAGGGTTAATGCTGCGGTTGTAGATATTATCATGATAATACTTACAATCCATCCAAGTTGACGGAATAATACGCCTGCCATCCCTGTCACCATAGTAAGAGGTAGAAATACTGCTAACATGGTAAGAGTAGAAGCAATAACTGAAATTGCCACCTCGTTTGTTGCATGAACAGCTGCTTGCTTTGGCTTACTTCCTCTCTCAATGTGGGTTGTTATATTTTCTAGAACAACAATCGCATCATCTACCACCATCCCTATTGCAATAGAAAGCGAGCTGAGTGATATAATGTTTAGTGAATTGCCAGATGCAAGAAGATATATGAATGCTCCTACCAGTGATATGGGGATGGTGAGAATAATAATGAATGTTGCCCTCCATCTTCCAAGGAATATAAATACAACCAACATAACCAGAATAAAGGTTATCAGGATTGTTTCTGTTAAACTTGAAATAGTGTTTCTGATATTCTTTGACGTATCAACAATTACACCAAGTTTAACATCCGAAGGTAATCCTGCCTGAATCTCAGGAAGCTTTTCAAGTACTGCATTTGATATTGCTACTGAGTTAGCTCCCGATTGTTTTTGAACAATGATCATTCCTCCACGTGATCCGTTATTATAAACTTCCTGTGAACGCTCAGCAATTGTATCTTCTATACGAGCTACATCCTTTAAATAAATATTCTTTCCATTTGAATTTCCAATTACAGTGTTCAGAAGCTCATTCGCATCCGTAAATTCTCCCTGCACTCTTAATGAATAGGTGTTGGAGCCAATATCAATGCTACCACCGGGTGTATTGAGATTTTCCTGTCCTATGATTGAAGAAATAGACTGTATTGAAAATCCATAAGCTTCAAGTTTAAAGGGATCGCAATATACCTGAATCTCTCTTTCGGGGGCTCCGGCTATAGAAACAGAACCAACTCCACTAATTCTGTTCAGAGGATTGACCACTTTATCGTCCAAAATCTTATAGAGAGCGTTTGTACTTTCGCCTGCTTGAACACTTAATAAAAGAATAGGAATATCATCCATTCCGAACTTGAAAATAGTAGAGTTGCTTACATTCTCTGGCAGTGCTGACTCAACAATGTCTAATTTATCTCGTACATCGTTGGTTGCAACATCAATGTCAACACCATACTCAAATTCAAGGGTGATAACCGAAATATTCTCTTTTGATTGTGATGTAAGATGTTTTAAATCACTTACACTATTTAAAACGTTTTCCAAAGGACGGGTTACATTGGTCTCAATGTCCGATGCACTTGCTCCATTATAGGCTGTCATAACCATGATTGTGGTTTCATCTATTTGTGGAAGCAAGTCGATGGAAAGTCTGTTTAGGGAAAAAAGACCGAATATAGCTATTGCCACAAATACAAGGGCTGTAGTTATCGGTTTTTTTACCGCTGTTCCATATATACTCATAGTAATAAATTTCTTTTAGGTTTATTTTACGATTTCAACTTCCATGCCATCGTTTAGTCGGCTCTGTCCGGTAACAACAACCTGGTCTCCGTTTTCTACACCCGAAATAAGTTCGTATTTGTCTCCCATACGGCGACCTAACTCAACTTTGTTGTAAGATACTTTTCCATCTTTGTACACGTAAATGTAACGATCTCCCGAACCGGACTGCTTAACAATGGCTAAGTCGGGAACAACAACGTTTTGCTTCACTCCGAAGTTGATTGTGACCCGGGCAAACATTCCCGGACGAACACGCTCGTCATTATTTGCTACCGTTATTTCAACCGGAAAAGTCCGGGTTTGAGAATCTATCGATGGGTAGACAAGACTTACTTTTCCAGCAAATGTTTCGTCGCCGTATACATCTAGTTTTACATCTACGGGCATTCCTTTCTTCACTTGAGTAAACAGCGTTTCCGAAATATTTACCAGAAGTTTAACCGGACGGATTTCTTCAACTACAAAAATGGGAGTACCCATAGAAAACATATCCCCGCTATCATAGTTGCGTGCAGTTACAACTCCGTTAATCGGACTTATTAACTGTGTATTCTCCGACAGATTGCGGTAGCTTGTCTTCGCAATCTCAAGAGAAGTCTTTTGAGCTTCCCATTGCGATTTAGACACACCTCCTATTTTATATAATTCATCCAGACGTTTGAATTCGGCTTCGATGTTTTCCATCTGAACTTTAGACTGCATCAGGTTGGACTGATCCATTTGGGCCAGTTTCTGACCTTTTCTGACTTTATCGCCCACCTCTGCAAACACCTTATCTATTCGAACGGCCATTTGAGGAGCTATCTTATTTGTAACACTCGCTTCAACGGTAGCGGTAAATTCGCTTGTCTGTTCCACGTCTTGCGAAGTAACTGTTTCAACTTTTACCTGTACTTTTTGATCTTGTGTGGTGGTTTGATCCTTTTTTTCGCTGTTGCAAGACACTAATAATAGTGCAGCCATGGTTATGACGGGTATTCTGTACAACATTTTACTTGTCTTCATTGTATTTATCCTATTGAATTTGTTGTTTGTATTCATTTTATTTTTGTTCTCCCAGAGTTTTCTCCAAGTCTGATTTAGCTATCATATAATCATAAATAGCCTGGTTGTAATTTAATCTCGATTGAGTAAGAGCTAATTCTGCATCATTTAATTCAAGCAACGTGCCTGATCCGGTTTCGTATCTCTTTTGCGCGATCTGATATCCTTTCTCCGACTGACTAACACCTTTTTGCGCTGCATTGAATTTCTTGATACAGGTATTCATATTGTCCAGATACTGCTTAAGAGCCAATTGGAGGTTTCGCTTGGCATCTTCACGTTGTAAGCTGAGTTGTTCGAGAGTTACCTGCGATTGTTTGATTTTGTGGTATTTGCCTCCTCCGGAAAATATTGGAATCGACAGCGACACTCCTACAACCGAATAGGGATTCCATCTGTATTCGCTGAATTTAAAATTATTGTTCATAGCCGACCATTGATACATTCCAGACAAGGATAGGGTAGGCAGGTATTCAAATTTTTGCATTTTGATGGTTTCTTTGAGCTGATTGCTTTGAATATCAAGCTGTTTAAGATCCGAATTGTTGACCAACGAAGTGTCGGTGCTTAGGTAATCTGCGTATAACTCGTTTTCAAATTCTGTAAGTTTGCCTTCGCAATCTATGGCAAGATCCAGGTCCATACCTAAAAGGGCTTTAAGCTGCCATTTGGCAAGTGTCAGCGCGTTTTCGGCTTGAAGCATATTTGGAATGGCATTCTTTACACTTACATCTGCTCTAATCAAATCATATTCGGCAACCAGTCCCTGATCAAACTTCTTTTTAATATCCTGGTAGTTTTCCATGGAATTGTCGTAGCTGCTTTTAAAAACCCGGTAAGAGTCGTTTGCCAGCAGCACTCCATAGAAGCTTTTCTTTACCTGATTTACCATGGCTATTTTTGATGAACGGGCCTTTTCAACTGCAAGTTCCACATCAATGGCCGATATAGTAAGGCTTTTCCAAAGTGTTGGTGCAACAAGTGGCATGGACGCATTAAAACCATAGCTCCAGTTATTATCACGACCTACTTCAATTCCTTTACTTATATCCATAGTTTCTGTTCCTTCGGTGGGTGTTGTTGTTTCAGATCCTCCTCCCATGGCTCCGAATCCATCAAGATACATAACCTGCTTTTTCAAAGTCCGGTTATAATCGGCCGAAAAATTAATTTGTGGAAACAGTGGGGCATAGGCACCTTTTTGGGCATACTTTTTCTTTTCAATTTCTTTATTCGCAACCTTTACGGTGGGATTTTCACTCAAGGCGATCTCTAAGGCTTTACTCAGATCCAGTTTCAATGTATCCTGGGCGCTCAAAGTAAAATCCGTTGAGGGCAATAGTATAAGTATTGCCAGCAGCATCTTCTTACTTATCGATAATTTTTTCATTTACAGATTATTTTGATTGTTACTTTATTTTATGTTTATGAATGGAATACTTTGGATGTCAAAGCATAATGTCTTATAATTTCTTGTCCTTTATCAGTACTGATACCTCTCAAAAAAAGATAAACAACAGTACTATATATCTCTACCAGAGAGTGACTGGAAAAAGCTTTCGATGGTTCCAGCATATTGATGTGCTTGTTGGCTATCAATGTTACCAATTCAAAGTTTATCTCAGACAAAAAAACGCCCTCTTTAACTCCTCTGTCGAATAACCTCCTGCATGTTTCAGAGAACTCACTTTTGTAAAGTGATTCTATTTCCATCGCCCTTGGATAGCGCTTCAAATCCGCATAAAACTTTTTGTTGTAGCATTTGGGATGTTTAATCAGCTCGTGATAAAATCCGAGAATAGCTTCAATTACAGTTTCAGATTCTGATTCATATGTACTCAATAGCTTTTTAAACCGGTTGTAAGTATATACAATCCCTCTACACAATAAATCTTCTTTATCAGTGTAAAATTCGTAAATGGTTCTTTTTGAAATCCCCATCGACCGTGCTATATCATCCATGCTAACACTCTTTATGCCATTTTGAGCGAAGAGGTCGTAAGCTGTTATCATTATCTGATCCTTTATCATTCTTACTGAGTCTGAAATTTGAATTTAGTTGAATGTGCAAATTTCTTTTATATTAAGAAAACTGGAAAGGTTTATTCCGTTACAGAGTTAGTCAAAATCGAATTTCTTTATGTTTTATATCTTAATTATATGTCAAAATTAAAGCAACTTTGGTGAAAAATGAAACATGATAAAATGGATGTTGTATTTTATTATTGTTTATATTTGCAAATATATAATTAACTTTTATGATACATTTGCCATCTTTTGAAATCATAGAATTAAATAAAGAAATTCTAAGCAGTGATAATTTCAATAACGATGTAATTGTTGCAAGTGCTGAAGGATCTCATTTCCCGTCGGAGAATCCGGACGATCTTTATACATCTCCTTTGCGAATCAATGCTGTAATGTTTATCCTGGTACTTCAGGGTACGGCGAAAGTTGGGATTGACTTTACATTGCATACTCTGATGAATCCTAGTTTATTGATGATAATGCCGACACATACAATTCAGGTATATTCGAGAAGCGAAGATTTTAAAGCAAAACTTCTTATTCTGTCGCAGAATTTTCTGGATGAATGCAGTTCTATTAAAACCCCTCCTTCGGCAACCTTGTATATGCAGCTTCGAAAAAATCCGTATGTATTGCTTGAACCTGAAGAAGCCGTCTTGTTAAATGATTATATGAAGCTGTTCATAAATAAGATCAGATTAAAAAATCATCATTTTCAGCTCGAAGTGCTACGTAATACATTTATTGGGTTTACATTGGAATTGGGTAATATATTTGTAGATAAGGAGAGTATTCACAAACAACCTGTCTTAACCAGAAAAGAAGAGATGTTTCAACATTTTCTGGAGTTACTGTTAACGCACAGTAAAAGCGAGCATGGCGTAAATTTTTATGCCGAAAAATTGTGCATCACTCCACAATATCTATCTCTTATACTTAAAGAACTTACCGGAAAATCTGCCAGTAAGTGGATTGACGAAGCGCTTTTGATGGAGGCTAAAGTCCTGCTTAAAACCCCCAACTCCACTATTCAGCAGGTTGCCGATATGTTAAACTTTTCGGATCAGTCTACTTTTGGTAAATTCTTTAAGAAATATATGGGAATATCGCCAATGGAGTACAGGAAGTCCTGATTTACCTTTTTCTGAATCTGAGCCAGCTAATAGCTTCACATAGTCCGTAAAAGATTGAGGTCGCACCAAATAGAATGAAGGTGTTTGTTATTACCGCAAACGGATAAACAATGATTATAATTCCGATTGCTAAGGTGATTGTAGGCATAATGTAAAATGGCCACGGGATAATATTCCATTTCCGAGCTAAAATCAGGGTTATCAGCTGATGGATACCTGCGATTAGAAGCAATCCCCCAAATATGTACATCAGAATGTTAACAAAGAATTCAGGCATAATAAGTAGCCAGGCTCCAAACAGTATACTTCCGGCACTTTCAATCGGGAATATTGTTTTACTTGCAGATTGCTGCTTTCTTTGTGTAAAATAGGATAGTAGCGATATAATTCCCGGGAATATAAATAATACACCGATTGTCATTACTAAATAAAGAATGGCCAGCTCTGTCCACAGGATCAACATTAATCCTAATAATATGGCAAAAATGCTTCTTAAAAGCGTGTTGTTAATCTGTTTCATTTTAGTACTTGTTTTTTTAGTTTATTATAAGTCAGTTGGAAGTGTTTTTGGTTGAGTCGGCTGGGATAAGCTGGTATCTTCTGCGCTTACGGAAAATATCACCCAGGCGATCAAAGTCCTTTTTAAACATGATGCCAACTCCTTGAGTTGTGAGAGCTGATTTAAGATATTTGTACATGTCATTGGAGTGGTTGTAGGCTTTTAACCTGATTTCTCCACTTTTGTTTAGTTTATATTCCAAATCAAATTCTCCGACAAATGTTCTGGGTTGTGTTGGGTTATTCTTATACCCGAAATTCCCGTTAAATAGGAGTCTGTTATCCAATAGCTCACTCGAAAGCATCATTTCAACTTCTGTCTCCGGACAGGCTGACTCACTGGCCCGTATGTTTGTTCCAATCTGCACTTTGTCTGTTATGCTGCTTAGAATGTTGGATAGTTGCGATGATATGGCCGAAGAAGCTACCGATGCAAAGCCTGATGTAGTGGAGCTGACCATGGCATAATCGGGCGTATAGAATTTGTTTAAAACCAATAGGTAGACAACCTGGCGGGTCATCATTTCCTCGGTGTCGACCAAGCTACGCATTTTTCTTTCAAGCTCTTCATTCGAATTGGGGAGTTCCAAATCAAAAGAAATAGTCGGACTCCTTAATACTCCATTTAAATTCAATACACAGTTTACAGGCACATTGGTCCGGGCACTTTCCTGTGCCAAAGATTCATCCAAATCCCCTAAATTGGCAGTCAAACTGTAAATTGCATTGATATCCAGATTGGCATCAAACGGATCGCCTCGGAAAGATACTGTACTTCCTTCCCTTAATTTAAAGTCTTTCTGGATAACCTGCTGGAGACTGAAATTATAACTTCCGCTTTCTATGCTGTATGCTCCATACATTCGTAAATCAGTTTTTGTACCGTACTGGATTTGCATATTGCCATTCCCATACCCCTTAATCTTATCTCCGGATACAGGATCCATTACAAGTTCAATTTGTGCATCGGGTGTTAGATCCAGTAAAAAGTTCATTCGGTATTCTGCACCTCCAGATGAATTTTGTTTCTTTTCTGAGGAAAGACTACTTCCTTTACTATCAGTGGCAATTGTGTCTTTTTCAACAAAGTTGATAAAGTCGTATTCCATGGCTTTAGAACCCTCCATAAAATTCAATGCAATGGAAGTGCCGGGATTACTTCTCATATTTATATCAAAGTTAATGAGTTGTTCGTTCCCTTGTATCGTAGCCGAACCACTTCCGTAGGCTGTTCCCGAAATCTGGGGATTCTGACGTGGAGTGGCATTGTATAATAGCATATTGTCTGCCTGTACAGTCGCTTTGAAATTGAAGTCTCTGAAAAATTGATGATTTACCTCTCCGTTTACCTTCCCTTTATTTCCGTCTTTATCGTACAGAGTAAGATCTTTTACACGGATTTTTTCCGGCGTAAGATGTATTGAATCTGTAAAAGTATAATAGGTATTCAGATAATCGATACCGAGACCTCCGTCTTTAATCAATGCTTCGCCTTCTACTGTAAGCTTACTGAACGGACCGAACAAATGAACATTACCAAATCCACTTCCTTTGATGTTCTTCGCAATGTTCTGCATAAAAGGTTGCAAAAAAGAAATATCAATATCATTCGCATCAAAGTAAAGCGATAGTCCGGATTTTTCACCAACCGGGTAAATAAACCCGTTAATATCAGTCCATGTACTGTCATTTTTATAAATGCTGCCAAGCATCATGATTCCTTGCTGCTGATCGTCCCACTCGCTGTAAAGATTTAATTTACCAAAGGGAACTTTGTTGAATGAAAAGTTTTCTATTTCCAGATCCGTATTTAACACACGGCTACCATAAAGATCATTCAGATTAAAGGTCCCTGTCGCCTTTCCGCCGAATTGTAGTACCGGAATATTTACTATGTCGAAAATATAGCTGAGTTCTACATCTTTTAAGTCAAGCTTGAGCGTGTCTGTGGGTGTTTTGGAAACATCTCCATCCAATCGAATAAACTGATCATCGTGATAAGCGTAAAAATTATCAATCATAATTCTCCCGTTTTCAATGAAGATATTGGATGGCTCTATTTGCCAAAGAGAATCATTAACAATAATCGGACTTTGATTCAGTTCTATTTCAGTCCTTAATTTGGCAGGTCCAGCTTCTTGTTCCTGCATTACAAAGTGGGTAGACGAAGATAAATCTGCTTTGAAAGTTTTTGATTTATTGTTTGCCCAACTGATTAGGGAATTGATTCTATCGTTTTTTGCATTTAAAGAAAGATCAAGGTAGTTTTTAAGTCCCTTGTTGTTAAAGTTAGTTGCTTTAACATGAAGAACGATTTCATCAGTGGGATTATCGCATACCATATATCCCGATTCGAAGGCCGAAGCACCAACTTTAAATCCCGGAAGGAATGCTTCAACTCTGAATTTATTGTATTTGTTATTGTAGTGTCCCACAATACGAGATTGGTTTACAATCGTTACAGGAAGTTTAAGCGTTTTGGAAATACTATCGGTATTTTCTATCGTAAGCAGTAATGAGAAGTTATTCTCTTTGGTTTTCTTTTCTTTCTGAGTTGCCTTGATTAATGCCGGAAGATATCCTTTAAAGGTATTCATCAGGCTGGGAATTATAGTTTCAAATGAATATGATCCGTTAATTTCTCCGTTAATAACGTCGGATGTGATGGTTAGCCTTCTGTCTAAAGAATGCCCTGAAGCAGCGATTTGAAATTTGTTGATGAAAAATTCGCTGGGAGCTGTTTTGAATAACAGGCTGTCAATGCGGATATTACCCTCAACATTATCAATCGTATTCCCTGTAAAATCGGCTTTTAACGTACCTGATATCTCAGGAGAATCATATGCATTGGTAAGATGAAGCTTATCAGGCCGAAAGCTCTTTAAGTCTGCAACAAAATTAAAAACAGAATTTTTACCACGGTGTTCAAATAGGCCCTCGGCATATAATGTTCCATTCGGATCATCAACTTTAATCATCCCATTAAAACCGTTCTTCTTGAAATTCCCGGTAAGATTTACATTCTTATAAGTGTAGCCTTTAAAATCGACTTCGGTTACGAGCGCTTTCACATTTCCTGAAAAATTACCGTTTACCGGACGTTGGGAGTCAAGTGTTATATCAAAGGCAACATTTCCATAAGGATTTCCGGCATCAAAAAGTTCATTAATTTTAAGACCGGAAGTCGCCATATGCCCCTTTAGATAAGTGTCAATTCCCTTTGATTTATTTCTTCCAAAAATTAAGTCGGTTTGAATTGCACCGATAGCAGATGATAATCTGCCGAATGCTACCAGATTATCAAAAAAACCAGATATTTCTCCTGTAAAGTTGATTGTTCCCAATTTGACAATCTCTCGTGGTAAAACCACAGGTTTACTGCTGAAGTTATTCGCCAGGCCTTGAATACCTCCGGTAGTCAGGTACATTTTGTTAACCTGACCAAACACATAGGCTTCTTCCGGATGGGTGATACCTTTCAGTTCCATCTTGCCTAAGAATAACATTTTGTCGCTGTACTTTACAGTAAGTCTTTTCAGATCAATATTGTCAACACTACCTGAAACTTCGGCCGACATTTCGATAATGTCGGCAAAATTCTGAAAAGCAGGAACAAATGAGGCAAGATCTTTCAAGCATACTTCCGATGGAGCTATCCGTAAGGTTAACTTGGCATTATCAACCAGCTGTCCTATACTGTCTACTTGTGTCAGGTCCACATTTGCCCTATCGATCTTTAAAGCGGTTTGAGGTAATTTAACCTCAAAATTTTGAATAGAAGCACTATCTTTATTTGCAGTAAGATTGAGCGTTAGCTTGTTTAATTCGAATCCAGATTTCTCAGTAAAGCTAAGTTTCTTGATAGAGGCATTAATACTGTCCTTATTGAAAGCCTTGATGGATATCTTGGCGCTTATATTCTTTATAGCTACATGTTTTCCGTTAAATTTACCAGGAGTTTCGGGAGTACTGCTCACATCGAATGACACATTCCCTTTACGAACGAGTACTGAGTTAAACTTTAAATCAACGTTGGTCTCTTTTTTTACGGAATCCTTGCTTGCAAAGGCATCAATAATAAATTGAAGATTTAACTTTTCCTGGGGAGTTGCTTTTTTTAGATGCAAATCGAATCCAAACAACCTTACCGTTGTGAAAACAAATTTACCCTTCAATGCTGGTAGTAACTCAAATCCCGCAGAAACATGGTTCGCTTTGAAAAGTACGGATTTATGCTGATCCTCCAAATACAAATCTTCAAGCACAATACTGTGAAACCATTCAAAATCAACTTTTCCAACTTTTACGGGTACACGCAAGTACTCGGATAATTCTTTAGACGCTGTATGTGCGATTTTCTGTTGCACATAGGGTATATGTAACAGAATTACCGGTACGGCATAGAATATCCAGAATATAAAAAGAAGAAAAATTATTATGTATTTAAGACCTCTGATACCTTTACTATATTTTAAGTACAAAACTACAACAATATCGCGATAGATTTTGTTAATTTGCAGAAAAAAAGAATATAGTATGTCCATAACAATCCTTGGAATCGAATCATCTTGTGATGACACTTCGGCATCTGTAATCAGAGATGGCGTATTGTTGTCCAACATCATAGCCGGCCAGGCTGTACATCAGTCCTACGGAGGCGTTGTCCCCGAGCTTGCATCGCGTGCTCACCAGCAAAATATTATTCCTGTGGTAGCAGAAGCTATTAAACGTGCAGGAATTGATAAATCAGAATTAAGTGCTGTTGCTTTTACCCGAGGTCCCGGATTAATGGGCTCGTTGCTTGTAGGAACTTCTTTTGCCAAAGGTTTCTCAGCATCGCTAGGGATACCAATGATAGAAATCAATCACCTGCAAGCGCATGTATTGGCTCATTTTATAAAAGAAACTCCCGATGATACAGATCAGCCAACCTATCCATTTCTTTGCTTACTGGTATCTGGGGGAAATTCTCAGATAATAAAGGTGAACGCCTATAATGATATGGAAGTAATAGGACAGACGATTGATGATGCAGCAGGAGAAGCTTTTGATAAGTGTGCAAAAGTTATGGGATTAGGTTATCCTGGCGGACCTGTTGTGAATCGTTTGGCTAATGAAGGTAATCCGAAAGCTTTTGAGTTTAATAAACCACATATTCAGGGGTATGACTATAGTTTCAGTGGATTGAAGACCTCTTTCCTTTATACTTTACGTGACCGGTTGAAGGAGGATCCGGATTTTATTGAAAATAATAAAGCAGATTTATGTGCTTCGCTTCAGTCTACCGTGATTGATATTCTGATGACAAAGTTGCGTAAAGCAGCAAAAGATTTAAATATCAAAGAGGTTGCTGTGGCTGGAGGGGTTTCTGCCAATACGGGACTTAGGGATGCGTTTCATGATCATGCCGCCCGTTATGGATGGAAAATTCATATCCCTAAATTCGCATTTACTACTGATAATGCAGCAATGGTAGCCATTACCGGGTACTATAAATACATGGATAAAGATTTTTGTGCAATGGATGCGGCACCATTCTCAAGAGTGGTTTTATAAATTATCGTGTTATGAATGTAGAGATTATCACCATTGGAGACGAGCTTTTGATTGGTCAGGTTGTAGATACCAATTCGGCCTGGATTGGTCAGGCGCTCGGAAATGAAGGATTTCGTGTTGTGTGGCGTACTACGGTGGGCGACAATGAACAGGATATGCTTGATGCGTTTGATGCCGCAATGAACCGGGCTCAGATTGTATTGGTTACCGGAGGTATCGGGCCGACAAAAGACGATATTACAAAGCAGACACTGTGTAAATATTTTCATACCCGCTTACGTTTTTCTCAAGAAGTCTATGAAAATATAGAAACAATCTTCTCTCGTGGAGGTAGAGTAATGAATGAACTTACCCGCAATCAGGCTTTGGTGCCTGAAGATTGCACCGTTATTCAGAATACCGCCGGAACAGCTCCTGTAACCTGGTTTGAAAGAAATGGTAAGATTCTGGTTTCCATGCCCGGAGTCCCGTACGAAATGAAATGGATAATGAGCAACGAGATAATTCCACGACTCAAAAAAAAGTTTCTTCAGGACGTATACATTAAACATCATACTTGTTGGGTAAAGGGCCACACTGAATCTTTGTTGGCTATTAAGCTAACGGAATTTGAAGAAGCCCTGCCCGAATACATTAAATTAGCTTATCTGCCTCAGCCTGGGATTATTCGATTAAGATTATCTGCCTATTGTGATACAGAATCGGAAGCATTACGAATTATAACCGAGCAAGCGTTAAAGTTGCGTGAAATCTTAGGTGAAAATATTATAGTTGAGGAAGATAAACCCGTACATGAGATGATTGGCGAGCTGCTGATAAAAATGAATCTCACTCTTGGTACAGCCGAAAGTTGTACAGGGGGCCGTATTGCAGCCCAACTAACTTCCATCCCCGGAAGCTCAGCTTATTTTGTTGGCAGTATAGTCTGTTATGCCAATCGTGTAAAGGAACAACTGTTGGGAGTATCACCACTTGACCTTTCAGAAAAGGGGGCAGTCAGCAAAGAAGTAGTAGAACAAATGGCCAAGGGCACCTTGCTTACGCTTGGTTGCGATTGCTCTGTGGCTACATCCGGCATTGCCGGTCCTAGTGGAGGAACCCCCGAGAAACCTGTAGGAACTGTCTGGATTGCTGCAGCCTGCCGCGATAAGGTAAGGTCTGAATTATTCCACTTCGGTACCAACCGTGAACAGAATATGCTGCGTGCAAGTAATATGGCTTTATTAATGTTGCTGGATATGCTTCAATCATAATTAATAATGAATCAATACCCTGTTTCTTCTATTTTGGAAGAAATACGGGTAATTGCTTCATTCAACTTTTCTTCCGGTAGAATAACATTAAAACCTTCCCAGAAGTCTTCATCGTAAGTAAAATTGGTTTCAGCAAAAACAGTTCTTGTTGGAAGCATTTCATTTCTGGTGAAACGGGTTACATCAGCAGTGTCTATTTTACATGTAACCATTTCAAACCAAGTATGCAGTGTTGAATTTCCAAAAAATGCTTTCTTTCTTTTTACCTTAAAATCCAGATCTCCACGAATGTGATTTATGTAGTATTTGCTGTTAAGTTGTTTGTAGGAAACGGTGTAACGAACCGCCTGGGGCTCTAGATCATAAAGCTTACTTTTTTTCACAATTAACATGTCAGTTGCTTTGCGGATGTAGGAGGGATTGATCTCGAAATTAACCCGAAGTAAGGCTTTATTGGCGGCATCAATGTAGAGTTCTCCTTTGTAAAGCGGACTATTTTCATTCTTGTTTTGCACGAAAGAGATAACATGTGCCAATTTGTCGTCAATAACAGTCAGGTCCGACTGACTGAAATTATACCTGTCCAATCCTTCCAGAGATAGAAAATCAGGAATGTTCTTAATCAGATCCAGCATCAGAGACGCATTGATTCCCGATTTCATTTTTAATATAATGGTATCTTTTACTGCTTCATTGGTGATTTTCCTCATCTTAAGCAGTTTTACCTGATCGGCAGACGACGAATGATAGCTGGCTTTATACACTTTGAAAACAGCTTCAGACAAGCTGACGAATTTTTTCTTATACTCTATTCCTTCGCGGTAAAAAGAGGTGAGGTAAGAGGGTTTATCCGGATAATTCTCCCTAATACCTGCCAGCATATCATTAATAATTTTGATCGGATTATCCAGGCTCACAATAATCTCCTGGATGGAAACTACACGTGGATCCAGATAAATCTGACTGTTGCTGTTGCTCAACAAATCAATGTTCAGGTCAACCGGTTGATATCCCACATGCGAGATATGGATTGTCTTATTTGGTATTGAATCTGGAACCTTCAATCTAAAGGCTCCGTTTTGATTGGTGATAGTGCCGATCGAAGAATGAAGCACATTAACAGATGCAAAAGGAATTATCTCTTCATTCAACCGGTCGTGAACAGACCCTTCTATCAAGGTGTAACTTACAGAATCGGATTGGATTGGTTTTACTCTAGGAACTTTAATAGTATCAGTGGGAATGTAAAGCAGGATATGCCTGCCTATTACACGCATTCCCAATTTGCTGTTTCCTGTAATTTCGTGAATAGCTTCCCTGACCGTGTAAGTCCCTTTTGCAATTTTTCCTTTCTGTTCGTTATTTACTACCTTGCTATCGTAAATAAACAGGTGATCGGAGCGGTCGGTTACTAAATTAAGCAGCTGATAAATAGACCCTTTACTTTTGGGTAACCGGATGCGCTTATCCAACACATTGCTTTCCTGTGCAAGGAGGGGTAATACTATAAAGCATAGTATCAATCCATGCAACATACGAAGACAAAGGTTGGCTTTAGTTTTCATTCCATTATTTGTTTAAGGAGCCGATATAACCAACGTATCTTCCTTCTGTTCACTTGTCAGTCCCAGTGCAAGACAAATAAGCTCAGTCATAGCAGCCGGGGAATTGTCGTAAAAGCTAACTGTAAGCCGTCTGTTTTCGAGTTCGGAAGAAGATAGCTGTACGGGCTGCGAAGACATTCGGTTGATAACCCTTACAATATTAGCGAGGGTCTCATCCTTAAACTGAATCCGTTCCGTGTACCGGGCAAACTGATCCATATCGCTTGTCGGACTTTTCAAAAATAAGTTCTTGTTCAATATTACGGTTTCTCCGGCCTTAACAAACGAACTTTCACCGTTATCAAGACGGGTTACTTTAACCAATCCCCGCTGAACCGATAATTCAAAATCATTTTTACCGTTGTTTTTTACATTGAAAGCTGTACCAACCACCTCAATAGTGGTATATTTCGTTTCAATAAGGAAAGGTCTCTGTTTATTGCCACTTACATCAAACAATGCATTACCGTCCAGCTTAACCAACCGCTTGTCGGCTTCAAAATGTTCTGGGTAGCTTAAAGTGGCATCCTGAGCTAAATAGATGATTGATCCATCTTCAAGAGTCGTTACCAGCGTATTGTCTTCGGGACCGTTTTTAAGAGAGAGAAGACGCTCATCTGTTCCCCAGTCGTTTAACAACCAGATCCCCAGTGCACCGCAAAGGCAAAGCACCGCAATAGCAGCAGCCATACCCGCAAATACGGGACGCATCAAACGCTTTTGTCCACGAGCCGGAATCAAATTATCTTGTTCAAGCCGCGAATACAATTCATTCCATGCCTGATCTGTATGTACTGTCTGATCTGTATGTAAATTTCTATCTTTCATTTTTTTACCTTGTATGTATGTATAAATCGATCTCCTTTCTCAATGTCTGGAGAGCTTTGGTCATTTCAGCCTCAATTGTTTTAACAGAGAGTGCAAGCTCGGCCGAAATCTCCGTATATTTTTTTCCTTCAAAACGGTGCATGCGAAAAATCCGTTGTCTGCGTTCAGGGAAGTTCTGTATTGTCTTCTCAACCCGTTCCTGAAGCTCTTTATATTCCAAAGACTCAAGGGGTGTTTGAAAATCGTTGTCCGTATCTTCGTTCAACCGCTCTTCACGGTATTTGTCTTGTACCAGCAAATGTTCGATGTGTTGCAACGACCGATTGCGTACCGCACCGTAAAGATACGCTTTTACAGATTGAAATACAGGTAGTTTACTTCTTTCTTTCCAGAAAATATAGAACAGGTCCTGTACAATCTCTTCAGCAATTTCCATCCGGTTCACGTAGGTAACGGCATAGCGGCATAAAGGCTCGTAATAGAGCCTGAACAGCCCCTCGTACGCCTTTATGTCGCCCTCCTTTATTTTCCCAATCAGTATCAGATCATTCAGCATGCCGCGATATTATTTGAAATGAATTTCAAATATAGGAAAAGTTAGCAATCACTCCTGTTGTTTTCTCAATTTATTTGCTGCTTTTTCCAAAGATTCGGTCGGCTCGATAATGTTATAGGATCCCCAGAAGTTTTCGTCTCTGAAGTCGCTGACCTTATCAGATAAAGACTGGCTTGATTTGAATGACATTTTGTATGGAATAGCATTTACAGCCTGATCTTTGCTATCGGTAACCACCATTTCGGAAACCATGGCATAGTTGGTAGAGAATAACCTGCGTTTCCAGTCACATTTAAATCGTACCTCATTGCGTATGTAATTCAGATAGCTTTTACCATTCACCTGCTTGTAAGTAACCAGGAAGGAAACTTCGACAGGGCGAAAGCGAAGTCCGGCTGGTTTTTTCTTTAAGATGGCACTGGTAGCTTTGTCCCGGTCTTCCATATTGAGGTTAAACTCAGCTCTTGTAAAGGCCAGACTTTCTTTATCGATATACAATTTTCCATAGTGCAGTGCGTAGGGTAGGATAGCCTGCGGCTGGAAGCTGATTACATACTGCGGGCGGTTGTCCATCACTACAGACTCTTCCATACGGAAGCTAAAGTAGCCAAGAGTTGTCTTATCCAGTAAAATATCCGGATTCTTTACTATATCCACGTAAAGTGAAAGATTCGGGCCACCCAAAAGTTTTACAATCAGGGTATCACTGGCTTTCTGACTTAACAAAGCACGTCCTTTAAAAATCTGAACACGGTCTCGGGAAGCATCCTCATCGTACGGAGTTTTATAAACATCGATAATTGCTTCTGAGATATTGATGTAACGTTTGCCCTTCTGAGCCGTTTCACGGTAGAAACCAGTTAGCAATGTAGGCTTTTCACTGTAGTTCTTACCAATCCTGTTCATAGCCTCCTCAACAAGCATTCTCGGATCGTGGGCTCTTACAACCACCTCTTCCAGCACATTCGCATTCTGAGTAAGCATTACGTTTTCATCTACCATATCATTACCTGTCAACGCGATCCGGTAATTGTAGTAACCTATATGTGAAATTTCTACCACCTTGGCCTGCAGGGAGTCCTGCACCTTGATGGTGAATTCACCGTCGGAGTTGGTAATGGTACCAACGTTGGTTCCCGGAACAGAGATATTTACATACTCAAGTTTTTTCTTTGTCTGTTTGTCTTTAACTGTTCCGCTTACAATAAAATAGTTGCCCTCTTCCTGAGCCTGCAACGGGTAACTGCTGAGAAGCAAAAGTGCCGTCATCAGATAACCAAATAAAAAAAACATCCTGGTTTTCATATTTGTACGTTTTTAGTGTGGATACTTCCAATTCTTGTTTGTACTTCTAAGATCGCCCACCCATCAAATACCCTATGAAAAAATACAAAAAAATAAAGCGGAGATGCATTTTTTTTGCATCCCCGCCCTATATAGTCTAAAAAGTGTCGCGTTATTCTGCTAAATATCTATAGTAATACACAAACCGTAGCCCTAACCTCTCTTATAAGATCAGAGGGAGAAAGTCTGATTTGTAGTCCCCGTTGTCCCGCACTCACATAAATCTGCTGGTAATTCAGACAAGTTTCATGAATAAAAGTGGGAAACTGTTTTTTCATGCCAACAGGAGAACAAGCCCCCCGGATGTATCCGGTAGTAGGAAGCAACTCCTTCATGGGAATCATATCACAATTCTTGTTGCCCGAAACTTTGGCGGCTAACTTAAGATCCACCTCCTCCTGTCCCGGAATCACACATACAAAGAAACCCGTTTTATCGCCTTTCAGTACCAGCGTTTTAAAAACCTGGTTCACATCTTCTCCCAATTGCTCAGCTACGTGTATGGCACTCAGATCACTTTCGTCCACCTCATAAGGAATCAGTTCGTAGGCCACTTTGGCTTTGTCCAGTAACCTGGCAACATTCGTCTTATTTACTTTCATTTGCTAACCCTTTCATCGATAGTTGAACGCGCTTACGTACTAAATCAACGCTTTGAACCCGTACTTGCACATGCTGGTGCATGCTCACCACCTGGGTGGGATCGGTGATAAACCTGTCGGCCATCTCCGAAATATGTACCAACCCGTTTTCCTTGATACCCACATCCACAAAACAGCCGAAGGCCGTGATGTTGGTAACAATACCCGGTAAAACCATCCCCTCTTTCAGGTCTTCCAGTTTCTTTACGTTCGGATCAAACTCGAACACCTTGATGGTCTGGCGCGGATCCCTGCCGGGTTTATCCAACTCTTCCATGATATCTGTCAGTGTAGGCATCCCTATCGTAGCACTTACGTACTTCTGCAGATTCAATTTCTTTTTAAGCTCTTTGTTGGCGATCAGTTCCGAAACAGTACAATTCAGATCCTTAGCCATTTGTTCCACAATGGAGTAACTTTCGGGATGCACTGCCGAATTATCCAACGGATTTTTGCCGCTGGTGATGCGAAGGAAGCCTGCCGACTGCTCGAAAGCTTTTTCTCCCATCCGAGGAACCTTCAGAAGCTCTCTTCGTGAAGCAAACGGGCCATGTTCTGCACGGTAGTTAACGATGTTCTGTGCAAGCGTCGGCCCAAGTCCCGAAATATACGTAAGCAGGTGTTTGCTTGCTGTATTTACATCCACACCCACCAGATTCACGCAACTCTCCACAGTCTGATCCAGACTTTTCTTCAGTGCTCCCTGTTCCACATCGTGCTGGTATTGTCCCACACCAATGCTTTTGGGATCAATCTTTACCAGTTCGGCCAACGGATCCATCAACCTTCTGCCTATGCTCACGGCACCACGTACGGTTACGTCGTATTCAGGAAACTCCTCGCGGGCAATTTTAGAGGCCGAATAGACTGACGCACCGTTCTCACTCACCACAAATACCTGTACCTTGCGATCGTATCGAATACCGGTGATAAACTGCTCCGTTTCCCTGCTGGCCGTTCCGTTTCCTATGGCAATGGCATCAATGGCATAGGTGCTAACCAGCTGCGCTACTTTTGAAGCAGCCTTTCCCTTCTCGTTCTGGGGTGGGTGAGGGTAGATGGCTTCGTTATGGACCAGATTACCCTGGGCATCCAGACACACCACCTTACATCCCGTGCGATAACCCGGATCCACGCCCAATACCCTTTTCTGACCAAGGGGAGGCGACAGTAACAGCTGGCGAAGGTTTTCGGAGAATACCCGGATTGCCTCCTCATCAGCCTTCATTTTGCTGAGGTTGGCAAATTCGGTTTCGATAGACGGTTTCAATAACCTTTTGAAGGAATCACCAACCGCCTCTTCCACCTGTGCAGACGTATCAGAACGCCCCTTAACGAACCGTCGGTTCAGTCTCTCGATACACCCTTCGGCATCCGGCGAGATAGACACCCTCAAAAAACCTTCAGCCTCACCACGGCGCAGAGCAAGCAACCGGTGAGACGAACAGCGGTTCAACGGTTCGCTGAAGTCGAAATAGTCGCGATACTTGCTACCTTCCTCTTCCTTGCCCTTAACCACTTTGGATGCAATAACAGCCGTCCGCGAAAACGAATTACGTACTGTATTACGAGCCTGCTCGTCCTCGTTCACCCATTCGGCAATAATATCCCGGGCACCCTGAAGCGCCTCACGTACATCCTTAACCTCACCTTTCACGTAAGGCGATGCCGCTTTGGTACTATCCTGAGCTGTTTGAAGCATAAGTAAGGTAGCCAGAGGCTCCAACCCCTTTTTGCGGGCAATCTCCGCTTTGGTCTGCCGTTTCGGCTTGTAAGGCAGGTAAATATCTTCCAGCTCCGTGCTATCCCACGAGGTCTCAATGCGTTTTTTAAGTTCGGGGGTAAGCTTACCCTGTTCATCAATAGAAGCCAGTATCGTCTCCTTACGTTTACTTACCTCCTTTAATTTGCCGTAATGATCGTTAATATCCCCAATCTGCACCTCATCCAGGCCACCGGTCACCTCTTTGCGGTACCGGCTAATAAAAGGAATGGTAGCCCCTTCGTCCAGCAGCCCCATTGTTTTTTCAACCTGACGCGCCGGAATGCCCAACGCCTTGGAGATAAGTGAATAAAATATTTCAGTCATTTGTTATAGTTTTATTGTTTCGTCTGCCAGCAAGGACAACGAGTCCGGCTGATGCGATACAAAGATAATAGTCTGTTTATTGATTTTGTGCAATGTTTTGATCTGATTGATGATCCGAGCGGTAAGCGCCTCGTCGAGCCCTTTGAACGGTTCGTCCATCAGCAGTAAAGACGAAGGGAAAGCCAGTGCCCTGGCAATGGCCACACGTTGTTGCTGACCGTAACTTAATGCCTCCGGCCGATGTTCTGCCACCTCATCCAGCTCCATGAGCGAACAAAAATGTCTGGCAAGTTGCATACCCTTTTCTTTTGTATAGAAAGAGGCGAGGGGAAGAGCAATGTTATCGGTAGCCGATAGATGATTCAGCAGGGCAGGTTCCTGAAACACAGCTGCAATAGCCTGTATATTTCCTTTCCCTATTTTCCCCGAAGCCGGCTTCAGCGAACCGTCAATCAAACGGAGCAAGGTAGTCTTTCCTCGGCCAGACGGAGCCGACAGTCCGTATACCCGTCCTCCCTCAAACCGGAGGGTGAGATTGTCTAATACCATACGATGCCCATAACCAACGGAAACCTGCTCGAGTATCACCTCCGGTCCACCGCAAGTAGCCGGAGCGCAATCGGTTTTCCTGTAACGCACCGGAATATCCAACCTGCTCAACCTATCCAACCCCCTGTCGAATGCAAAGCTTAAAGCCACCGCTATGACGGTCCACGCCAACAATTCGGGGACCTCTATGAAAGTCTGCGCCCTTTTCATTTCACTGCCAATTCCAAAAGCACATTGCGAAAGAACCTCTCCCATGATAATGGCCCGCCATCCAAAGCCTGCGGCAGATGCCAAACCACTGAAAAGAAAAGGCTTAATCTGCGGATATACAATCTGCGTGAACCGGTTGGTACGGTTCATATGGAACACCATACCCATCACCGACAGCGGAGCACGCAAGTGCAGCAATCCCTTGGTAAGATTCTCGCTCAGCAACGGAAACATGGTAAGGAAGGCAATCATAAAAGGAATCTGCTCCGGCTGCAGAAACAGCAAGGCAAGCAAAATAAAAGAGATAACAGGAACCGACCGCATCAGGGTGAGCAACGGTTTGAATAACCCGTATACCTGTTCATGCCGGGCAAACAACAACGCAAACAACAGGGCAAGTACCCCCGAAACCAGTAATCCTGCAACACCTCTGCCCAAGGTAGCCAGTACAGACAGGTAAAACTCCGGAGTTACCCACAGCTTACCCAAGGCAACAAACAACTCCGGCAACCCCGGCACCAAAGCCGGATTGTTGGCCGTTATCGCCAGCACCTCCCATACCAGACATAAAATGCCGATGGAAAGCAAGGAACGTATGCTCTTCTTCAGTGTTCGCATAAAAAGAATGTATCATCGGGCAGCTTGCCGCCCAAAGCCTTTGGTTCGTAAGCCAATATAATTGTAAGCAGATTCTGTACCGCCTCTTTGGCCCGGCAGGCAGGCACATAGTCGATGCGGCAACGGTGAATACTGCTTTCGGTAAGCATACCCTTGGCGAAAATACCCTTCTCCTCAAGGATACGTATCGCCTGATCGGGTTGTTCTACGGCAAAGCGACACGAAGCACGAAGCAACGAATCAAGCGCCGGCTGCATTTGCATACCCCTTTCGCTAAGCACGATAGCTGTTTGTGCAAATCCCTGTGCATCCGGATCCGGACGGTTCAGGTCGGCCACAAGCCGTACAGTGCTGTCCTTCTTTAATGCCATGCTCACAAACGGCTCGCTGAGCACCGCCGTCTGGACCGTTCCGGACAGTAACCCCGTAAAAAGGTCCCTTGCAGAGCCGAAGGTATAATTGAGCTCCGGTTTCCATTCCGGGTGATGGTTCAGGTAATAGCGTGTCAGAATATCGGGAGAGGTCCCACTCCCAAAGAGGTGCAGCACTCCGGAGGTGGAATCTCTGCCCACCACATACAATGTACCCCACAGCGGACAACCAAGTAATGGATAGTTCACCCCTTTGTTGTACAGATTTACTGCGCTTAACATGGGCAGCACAGCCAGCTCCGCTTCTCCTTTGATAAGATGTGCCTGAATCAGCTCGGGCGAGTCGACCACCTCGATCTGCAGCAACTTGCCGTTAACCGTTACCGATGTATCCATCAGTTGGGCGAAAGCAATGGCCGATGGACCCCTTAATAGTTTAACGCGTACTATATTATCCTCTTTTCGTGCAGGATTACAGGCGCACAGAAGGCAAAGTAAAAGACATACCGGAATCTTCATAACTGCAGAAGTTTACTGCAAATGTATAAATAATTGTTGTATGCTCAGAATTATCTCCTAAATTTGCCCACCTAACAGATGGCAAAGATGATCGATTTATTTAATGAAACGAGGTATGCCGACGAGGTATACGATAAGCTTCTCTTTACCGACAGCCGCCTGAGTGGAAAGGAGTTTCAGGATTGTACCTTTCTGGCGTGCGACTTCAGCAACTCCAGTCTGCTGGACTGCAATTTTATTGATTGCCGCTTTGAGGCGTGCAACCTAAGCAACATTAAGCTGGGTAACACCGCCCTGAAGGGAGTGTGCTTCGAAAACAGTAAATTGCTGGGAACCGACTTTACCGACTGCTCCGACTTTCTCTTTGCCGTCCGCTTCGGGCAGTGTGTACTTGATTATGCCTTCTTTATACGTAAAAACCTCAAGAAAACGGTGTTCGACCAATGCTCCGTTCGCGAAGCCAACTTTAGCGAATCAAACCTTGCCGAGGCCAGCTTCCTGCAATGCGACCTGCACCAGACCGTTTTCGAACGGACCGATCTGCGAGGAGCCGACTTCCGTACGGCGTTCAATTATTCCATCAATCCCACGGCAAACAACCTCCGTAAAGCCCGTTTCAGCTATCCTTCCGTGTTGGGACTACTGGATAGCTTTGGTGTAAAAGTAAGCTAACGAAGTACTTGAGTTACTTCTCCGTCTGTTGTTTCTTCCAGTATTCATTAACAGACTGCTTCACCTCTTTATGAAGCAACAAAATACCCAGTAAATTGGGCAGCGTCATCAAGGCGATGGTTACTCCGGAGAATATCCAGATAAGAGTGGTGTCTGTAAACGAGGCCAAAAAGAAACCTAGCACATAAATAACGTGGTATACAGGCACGTACCGGCTTCCCCACAAAAAAGTGACCGCCCTGTCGCCATAATAAGACCAGGCAATGGCTGTGGAAAAGGCAAACATAAGCAATGAAAAAGGAATGATAAACTGTCCCCATTCTCCAAAGAACCCCCGCTTAAAGGCTTCAGTAGAAAGCGGGGCAGAGTGCAGAAGCGACTTTCCGTACACCGTGATAGGGTAGCTTTTCAGGACCGGAAGTTCAATCTTGCCTTTCTTTACAGTAAGTTCGCCGGTAAAGAGTGCCTTGCCCTGCATAAAACGAACCCCTTCGGCAAACGAACGTGCATGTATCAGAGTGGCAGGTGTGGTAAGCTTTCCCTCCTTTACTACAATCTTACCATCGTACAAAGGCAACAGCTTTTCGCCTTTGATGTGTTGCCCTACGGCTAATTTCTGGGCAGGGTCAGCCTCGTTGTAGGTACCGGCAAGCAACACCATGTCGGCCTGCTGAAACTTATTCTTGTACTTCTCCATCCACGTGCCGGAAGTAAGCAATACCATTCCTGTGAGCATACAAATAATAATGGTGTCGATAAAAGGTTCGAGTAAAGCAACCATTCCTTCGGAAACCGGCTCTTTGGTCTTCGCCGCTGCGTGTGCGATAGCAGCCGAACCCTGTCCCGCTTCATTGGAGAAAAGTCCCCGGTTTACACCCCGGTTAAAAGCAAGCGCCACTCCGGCACCCAAAAAACCACCGGCAGCCGCAGAGCCGTTCAACACGTTATCGAACAACATCGCCAGCGATGGAATAATATTTTCGTAATTGTAAATGACCACGCTAAGTGCTCCCAGAAAATAAAAGACAGCCATAAAGGGTACCAGCTTCTCCGTAACTTTGGCAATGCGGGTGATACCTCCAATGATAATCAGTCCCAGCAACACAGAAAGCAAAGCCCCTGTAACGTACAGCGGAATATCAAAAGCGGCAAACATGGCATTGGAAATACTGTTAATCTGAGGCAGACATCCTGTACCGAAAGACGAGCAAATGGTGGCCAGTGCAAAAATGGCCGCTAACCAGCGCATG
>ERZ1645187.990-NODE-990-length-26935-cov-86.117150_pt1 | contig 26935 bp, 22 predicted proteins | sample MGYA00575352_ERZ1645187 | MGnify/ENA primary metagenome ERZ1645187 (study PRJEB40837, sample SAMN11349314) | freshwater sediment metagenome | isolation source: river sediment | host: Sediment | place: India: Wazaribad , New Delhi | collected 2017-02-21 ...
CGGCGGTGGCCGTCCACTCCGCCGCCGCGGTCCGGTCGCTGTCCGGTCGCCCGGTTAGCAGCGCCGGGCCGTTGAGCAGCCGCAGGCCGCCGTCGCGCACCTCGACGGTGCCGAGCCGAGTCTCGAGCCGCCCGCGACCGGCGATGAGCTCGCGATAGACCTCGATCGCCGCCTGGATTCGGCCGACCTCCTCCTCGACCGCCGACACCGCGTCGGGCTCGAGGAAGAGATCCCGCTCGAGCGCATGCAGGCGCGCGGCGAGGAGCGAGATGCGGCCGGGTCGGGCGGCGGCGAGCGTCGCCTCGACCTCGCGGGTGATCTCGAGCTCGCCGGTGATGCGTTTCAACTCGGCGAGGAGGGCGTCCATCTGACCCGACTTCGCCGCCCATTCGCGCGCCCAGCGCGTCTCCAGGCGGTCGACCACCTCGACCAGGAATGCGAGCTTCACCTCCTCCCAGCGCACCCGCTTCTGGTCGCCGAACTGGGCCTCCAGCGCCGGACCGACATCGCGGTGGCCGGAGAGCTGTTCGAGGAAATGCAGTTGCGGATCGGCGGCGGCGAGGTTCTGTCGCAGGGTGCGATCGACGATGGCGTCGTCGATCAGCCCGGTTTCGTGGCCGCGCAGGATGCCGGAGAGATCGCGCTTGGCGCGCGGCTTCTTCAGTTCGGCGGCCATCTGCTTGAGCTGCTCGCGGCGCATCTGGGCGAAGGCGCGCAGATCGTAGGTCTCCTCGCCGTACTTGACCTCGGCGAGACGCCAGGTGGCGAACCAGGCGTCGCCCTCGCGGGTCTTCTCGACCGGGGTGAAGCGGGCACCGGCATAGACGCGGTCGACGAAGACCTCGAGCTTCTCGTCCCAGTAGAGGGCATGGCCGGCGTAGCCGAGATCGACGACGATGCCGCCCGCGACCTGCACGAGGCCGAGGGGTGGCATCAGCAACACCACCGAATCCCAGGCGATCATGACGTAGTCACTGGGGTTTCCGTCGACGAAGACCCTTTCCGAAGAGGCGAAGAGGGGCAGACGGCGACGCATGAACTCCATGCCCAGGGCCTGCCATTCGCCGGCCCAGAATGTGTTCCAGTAGATCGGCAGCTCTTCCACCAGGCCGATCAACATCAGCCCCTTCATGACGCCGCGGCCGGCGGCGCTGGAATGGATCGCCTCGTTGAGCCGGCGGTTGACGTCGGCCAGCCCCTGCTTGGCCCGTTGGCCGAGCGCCTTGGTGCGGACGCGAGCGCCCTCGACCGTCTTGGGGTCGGTCGACTTCAGCTGCGCGTCGGTCTCCTTCATCTCGGCCAGGAAGGCCTCGAAGTCGCGATCGCCGCGCAGCTGGCCGAACATCCAGTCGTCGATGAAGTCGAGCTTGGCGTTGCCCTGGTCGAGCAGCCGGTCGGCCCGGTGATAGAGGGTGGCGATCGCCAGCTTCACCGCATGCGGCCGCCCCGACTTCAGCATCTCCTCGACGAAGTGCTTCTGCCGCATGTCCTCGTCGGTGAGGGTGCGGCCGGTCTTGCGCATCATGTCGACGAGCCGGGTCACGCGGGCGATCTGCGCCTCGATGGTCGCCGGCATCGTCACATGCGCCGACTCGAGCATCACCCGCTCGGCGGCGAGCGTGTCGTGGAGCCGGGCGACGTCGACGTGGATGGCGTCCAGCAGCTTCTCGCGCGCCTCGCCGCTCGCCTTCTCGGCCTCGGCGGCGCGTTGTTCCAGCTTGTCGGCCCCGACGCGGATCGATTGTTCGACGTTGCGCCAGATGCCGCTCTCGGCCTCGGCGATGTAGCCCGCGGCGGTCGCCGCATCGACCACGCCGTCGCCGCCGAAGCGCTTGGCCAGATGATCGGCGAGCAGCGAGGCGTCCTTCTTCTTCGACAGCCGGACGATCTCGTCGGCGCCCCTGCCGAAGTCGGTCGGCCGCCCGACCCCGCTCTCGCTCGCCGATTGGTCGGAGCGCTGGAGATACTTCGACGCCTTCACCACCAGGATCGACGGCGGATATTCCTTCGATCCCTTGATGTCGTGGAGGAGGTGGCGGATCATCTCCATCGACAGGCCGGGATCGGACGGCGCACGCAGGTCCGGCAGGCGCGCGGCGCGCTCGACGATGAAGCCGCGTTCGATGGCGATGCGGGCCCGCGCCCGCGCCATGTCGGAGGGCGTGGTGCCACCCTGCCCGTCGGCGCGTTCGATGAAGACCGTCGTCTCGCCCTTGGCGCGGGCGTCCGCCTCGGCCTGATCCAGCGCCTGTTCGGCGAACCCCTGGCCGGCGTCGCCGGTATAGACCTCGCTGTCGCCCCTGCCGTGGGCGGTGGCGACGACGTCGGCGCCGTGGGCGGCGGCGGCGAGGCCGAGTTCCTTCACCAGCAGTGCGTCGAAGGTCTTCTTCATTTCGGCGGCGACGCGCATGTCGGCGGCGATGAAGGAGAAGTCGATGTCGCCGTCGAAGGTCAGCTCGTTGGCGGCCTGCGACGCCCATTTGCCGACCTTGGCGATGAACACCGTCGCCCCGGCGGGCTGCGAGCGGATCGTCTCCAGGATCAGCCGCTCGGTGACGCGCCGGCGATATTCGAGCACGGTGCGCTCGACCGGCGTGCCACCACCGGGGTCCTTCTTCCCGAGGAAGGTGGGGGCCAGACCGGCTGCGGCAATGGCGGTGCGCACCTCGCGCACCTCCTTCATCCCCGCCGGAATGTCCTTCAGCGCGTCGAAGAACTGCGCGCCGCTCAAACCCTCGTTGCGCACTCTGAGGAGCAGCTCGGCGACGCGGATCTCGTTCGATGCGGGACGAATGCTGCTCGCATCGGCGAGGCGGGCGAGCGCGGCGCGGCGATCCTCCTCCTCCTTCTCACCGGCTCCGGCGAGGGGGACGGCGAGGGCGACGATCGCGACGAGGAGCAGGACCAACGCCACCAACCGGCGCAGAAGCGGTCGCCGGTTCGGACGACGAGGCGAAGCGGCGGACGACGCGATGGCGGCCATGGTCGCCCCCATTCGGCGGGAGAGGATTGCCGAGAGGCCGTCGCCCGCCCCGGTCTCCGCGCCGAGGTGGGCGACGTCGTGTCACCTCTGGCGTTCACCCCAGAGAACGAAGATGCCGGCACCGCGGGTCGCGGCTTCGACGCTCCAGGTCGCCGGATCGGAATCGAGCACCGTCCACCGTCCCGGCTCGAGCCGGACGTCGGGACGAACCCACCAGTAGGCATTCGCCACGCCGCCCTGACCGACCGCGCCGTTCGCCCGCCAGGGGCCGAGTGTCATGCCGCTCTCGTGGCGCAGAGCGATGGTGCCGGGCGGCTTCAGAGCGCCGTAGTGATAGGTCATGAACTGGGTGACGCGAACCGGCGAACCCAGGGTGAAGGTCGCTGCGCGCGAGACGCCCATCCGCGTCGCGCCGTCGGCACCGTTCTGGACCAGCACCGGCGCGCCGGGCGCCGGCATCGGCGCGAGGCCGGTGTTCGGCGGCGGCGGGGGAGGCGGCGGTGGAGGCGGCGGAGGAGGGGGCGGAGGAGGGGGTGGGGACCACTGTGGCGGGGCCGGCGGCGGGGGAGGCGTCGGCGACCACGGCGGAGCGGCGGGCGCGCCGTCCGTCCCGGCGGTGGCGCCGAGCGCGTCGTCGAGCGCCTTCTCCAGGTCCGAGACGTCGGTCGCCGCGGGGGGGTGCGCCGGAGCGTCGTCCGCCAGGCCTTCGATCGGCGCGGTGTCGGGATCGCGCTCCTGTGACGGATCGGCCGGCACGAACAGCGAGCGGGGCAGGCGGTAGCGGCCGATCCAATCCTCCCAGGTCGCGTCGGTCGGTCCGAGGGCGTATTCGACCACCATCCATTGTCCGCTGCGGTCGGTGAGCAGCGCCAGGACCATGTTGCTCATCATGTCGGCGGCGAAATCGGCGGCGAAGCGTGTCGTCGACCAGTCGAGATCCTGCCCGCCCCGGGTCGGGATGGCCGAGACATAGGCCCAGCCGCGCGAGACGTCGATGCGCGAGACGCGGAAGCCGATCGGCGTGGCGAGATCGATCTCGACGCGGCTGCGTAGTGCGGCGAGGAGGGCGGCACGCTCCGGCGAGCCGGGAGCCGGCTCGACGGCCCGAACGGAGGTCACGGACAGGCCTGCGGCGAGAGCGAGGACCAGACAGGCGAAACGAATGCGCGGCTTCATGGGCGCCTCCGCGTCTTCCGGTCGAATTATAGACCCCCGGCGGAACGACACCTTGCGCTGGGTCAACGCCTCGCGTGGGAGGTGCGGTTCGCTCCTCGGCGAGGGCGGCGTCGAGCGCCTACGCCGGGCCGGCGAGGAAGACCGGCAGGCGGGCCTCCTTGCCGACACGTCGCCGGTTCGCCGAGATCCGGAGGTTCTTCCCCGTTCGGGACGAAGCGGATAGGATCGCGGCGCTTCGAACGGGATCGCCGAGGAGAACCCCATGGATTGGACGCCGGTCATCGACAGCCTCGTCGGCCTCGGGCCCTTCGTGGTCTATGTCGGCCTGTCGCTCGGCATGATCGCGGTCTACGCCTCGGTCTACATGTTGGCCACCGCCCATGACGAACTCGGGCAGATCCGCCGCAACAATCCGGCCGCGGCGATCGCCTTCACCGGCTCGCTGATCGGCTACACGCTGCCGCTCGCCGTCGCCGCGCAACATTCGGCGACGCTGCTCGTCTTCATGGTGTGGGGCGTGGTGGCGATCGTGGTGCAGGTGGCGGTCTACTGGTTCTTCCGCCTCCTGATGCTGCGCGACGTCTCGGCCCGCATCGATCGCGGCGAGGTCTCGGCCGGCATCCTGCTCGCCGCCGCCTCGCTCGCCGGCGGCATCGTCGACGCCGCCGCCATGGGCCTGTGAGGCCCGCCGCCATCGGGGCGTCGTATTCCGCGGCGCCGGAGAGGACAGTCATGCACGCCCCCCGTCCCGCCGCGCGCGGTCTCGACCACGTCGTCGCCGCGACGCGCGATCTCGCCGGAGCTTGCGCCTCATGGGAGCGCGCCGGCTTCCGCCTGACGCCGCTCGCCCGCCACCCCTGGGGCACCGAGAACCGCCTCGTCCAGTTCGACGGATCGTTCGTCGAGATCCTCGGCATCAGTGAGGGTGCGACGATGCCCGAGGCGACGGCGGGGGCCTTCTCCTTCGGCGCCTACAACCGCGACTTCCTCGCCGGTCACGGCGACGGGCTCTCCATGCTGGTGCTCGAATCGAAGGACCACGACGCCGATCGCGCCGCCTTGGCCGCGGCGGGCCTCAGGACCTACGAGCCCTTCGGCTTCGAGCGCATCGCCGTGTCGCCGGAGGGCGAGGAGCGCCGGGTCGGCTTCGACCTCACCTTCACCGGCTTCGCCGGCGCCACGGGCGAGCCCGACATGGGCTTCTTCACCTGCCGCCAGCGTTTCCCCGAGAACTTCTGGCGCAGCGAGTACCAACGGCATCCGAACGGCGCGGTGGCGCTCGCGGCCGTGGTGCTGGTGGCTCCGGACCCGTCCGACTTCCACGAGGGCCTCGCCGCCTTCGCCGGGGCGCGGGAATTCACCGCCACCAGCCTGGGGCTCGAGATCGTCACGCCGCGCGGGCGGATCGAGGTGTTGACGCCGGCGGCCTTCCGCTGGCGTCACGGCGCCGAGACGCTGCCTGTCGATCCGACGACGCTGGTCTTCAAGGGGCTCCGCTTCGCCGTCGCCGATCTCGGGCGGGCGGCGGAGGTGGTCGCGGCCGGCGGCTTCGCCACCACGCCCCATGCCGGCGGCTTCGTCATCACCGATCTCGGCGGGGCGAGCCTCGCCTTCGAGCCGGCTCGGCCGGCATGACGCGTTCCTCGGGGACGCCAACGGACATCACTCGGGGAGTGCGCATGTCGCCCAATTCGGAAGTCGTCGTCGGCAACGTCCGCTTCGCCAATCATCTGCCCTTCGCGCTGATCGCCGGTCCCTGCCAGATGGAGAGCCGGGCGCATGCGCTGGAGACGGCGGCGGCGCTGAAGGAGATGTGCGCGACGCTCGGCATCGGCCTCGTCTTCAAGACCTCCTTCGACAAGGCGAACCGCACCTCGGCGACCGCGGCGCGCGGCATCGGGCTTTCCGGCGCGCTGCCGGTCTTCGCCGAGATCCGCGAGAGCCTGGGCCTCCCGGTGCTGACCGACGTCCACGACGCGGCGCAGTGCGCCCCGGTGGCGGAAGCCGTCGATATCCTGCAGATCCCGGCCTTCCTCTGCCGTCAGACCGACCTCCTCCTCGCTGCTGCCGCGACCGGCCGGGTGGTCAACGTCAAGAAGGGCCAGTTCCTCGCCCCCTGGGACATGAAGAACGTCGTCGCCAAGCTCACCGGTGCCGGCAACGGCAACGTGCTCCTCACCGAGCGCGGCGCCTCCTTCGGCTACAACACGCTGGTCTCGGACATGCGCGCTCTGCCGATCATGGCGGAGACCGGCGCGCCGGTGATCTTCGATGCCACCCATTCGGTGCAGCAACCGGGCGGGCAGGGGACGTCGTCGGGCGGTGAGCGCCGTTTCGTCGCGGTCTTGGCGCGAGCGGCGGTGGCGGTCGGCGTCGCCGGGCTGTTCATCGAGACCCACGAGGATCCCGATCGCGCTCCCTCGGACGGGCCGAACATGGTGCCGCTCGCCGAAATGCCGGCGCTCCTCGCCCGCCTCCAGGCCTTCGACCGCATCGCCAAGGCGGGGTGAGGGCAGGGGCGACCGGACGCCGGCTCAGGCCATCCCCAGCGCTTCTTCGATCAGCCGCAGCGCCTGCTCGACGCTCGCCAGACGCACCGCGTCGCGGCCGATGTCGCCGAAGCGGCGTTCCACGGTCTTCATCCCGTTCGGTCGGCGGGCCAGGGCGAAATGGACGAGCCCGATCGGCTTCTCGGCACTGCCGCCGCCGGGGCCGGCGATGCCGGTGATCGACACGGCGATGTCGGCGCGGCTGCGGGCGAGGGCGCCGCGCGCCATCTCCGCCGCGGTCTCGGCCGACACGGCGCCGTGTCGCTCGAGGGTGGCGCCGTCGACCGCCAGCATCTCCTGCTTGGCCTCGTTGGAATAGGTGACGAAACCGCGGTCGACGACCGCGGAGGAGCCGGGCACCGAGGTCAGGAGCCCGGCGACGAGTCCACCGGTGCAGCTTTCGGCGGTGGCGATCATGGTGTGCGTGGCGGCGGCGCGTTCGACGACGCAAGTCGCGCGCGATACGAGTGCGGCGAGATCGAGCATGGGCGATCCCTCGGGTGGTGGTCAGACGAGCGGCAACCGGATCGTTGCGCTGGCCATCGCGGCAATGCCCTCGCGACGTCCGACGAAGCCGATCTTCTCGTTGGTGGTGGCCTTCAGGCCCACTCTATCGATTGGAATTTCGCATATTTCTGCGACGGTTGCACGCATCTGTTCACGGTGCGGACCGATCTTCGGCGCCTCCGCCACGATGGTTATGTCGACGTGGGCGAGCAGTCCACCGCGGCGCTTCAGGCGGGCGATGGCGTCGCGGACGAAGACGGCGCTGGCGCAGCCGCGCCACCGCATGTCCGACGGCGGGAAATGGGCGCCGATGTCGCCGTCGCCGAGCGCTCCGAGGATGGCGTCGGTGAGGGCGTGGAGAGGCACGTCGGCGTCGGAATGGCCGTTGAGCCTGGCCTCGTGCGGGATCTTCACGCCGCAGAGCGTGACGTGGTCGCCCGGTTCGAAGGAATGGACGTCGTAGCCCCAGCCGACACGGACGTCGGCGAGGGCGGCGAACCGCTCGATGGTCATGCGGCGCTCCGCTTCGGCGAGGTCTTCGGCCGTGGTGATCTTGGTGTTGCCGCGCTCGCCCTCGACGAGGCGGACGCTCAGGCCGGCCCATTCGGCGACCGCCGCGTCGTCGGTGAAGTCCTCCCGACCTTCGACCGCGGCCCGGGCGTGGGCGGCGAGGAGGGCGGCGAAGCGGAAGCCCTGCGGCGTCTGGGCCGCCCACATGCCGTCGCGCGGCACCGTGCCGATCACTCGATCGTCGGGATCGGCGCGCTTCAGCGTGTCGACCAGACGGACCCCGACCAGCGCCGCATCGCTCGATCCGAGGGCGGCGATGGTGCGGTCGAGGACGGCGGCGGAGAGAAAAGGGCGGGCGGCGTCGTGGACGAGCACGAGGTCCGGCGCCTCGTCGGCGAGCGCCTCGAGCCCGGCACGCACCGAGGCCTGCCGAGTCGCACCGCCGACGACGGGGGGCAGGAGCTTCGGCGACCCCGTGAGATCGGCGGTCGCCCCGGCATGGAGGTCGCCGTGGTCGGGGTGGATCACCGTCACCACCCGGTCGATGCCGGGGTGGTCGAGGAAGGCCGCCAGCGTGTGGGCGAGCACCGTCCGGCCGGCGACGGCGCGATACTGCTTGGGCAGACCGTCGAGGCCGGCGGCCCGTGTGCCGGTGCCGGCGGCCACGACGACGGCGGCGACCCTGCGGCGATCTTCCACGGTGCGGCTCCTCTCGCTGCTGCTCGGTTCGCGGTCATGCCTGCGGTTTACGCAGCCTCGACATGCATCACCGGTCGTCGACAAGGCCACCGCATACACCATATCTCGGCATCGCGGAAAACCACTGCGCAGGAATTCACCGATCGCGACTTGCCCTTCGCGGAATTTCTGCCAATTATGTAGTCACGGACCCGAGCTGCACAGCATATGAGCATACGACCCACGACGATCACCACCGCCTCCCAAACGCCCGCGAGCCGCGAAATCCGGCTCGGCGGCGCGACCTTCGTTCGGCCGGTGGTGCTGGCGCCGATGTCGGGCATCAGCGATCTGCCGTTCCGACGGCTGGCGCTGCGATTCGGCTGCGACCTGGTGGTGACCGAGATGGTCGCCTCGGATGCGCTCGCCGTCGGGGACGTCGATGCGACCGTTCGCCTCGCCGGCGACGGGGTGGCGACCCATGTCGTCCAGATCGCCGGGCGCGAGGCCGATCCGACGGCGCGGGCCGCGGCGCAGGCGGTCGACGCCGGGGCCGATGTCATCGATCTCAACATGGGCTGCCCGGCGAAGCGGGTCGTCCACGGCTGGTCCGGGGCGGCGTTGATGAAGGACCTCGACCACGCGGTCGGGCTCATCCGCGCCGTGCGTGCCGCCGTCTCGGTGCCGGTGACGGTGAAGATGCGACTCGGCTGGGATCGAGGCTCGCTCAACGCCCCCGAACTCGCCCGCCGGGCGGAAGCCGAGGGCGTGGCGCTGATCACGGTGCACGGGCGGACGCGCGATCAGTTCTACGAGGGAACCGCCGATTGGGCGGCGGTGCGGGCGGTGCGCGAGGCGATCTCGATCCCGCTCGTCGTCAATGGCGACGTCGCCTCGCTCGACGGTGCCGAGGAGGCACTCGCCGCCTCCGGTGCCGACGCGGTGATGATCGGTCGCGGCGCCTGTGGGCGGCCGTGGCTGCCGGGGCAGGTCTCGGCCGGGCTCGCGGGGCGCGAGGCGATGGCGGGGCCGGAGGGCGACGCGCTCGCCGATCTCGTCGCCGAGCACTACGAGGCGATGCTCTCCCACCACGGCCGCGCCGTCGGCATCAAGGCGGCCCGCAAGCATCTCGACTGGTATCTCGAGGCCGCCGTCACCGAGCCCGGACGGGCGGTGACCAAGGGCCGGCCCTCGACCCATCCGCTGCGCGCCCGCCTCCTCGGATCGACCGATCCGGCCGAGGTGCTGCGCACCATCCGTTCCATCTTCACCTCGGACCTCGAAAGGAGGGCCGCATGAGCGCGAGCCAACCCCGGTCGCTCTCGGCCGCCGCACCGCCCGACCTGACGGCGGCGACCATGCTCAACGCGCTGCCGCATCCGGTGATCACCGTCGACGTCGACGGCACGATCCTCGGCGGCAACGACGCCGCGGAGCACTTCTTCCAGGCGAGCGTCGGCTTCATGCGCCGGCACAGGCTCTCCTACTTCATCCCCTTCGGCTCGCCGCTGCTGGAGCTCATCGCCCAGGTACGGGATCGCGGCGCGCCGGTTTCCGAATATCGCGTCGACATCGAGAGCCCGCGGCTCCCCGGCGACAAGGTGGTCGACATCTACGCCGCACCGCTGGTCGAGCGGCCGGGCTGTGTCGTCGTCATGCTCCAGGAACGCTCGATGGCCGACAAGATCGACCGTCAGCTCACCCATCGCGGCGCGGCGCGCACCGTCTCCGGCCTCGCGGCGATGCTCGCCCACGAGATCAAGAACCCGCTCTCCGGCATCCGCGGCGCGGCGCAGCTCCTCGAACAGTCGGCCTCCGACGACGACCGGGCGCTGACCCGGCTGATCACCGACGAGGCCGACCGCATCGTCAAGCTGGTCGACCGGATGGAGGTGTTCTCCGACGAGCGGCCGGTGGAGCGTGCCCCGGTCAACATCCACACCGTGCTCGACCACGTGAAGCGGCTCGCCCAGTCGGGCTTCGGCCGCAACGTGCGGATCACCGAGGAATACGACCCGTCGCTGCCGCCGGTGCTGGCCAACCGCGACCAACTGGTCCAGGTCTTCCTCAATCTGGTGAAGAACGCCTGCGAAGCGATCGGCGACGCGGCCGACGGCGAGATCCTGCTGACCACCGCCTATCGGCCGGGCGTGCGCCTGTCGGTGCCGGGATCGAAGGACAAGGTGACGCTGCCGCTCGAGTTCTGTGTCAGGGACAACGGCCCCGGCGTGCCGGCCGATCTGATCGAGCATCTCTTCGACCCGTTCGTCACCACCAAGACCAACGGCTCCGGCCTCGGGCTCGCGCTCGTCGCCAAGATCATCCGCGACCACGGCGGCGTGGTCGAATGCGAATCCCAACCCCGACGGACCGTCTTCCGCATCCTGATGCCGGCCTATGCCGGCAAGGACGAGAAGCCGCGGTTCGGATTCTGACATCGACGAGGACACCGACCATGCCCACCGGCAACATTCTCGTCGCGGACGACGATGCCGCCATCCGCACGGTGCTCAATCAGGCCCTGTCGCGCGCCGGTTACGAAGTGCGCCTGACGTCCAACGCGGCGACCCTGTGGCGTTGGGTGGCGCAAGGGGAGGGCGATCTGGTCATCACCGACGTGGTGATGCCGGACGAGAACGCCTTCGACCTCTTGCCCCGCATCAAGAAGCTCAGGCCGGACCTGCCGGTCATCGTCATGAGCGCCCAGAACACGTTCATGACGGCGATCCGCGCCTCGGAGCGCGGCGCCTACGAATATCTGCCCAAGCCCTTCGACCTGAAGGAGCTGATCGCCATCGTCGGCCGGGCGCTGGCCGAGCCGAAGCAGAAGCGCGAGCCGGAGCGTGCCGATCCGGACGGCGACGCCATCCCGCTGGTCGGCCGCTCGCCGGCGATGCAGGACATCTATCGCGTCCTCGCCCGACTGATGCAGACCGATCTCACGGTGATGATCACCGGCGAGAGCGGCACCGGCAAGGAACTGGTGGCGCGGGCGCTGCACGACTACGGCAAGCGCCGCGCCGGCCCCTTCGTCGCCATCAACATGGCGGCGATCCCGCGCGATCTGATCGAGAGCGAGCTCTTCGGCCACGAGAAGGGTGCGTTCACCGGCGCCGCTGCGCGTGCTTCGGGCCGCTTCGAACAGGCGGAGGGCGGCACGCTCTTCCTCGACGAGATCGGCGACATGCCGATGGATGCCCAGACGCGCCTGCTGCGCGTCCTCCAGCAGGGCGAGTACACCACCGTCGGCGGTCGCACCCCGATCAAGACCGACGTGCGGATCATCGCCGCCACCAACAAGGATCTGCGCCAGCTGATCAATCAGGGCCTCTTCCGCGAGGACCTCTATTTCCGCCTCAACGTCGTGCCGATCCGGCTTCCCCCCTTGCGCGAGCGCTCGGAGGACATCGGCGATCTCGTCCGGCACTTCTTCACGCTGGCCGAGAAGGAAGGCCTGCCGGCCAAGCAGATCGAGACCGCGGCGCTGGAGCGGCTGCGCCGTTATCGCTGGCCGGGCAACATCCGCGAGCTCGAGAACCTGATCCGCCGCCTCGCCGCGCTCTATCCGCAGGACGTGATCACCGCGTCGGTGATCGAGGCGGAGCTGGCGCAGCCGGTACTCGCTCCGGTCGCCGAGGAGAAGTCGGGCGACGAGGGCCTGTCGCAGTCGGTGGAGAAGCATCTCGCCACCTATTTCAGCGGCTTCGGCGACAATCTGCCGCCGCCCGGGCTCTACCATCGGATCCTGCGCGAAGTCGAATATCCGCTGATCTCGGTGGCGCTGGCGGCGACCCGCGGCAACCAGATCAAGGCGGCCGAACTGCTCGGGGTCAACCGCAACACGCTGCGCAAGAAGATCCGCGACCTCGACGTCCAGGTGATCCGCTCGTCGCGGTGACGGGGGGACGGCGTCGGTGCGAACCGCTCTGCGGCCTCCGGCGTTCCGACGGGTGGAGCCTCCGGTCGTCCTCCCCCCCCCTCGCGGGGGAGGTGGCCCGGCGAAGCCGGGTCGGAGGGGGGCTTCGCCCCTCGCTGGGTCGCAGATCTTGGCACCCACCCCCAACCCCACTCTCCCCCGCGAGGGGGGAGGAAGTGCGCGTCGCGAGGTCCGACCCATGTCCCACACACTCCTCCTCACCGCCATCGCCGCCGGCATCGTCTACGTCGTCACGCCGGGGCCGGCGACGCTCGCCGTGCTGGGGATCACCGCGGCGCACGGGCGGGGCAGGGGGCTCGCCTTCTTCCTCGGCCACGGGGTCGGCGATCTCACGTGGTCGGCGCTGGCGCTCGCCGCGCTCCTCGGGGCGAGCCGGCTCGGCCCCGATCTCTTCCGCCTGCTCGGCATCGCCTGCGGCGTCTATCTCGTCGTCCTCGGGGTCAGGGCGCTGGCGGCGCGGGGCGGCGGATCGGCACCGGCGATCGGGGCGATGCGGCCGATCCGGACGGGTATGATCTTCGGCCTGACCAACCCCAAGGCCTATCCGTTCTCGCTCGCCATGTACGGGGCGCTGTCGGTCGGGATGGGGCCGAGCCTCGATCTCGCCGGTGCGGCGATGCTGTTCCTCGCGACCGGGTTCGGCATGGCGATCGGCGACGTGGTGACGGTCGCCTGGGCCGGGCTACCGCCGATCGGGCGGCTGTTCCGCCGGTTCGAGGCGCAGATCACCCGCGGCATCGGAGTTCTCTTCATCGCCTTCGGCGCCAAGACGGCATTCGATGCCGCCTCCGGATTCGGCCGGCGCTGAGCCGCCGTGGACCAGCCCTGCGGTGGGCACGGGGCGGCCGATCTGTTGTTCTCTCGCCACACTGCCGCAAATCGGCAACAATTCGGGCCGACAGACTGTCAGGTGCGATTCCCTCGCCGACGTACCGCGGGGCAAGGGAACGCGTGGACCGACGGGGGCCGATCCTGGATTCGCAAGAGATCCTGACCATACCGAAGATGGCGATCGCGCCGGTCGGAGACACGACCCGGTGGGTGCGCAAGATCGGTCTCGTCCTGACCATTCTGGCGCTGGTGACGGTCGCGGTGAGTTTTGCCGTGCTCACCGGCATGACCCGGATCGTGCCCACCGATGCGGTGCTCGGCGTCACGGCGGCGGTCAATCTGGCGCTGCTCGCCGGCCTCGTGGGTCTCATCGCCTGGGAGTTCGTCGGGCTGTGGCTCGCCTGGCGGGCGGGGCGGGCGGCGGCACGGCTGCATCTCCGCGTCATCGGCGCCTTCTCGGCCGTGGCGGCGGCGCCGGCGCTGATCATCGCGCTCCTCGCCTCGGTCACGCTCGATCGCGGTCTCGATCGCTGGTTCGAGGACCGCACGCGGACCATCGTCAATGCCGCCGCCAGCGTCGGCGAGGCCTACATCCGCGAACACGGTCGCGCCATCCGGGCCGAGGCGATCGGCATGGCGACCGACGTCGATCGCGTCAAGGAGGTCTACGAGTTCGAGCCGGATCGGTTCGACGGCTTCCTGCGCACCCAGGCGCAGCTCCGAGTTCTGCCGGCGGTCTTCCTGCTCAAGGCGGACGGCACGGTGATGACCCGCATGCTGCTCGATCCGGAGTGGACCGAGGTGCAGATGCCGCCGGCCGAGGCCTTCGCCGAGGCGGAGGGCGGTGAGCCGGTGGTGATCACGCCGGGGCGGACCAATCAGGTCGGCGTCATCGTCAAGCTCGAGCAGCTCGAGGGCCTCTTCCTCTACGTCACTCGACCACTTGAGCCGCAGGTGCTGGAGCCGTTGCGGCTGTCGAAGGACGCGGCGGAGGACTATCGCCGGCTCGACAGCAGCCGTTTCGGGGCGCAGCTGGCCTTCGGTCTGGTGTTCGTCGGCGTATCGTTGATCTTCCTGTTGGCAGCGATCTGGGCCGGCATCGGCTTCGCCAACCGGCTGGTGTCGCCGATCCGGCGGCTGATTCTCGCCGCGGACTACGTCTCGAAGGGCCATCTCGCGGTCCAGGTGCCGGTCCGCCGCAAGGAGGGCGATCTCGCCCATCTGGCCGAGACCTTCAACACCATGACCAACGAGCTCAGGGGCCAACGCGCCGAACTCCTCGCCGCCAAAGACCAGATCGACCGGCGGCGGCGGTTCACCGAGGCGGTGCTCGCCGGGGTGACGGCCGGCGTCATCGGCGTCGACGGCGCCGGTCGGGTCACGCTCGCCAACCGGTCGGCGACGGCGCTGCTCGCCGAGCCGGAAGCGGAGATGGTCGGCCAACGGGTGTTCGAGGTGGCGCCGGAGCTGGGCGCGATCCTCGAGGCGGCGCTCGTCGACGAGAGCGGCAAGCCGCATCAGGCTCAGATCACCCTGAAGCGTGCCGGGCGCGAGCGGACGGTCACCGTCCGCCTGACCTCGGAGACCACCGATGCCACCGGTCGCGGCTTCGTCGTCACTCTCGACGACATCACCGATCTGGTCACGGCGCAGCGCTCCTCCGCCTGGGCGGACGTCGCGCGCCGCATCGCCCACGAGATCAAGAACCCGCTGACGCCGATCATGCTCTCGGCCGAGCGGCTGAAGCGGCGTTACGGCAAGCGGGTCGAGGACGATCGACAGGTCTTCGACCAGTGCACCGACACGATCATCCGTCAGGTCGGCGACATCGAGCGGATGGTCAACGAGTTCTCCTCCTTCGCCCGCATGCCGAAGCCGCAGATCGCCCGCGCCGACGTGGTCGAGGCGGTGCGCGAGGCGGTGTTCCTGCAGTCGGTGGCGAAGCCCGAGATCGAGTTCCGCAGCCATCTGCCGGATACGCCGATCCTCGGCAACTTCGATCAACGCCTGCTGCTCCAGGCCTTCGCCAACATCGTCAAGAACGCCGCCGAGGCGGTCGAGGCGGTGCCGGAGGAGGTGAGGGGCGACGAGCACGGGCTGGTCGAGGTGGCGGTCGGCCGCGACGGCGACACCATCACCGTGGCGGTGATCGACAACGGTATCGGCCTGCCGTCAGAAAACCGCCATCGGCTGCTCGAGCCCTATGTCACGACGCGCGAGAAGGGCACCGGCCTCGGGCTCGCCATCGTCCGCAAGATCCTCGAGGACCACGGCGGCCGCATCGAACTGATCGATGCGCCCGCAGTCGCTCACGGCGGGCGCGGCGCGATGGTGCGCATGACCCTGCCGGCGGCCGGCCGCGACGAGCTTGCCCCGACGGGTGATGCGCCGGCCACCGCCGAGACCTCCTCGAGTGCCGCATCCGATGGCGCGGCCCCGAACTCCTCCCTCAACCCCAGCGAAGCGTGAAACCATGGCGTCCGACATCCTCATCGTCGACGACGAGAGCGACATCCGCGAACTGGTCGCGGGTATCCTCGAAGACGAAGGCCACGGCACCCGCACCGCCGCCAACAGCGACGAGTGTCTGGCGGCCATCGAAAAGCGACGGCCGTCGCTGGTGTTCCTCGACATCTGGATGCAGGGCAGCCGCCTCGACGGCCTCGCCCTGCTCGATGTGGTCAAAGGCCTGCACCCCGATCTGCCGGTGGTGATCATCTCCGGCCACGGCAACGTCGAGACGGCGGTCTCGGCGATCAAGCGCGGCGCCTACGACTACATCGAGAAGCCGTTCAAGGCGGACCGGCTGGTGTTGATCGCCGAGCGGGCGCTGGAAGCCTCGAAACTCCGCCGCGAGGTCAAGGAACTCAGGGAGAAGTCGGGCGATTCCCCCGATGTGCTCGGTACTTCCTCGGTGATCAACCAGCTGCGACAGCAGATCGAGCGGGTCGCGCCGACCAACAGCCGCATCCTGATCACCGGCCCCTCGGGTTCGGGCAAGGAACTGGCGGCGCGGATGATCCACCAGACCTCGCATCGAGCGAGCGGCCCCTTCGTGGTGGTCAACGCCGCGGCGATCACGCCGGAGCGGATGGAGATCGAACTCTTCGGCACCGAGGATCAGGGCGGCTCCAGCCGCAAGATCGGGGCGCTGGAGGAGGCGCACGGCGGCACGCTCTATCTCGACGAGGTCGCCGACATGCCGCGCGAGACCCAGTCGAAGATCCTGCGCGTACTGGTCGAGCAGAGCTTCAACCGGGTCGGGGGCTCCACCCGGGTGCAGGTCGACGTGCGGCTGATCTCCTCGACTGCCCGCGATCTGCCGCGCGAGATCCAGGACGGGCGATTCCGCGAAGATCTCTTCCATCGTCTCGCCGTGGTGCCGATCCGGGTGCCGGCGCTGGCCGAGCGGCGCGACGACATTCCGCATCTGGTCGAGAGCTTCATGGAGCAGATCTCGCGCAACACCGGTCTGCCGATCCGCCGCATCGGCGAGGACGCGATGGCGGTCCTGCAGGCGCACGACTGGCCGGGCAACATCCGTCAGCTCAGGAACAACGTCGAGCGGCTGATGATCCTCACCCGCGGCGATCCGGAGGCGGTGATCACCGCCGATCTGTTGCCGGCCGAGATCGGTGCCATGCTGCCGTCGCTGCCGACCACCACCGGCGGTGAACATCTGATGAGCCTGCCGTTGCGCGACGCACGTGAGATCTTCGAGCGCGAGTATCTCGTCGCCCAGATCAACCGCTTCGGCGGCAACATCTCGCGCACCGCCGAATTCGTCGGCATGGAACGCTCGGCGTTGCACCGCAAGCTCAAGTCCCTCGGGGTCGGCTGAGGCCGATCCCGCCCGACGAACGACACGAAGGAAGACCGAAGATGAGCCGCATCGCCTATGTGAACGGCCAGTATCTGCCCCACGGCAATGCGGCGGTGCACGTCGAGGACCGCGGGTTCCAGTTCGCCGACGCCGTCTACGAGGTCTGCGAGATCCGCGGCGGCATGATCGTCGATCCGACGCTGCACTTCGAGCGCCTCGAGCGCTCGCTCGGTGAGCTGCGCATCGCCATGCCGATGGGCCGCGCCGCCATGCTGGTGGTGATGCGGCGGATGGCGCGGCTCAACCGCGTCCACGACGGCTCGATCTACATCCAGGTGTCGCGCGGTCAGGCGCGGCGCGACCACGTCTTCCCCTCGCCCGAGGTGCCGCCGACGCTGGTGATGACCGCCAAGGCGGTCGATCCGCGGAAGGGGGAGGCGACGGCCGAGGTCGGGGTCAAGGTGATCACCGTCCCCGACAACCGTTGGGAGCGGGTCGACATCAAGAGCGTCGGCCTCTTGCCCAACTGCATGGCCAAACAGGCGGCGAAGGAGGCGGGCGCCCGCGAGGCGTGGTTCGTCGACGAGACCGGCCACGTCACCGAGGGCGGCTCGACCAACGCCTGGATCGTCACCGCCGACGGTGTCCTCGTCACCCGGCCGGCCGAGTTCGGCATCCTGCGCGGCATCACCCGCACCATCGTGCTGAAGGTCGCGGCGAAGCTCGGCCTGACGGTCGAGGAACGGGCCTTCACGGTGGAAGAGGCGAAGCGGGCGCGCGAGGCCTTCCTCTCCGCGGCGACGACGCTGGTGATGCCGGTCGTCGCCATCGACGAGGCGACCATCGGTAACGGGGCGCCGGGGTCGACGGCGCTGTCGCTGCGCCGGGCCTTCCACGATTCCACCGAGATGGTGCCGATCTGACGAGCGGAACCGTGGCAGATCGGGCACGCCTCGCGGAGAAATCGCCGCACATGCCCAGAAAACCGGCCTCTTCACGCCCCATGCGCAAAGAATGGACACGATCTGCACCGCTCGTGGGTGTTCCGGGGCGTTGCGAACCCCTATCATTCCCGGCTGGACCCGAGGCGACCGCCGCGAGGCGGGATCCGTACCCGCTCGATGACGTAGCGGGAGCCTCGAAGTAGAAAATCATACCCAACAAAGGTCACGAAACATGGCGGATCGCGCTCCCAATCTCCAGGACACGTTCCTCAACTATGTTCGCAAGAACAAGACCCCTGTCACCATCTTCCTGATCAACGGCGTCAAGCTGCAGGGCGTGGTCACCTGGTTCGACAACTTCTGTGTGTTGCTGCGTCGGGACGGGCATTCCCAGCTCGTCTACAAGCATGCGATCTCCACGGTGATGCCGGGTGGCCCGGTGCAGCTGTTCGAGCCCGCCGAGGACGCATGACGGGGGGCAAGATGCCCTCGAACGACAACGACATCGGATCCGAGGACGGCGGCGAGGAGCGGCGCAACGAGCGCGCGCTCAAGGGCGTGTCGCGCGAGAAGGCGCCGACACGGGCGCTCGTCGTGGTTCCGTGGCGGACCGAGCGGCCCGCCCGTGGCGAGGGCGGCGAGACGGCCCCGCCGCGCTCGCTCGAGGCGCGTCGGGAGGAGGCCGTGGGTCTCGCCCGGGCAATCGAGCTCGACGTGCGCCAGAGCCCGCTGGTCAGGATCTCCGAGATCCGCCCGGCGACGCTGATCGGCCAGGGCAAGGTCGACGAGCTGAAGGCGGTGATCGAGGCGGAGGAGATCGAACTCGTCGTCGTCGATCATCCGCTGTCGCCGATCCAGCAGCGCAATCTCGAGAAGGCGTGGGGCGCCAAGGTGCTCGACCGCACCGGCCTGATCCTCGAGATCTTCGGTGAGCGTGCCCACACCAAGGAGGGCCGGCTGCAGGTCGAGCTCGCCCATCTCACCTATCAGAAGAGCCGGCTCGTCCGCTCCTGGACGCATCTCGAGCGCCAGCGTGGCGGCTTCGGCTTCCTCGGCGGGCCCGGCGAAACCCAGATCGAGGCGGACCGCCGGCAGATCCAGGAGCGCATCGCCCGGCTGGAGCGCGACCTCGAGAGCGTCGCCCGCACCCGCGCCCTGCATCGCAAGAACCGGAAGAAGGTGCCGCATCCGATCGTCGCGCTCGTCGGCTACACCAACGCCGGCAAGTCGACACTGTTCAATCGGCTGACGGAAGCGGACGTCTTCGCCAAGGATCTGCTGTTCGCCACCCTCGATCCGACGCTCAGGAAGGTGCGGCTGCCGCACGGCGGCGACGTCATCCTCTCCGACACCGTCGGCTTCGTCTCCGATCTGCCGACGACGCTGGTCGCCGCCTTCCGTGCGACGCTCGAGGAGGTGATCGAGGCGGATCTCGTCCTCCACATCCGCGACATCTCCCACGAGGACACCGGGCCGCAGGCGCGCGACGTCGAGAACGTGCTCGCCCAGCTCGGCATCGATCCGAAGAACCGCGATCACATCGTCGAGGTGTGGAACAAGATCGACCGCCTCGCCGCCGATCACCGCGCCGAACTCCTGGCCGAGGGTGCCCGCGAGGCACTCGACGGGCCGACGGCGATCGCCTGCTCGGCGGCGACGGGGGAGGGGGTTCCGGCACTGCTCGACCTGATCGAGGATCGGCTCAACCGCGACCGCGCCGTCTTCCGGGTCGAGATCCCGGTGGCGATGGGCGAACTCGTCGCCTGGCTGCATCGCCACACCGAGGTCGTCGAGCGCACCGACGGGGAAGAGGTGGTCAGCCTGCGGCTCAGGGTCCCGGACAAGGACCTCGATCACTTCCGCTCGCGCGCCGGCCGCTACATCCGCGAGGTGCGGGGGCGGGTGATCGAGCGCGACGACGAGCCCGAGACCGACACGGCGCCGGGCGGCTACGACCCGCTCGCCTGAGCCCGCGCGGTGCGGCGCATCGCCATCGGTGTGCAGCCGAAATGCTCGCGGAAGCGCCGGCCGAAATGGGCGGCGTCGACGAAGCCGACCTCGGCGGCGACGGCGATCATCGGCAGGTCGGTGGTGGTCACCAGCCGGCGGGCGCGCCCCATGCGCAGGTCGAGATAGACGGCGCCGGGCGACTTGCCGGTCTCGGCGAGGAAGTCGCGCTCGAGCTGCCGAGTGGTGCAGCCGAGCTTCTCGGCGATCTCGCGGATCGACAGGCGCCGCTCGGGATCGCTCTCCATCAGCGCCACCGCGTCGCGTACCTTGGGACGCTTCACGTCGAGATCGAGGGCGCCGCGCGGCTGACGGTCCGAGCTGTCGCGCGGCCGGTCGAAGAGCAGGATGTGAGCCGCCTTGCGCGCCGGCTCGCGGCCGAGATCGCGGCGCACCAAGCGGCCGGCGAGGTCGGCGGCGCCGGCGCCTCCCGGACAGGTCGCGCGGTCGCGGTCGATCAGATAGACCGGCTCGGCCGTCGCTTCGATGTGGGGGAAGGCGGCGCGGAAGGCGTCGACGTGGAACCAGCTGACGCAGGCGCGGTAGCCGTCGAGGAGGCCGAGTTCGGCGAGGGCGAAGGAACCGGTGCAGAGCGCCGAGATCGGGATGCGCTTGGCCGCGGCGGCGCGCAGGAAGTCCCGCGACGCGCCGTCGATGCCGCCGTCGGAGGTCAGGAGGCCGCCGCAGACGACGATGTGGTCGAAGTCCTCGGGCCGTCCGAGGCGCGCCGTCGGGTTGACCTCGACGCCGCAGCTCGAGCGGATCGGCAGGCCGACGGCATCGAGCACCTGCCAGTCGTAGACGACCTTCTGTGAGCGATCGGCCTCGTCGCCGGCGAGCCGCAGCGTGTCGACGAAGAGGGCGAAGGGCGACAGTGTGAACCGCCGCGCCAGAACGAAGCCGAAGGCGGTCCGCTCACGGGGCATGGGCGCCTCCCTCGCGATCAGTCGGCCGCGGCGAGCGCGGACTTCGCCTCGACCCAGATCGCCTCCATCTCGTCGAGGCCGGCGCCTTCGGGGGTCAGGCCCTTCTCGGCGAGGCGCTTCTCGATGTGGGCGAAGCGGCGGCGGAACTTCTCGTTGGTGCCACGCAGCGCCTTCTCCGGGTCGAGTTTCAGGTGCCGGGCGAGATTGGCGACCGCGAAGAGCACGTCGCCGAGTTCGTCCTCCTGACGCGCCGCGACGGGGGAGGGGGCGTCGATCTCGGCCTCGATCTCGTCGAGCTCCTCGCGGATCTTGGCGATCACCGCCTTCGGGTCGTTCCAGTCGAAGCCGACGGTCCCGGCCTTCACCTGCAATTTCACGGCACGCGTCAGCCCCGGCATGCCGGCGCCGACATCGTCGAGAAGCCCCGTCGCCGCCGGCGGCCGCCCCTCCGCCGCGTGCCGCGCCGCCTTCGCCGCCTTCTCCTCGGCCTTGATCCGCGCCCAGGCATCCTGGACGCGCGCGACGGTGGCGCCGTCCTCGTCGGCGAAGACGTGGGGGTGGCGGCGGATCATCTTGGCGGTGATCGCCTCGACCACCGCGCCGAAGTCGAAGGCGCCCTGTTCCTCGGCCATGCGGGCGTGGAACACCACCTGGAGCAGGAGATCGCCCAATTCGTCGCAGAGGTCGTGGAGATCGCCGCGTTCGATCGCGTCGGCGACCTCGTAGGCCTCCTCGATGGTGTAGGGGGCGATGGTGGCGAAGCTCTGCTCGAGGTCCCACGGGCAACCGCTCTCGGGGGTGCGCAGCGCCGCCATGATCTCGATCAGGCGGGAGATGTCGCGGGCGGGCTTCATGGCGGTCCTCGGCTCGTTCGGGGCCGGGGAGGGCGACTCACCGGCCGGGAGGATCGTAGCAGAGGCCCCAGTCGCGTCCGGCATACCAGCAGCGCGCCGAGTCGAGATCCGGCGGGCGCACCAGGCTGCGGACCCGGCCCCAGCCGCCGCGGCGGAACGCCTGTTCGAGCATCTCGCAGTCGCGGTGCGCGACCTTCACCGCCCCTTCGGCATAGACGAAACTGCAGCGATCGAGGGTCTGGGCGGCGAATCCCGCCTCGGTACGCTCGACCAGGAGCCCGACGCCCTCGGCGCCGTGCCAGGCGTGGGCGGCAGAGACGTGGCCGCGCGGGATGCAGAGCGGGAAGAGCAGGCGGCCGCCGACGGCGAGCCGATCGAGCCAGGGTGCGGCCGGGGCGGCAATGCCGAAGGAGACGTAGACGATGTCGGCCGCCTCGCGCGGCCAGGTCTCGCCGTCGCCGGCGACGACCTCGACGGCGGGGCCGTCGGGCAGGGCGCGGGGAAGGGCGTCGCCGGCGAGGGTGGCGAGCTCCCGATCGATCTCGACGGCCGTCACCCGTCCTCCCGGGCCGACCAGACGGGCGAGAACGGCGGTGTAGTAGCCGCTGCCGGCGCCGATGTGGACGACGCGTTCGCCGGGCCGGGGGCGGAGTGCGTGGATCCAGCCGGCGTGCAGCGACGGGCTGCCGTTGTTGACGCCGCGGTCACGCTCCAGCGCCACCAGCACGTCGCGGTAGAGGCGGGCGGGCTCCGATGTCCGCTCCTGCCCCTCGTCGCCGAACACCAGCCAAGGGGGAGGGGGCAGGAAATCCTCGCGGGCGAGGGCGGCGAGGGCGTCCTCCAGGGCGGGGTCTTCGAAGCCGGCTCGTGCGGTCATCGCTCGGGCATAGGCGCGGCGGCGTTCCACCATCCGGTCGGTGGCAGTGACGTGGTCGGTCATCGTCCGGACCTCCCCCGGCTCGAGGGGATTCTCCATCCCTCGGTGAAATTATCAGGGTGTCGGGGTTCGACCAATCCGGGGAAGGCCGGAGAGGGGACGCGGCACGGCTGTCGTGCTAGAGACGGGGCGCGCGAGGCACGAGGCATCGAGATGAGCGAAGCGATCGTCGTCACCCGGTCGATCCGGCTCGATCCGGACGAACTCCAGGAAAGCTTCATCCGCGCCTCTGGGCCGGGCGGGCAGAACGTCAACAAGGTGGCGACCGCGGTCGAACTGCGCTTCGACGTCGCCGGTTCGCCGTCGCTGCCGGAAGCCGTGCGCGAGCGCCTGGTGCGGCTCGCCGGGCGGCGGCTGACGCTCGACGGGGTATTGATCATCCGTGCCGATCGCTTCCGCACCCAGGAGCGCAACCGCGCCGATGCGCAGGAGCGGCTGCTCAAGCTCATCCGCAAGGCGGCCGAGCCGCCACCGCCACCGCGCAAGGCGACCAAGCCGACGCTCGGGTCGAAGATCCGTCGGCTCGAGGGCAAGAAGAAGCGCGGCGCGGTGAAGAGCCTCAGGCAGGGACGGCCATCGGTGGATTGAGGGGCAGGCGCAGCCGGCCGGTGGGCGGTCGAACGGAGCGCGGCGTATCGAATGCGCCGCCGAGAGCCCACAAGGGGGCGTCCAAAGGAGCCCCCGCATCGGATCTCCGCCATTCGCATAAGACGGATTATGGAACCTTTTCCGAGTGACGTCGCCACCCGGGCCGGCATCCGCTGCGCTTCACGATCGGCCCGCCGGCCGACCTACCTGGAATGCGGATTCATCCTTCGATCAGAAGATCTTACAGATGAAACCGAAACTCTCGGCTCGTGGGTCGCCGTGCCGTCGCATCCTTCATGTGAGAAGCCTTGGAACCCATTGATCAGACGCGATCAATCGATCTCGAAGGTGAACTCCATGCCGTCGAAGGCCGGCTCGACGTCCGCCGGCAGATGATCGGCCAGCGTGCGGTAGTCGACATCGTTGTGGAGATGGGTCAGCACCGCATGCTTCGGCTTCATCCGCTTCACCCATTCGACCGCCTCGTCGACCGAGAAATGGCTCGGATGGGACTTCCAGCGCAGTGCGTCGATGATCCACAGGTCGAGCTTGGCGAGATGCGGCAGCGCCGTCTCGGGTAGCGCGCTGACGTCCGGCGAATAGGCCACGGCGCCGAAGCGGAAGCCGAAGGTGTCGACGTCGCCGTGGGTCTGGCGGAACGGGATCGCCGTGATCGGGCCGCCGTCGCCGTTGACCGTCAGCGTGTGGCCCTCGTGGAAGCGGTGCTCCTTGAGGATCGGCGGATAGGCCGAACCGGGCGGCGTGACGAAGCAGTAGTCGAAGGCGGTCTTCACCCGCTTCGACGTGACCTCGTCCATCCAGATGTCGACCAGATGACGGCGGTTGAGGACGAAGGCGCGCAGATCGTCGATGCCGTGGACGTGATCGGCGTGGGCATGGCTGATCAGCACCCCGTCGACCCAGTCGACATGGGCGTCGAGCATCTGTTCGCGCAGGTCCGGGCCGCAGTCGACCAGCACCCGGGTCGTGGCGCCGTTCGGGGCCGTGCGGGTGACGAGCAGCGACGCCCGGCGCCGGCGATTCTTCGGTTCCTTGGGGTCGCAGCGGCCCCAGTCGTTGCCGATCCTGGGGTTTCCCGGCGACGAGCCGCATCCCAGGATGCGGAAGGTCATGGTGGTGGCCATGGCGTCCTCGCGTGGTTCTGCCCGAGGCTAGATCACGCCGGTACCTTTTTGAAGAGACGATGGAAATTCTCGGTGGTGATGCGCGCCATGTCGGCCGGCTCGATGCCCTTGACCGCGGCCAGGATCTTGGCGGTTTCCGCCACATGGGCCGGCTCGCAGCGTTTGCCACGGTGCGGCATCGGCGCCAGATACGGCGCGTCGGTCTCCACCAGCAGCCGATCGGGCGGCACCTCGGCCGCGATCGCCCTCACCTCCTCGGACTTCTTGAAGGTCAGGATGCCGGAGAAGGAGACGTAGCCGCCGAGCGCCAGCGAGCGCTGCGCCAGCTCCGGACCGGAGGAGAAGCAGTGGAGGAGGTGAGGGAAGGCCCCCTCCCCTCGCGTCTCCTCTTCGAGCACCCGGGCCATGTCGTCGTCGGCCTCGCGGGCATGGATGACCAGCGGCAGGCCGGTCTCGCGCGCCGCGGCGATGTGCTCGCGGAACTGTGCGAGCTGGACCTCGCGCGGACTGAAATCATAGTGGTAGTCGAGCCCGGCTTCGCCGATCGCCACCACCTTGGGGTGGGCGGCGAGCCGGATCAGCAGGTCGCGTGTCACCTCCGGCTCCTCCGCCGCATGGTGGCAATGGGTGCCGACCGAGCACCACACCGGAGCGTGGTCCTCGGCGATGCGGCGGATGTCGTCGAAGCGGCGGACCCGGGTGGAAATGGTGACCATCTTCGTCACCCCGGCCGCCGCGGCGCGGGCGAGCACGCCCTCCATGTCCTCGGCGAAGTCGGGGAAGTCGAGATGGCAGTGGCTGTCGACCAGCATCAGGCCCCCTTCCCTTCCTCGCTCTCCTCGACCGGCTCGACCCACTTGGGGAAGATCGGCGTCGGGGCGGGCAGCGTCAGGCCGGACGCCATGCGCTTGCCGATCGCGGCGAAGCTGCGGTCGTCGGCGGACTGGCCGAGGGCGTCGAGGAGCGCCGCCGCCTTCGTCGGGATGACCGGCTGAGCCATGAGCGCGACGATGCGCAGCACCTCGGCGGTGACCCACAGGACGGTGCCCATGCGCTCCGGATCGGTCTTCTTCAGCGCCCAGGGGGCGGCGGCGGTGAACCAGCGGTTGGCGTCGCCGACCACGCCCCAGATCGCCTCGAGGCTCTTGTGGATCTCCTGGCGGTCATAAGCGGCGCGCGACGTGGCGAGCAGCGCGTCGGCCGAGGCCAGCATCGCCGCGTCTTCCGGAGCCAGCGCGCCCGGCGTCGGCACCACGCCGCCGAGGTTCTTGGCGATCATGGAGAGCGAGCGCTGGGCGAGGTTGCCGAGATCGTTGGCGAGATCGGCGTTCATGCGGCCGACGATCGACTCGTGGCTGTAGTTGCCGTCCTGGCCGAAGGGCACCTCGCGCAGGAAGAAGAAGCGCACGGTGTCGGCGCCGTAGGCCTTGATCAGGTCGAAGGGGTCGACGACGTTGCCCACCGACTTCGACATCTTCTCACCGCGGTTGAAGATGAAGCCGTGGGCGAAGACGCGCCTCGGCAGCGGCAGGCCGGCCGACATCAGGAACGCCGGCCAATAGACGGCGTGGAAGCGGACGATGTCCTTGCCGATGACGTGGACGTCAGCCGGCCACCAACGCTTGTACTTGTCCGAATCTTCGTCGGGGAAGCCGGCGCCGGTGATGTAGTTGGTCAGCGCGTCGACCCAGACGTACATGACGTGCCCCGGGCTGTCGGGCACCGGCACGCCCCAGTCGAAGGTGGTGCGGGAGACCGACAGGTCCTCGAGCCCGCCCTTGACGAAGCTGATGACCTCGTTCTTGCGGGCGTCGGGGCCGATGAAGTCGGGGTTGGCCTCGTAGTGGGCGAGCAGCCGCTCCTGGAAGGCGGAGAGGCGGAAGTACCAACTCTCCTCCTCGGTCCATTCCACCGGCGTGCCGGTCGGCGTGGCGCGGCGGACCCCGTCCTCGCTCACCTCGGTCTCCGCCTCGGTGTAGTAGGCCTCGTCGCGGACCGAGTACCAGCCGCCGTACTTGGCCATGTAGAGGTCGCCGGCCTTGGCCATGCGCCGCCAGATCTCCTGCACCGACTCGCGATGGCGCGCCTCGGTGGTGCGGATGAAGTCGTCGTAGGAGACGCCGAGTTGGGCGTCCATCTCCTGGAAGACGGCCGAGTTGCGATCGACCAGCTCGCGCGGCGTCATCCCCTCGCGACCGGCGGTCTGGTGCATCTTGAGGCCGTGCTCGTCGGTGCCGGTCAGGAAGAAGACGTCGAAGCCGTCGAGCCGCTTGAAGCGGGCGAGCGCGTCGGTGGCGAGCTTCTCGTAGGCATGGCCGACGTGGGGCCGGCCGTTCGGATAGTCGATCGCCGTGGTGATGAAGAACTCTTTGCGCGTCATGTTCGGGTCCTCGGGCGGCCACGAGCGTGTCCGGCACCGGTTTTCGCGTCGCCGTCCTGGGCTTCGCTCGGGATGTGCTTCGTCCTACTCAATTCCTCGCCGCCTCGGCAAGCGTCCGAATGGCAGACAGAATGGCAGCCTTGCGATCGAGGTTGAGCGC
>ERZ1645187.991-NODE-991-length-26930-cov-6.646772_pt1 | contig 26930 bp, 38 predicted proteins | sample MGYA00575352_ERZ1645187 | MGnify/ENA primary metagenome ERZ1645187 (study PRJEB40837, sample SAMN11349314) | freshwater sediment metagenome | isolation source: river sediment | host: Sediment | place: India: Wazaribad , New Delhi | collected 2017-02-21 ...
AGCTCTCGATCGGCTTCGTCGGCCCGGCCATCAGGTGCCGCCCCCGAGCCGGAGATTGCGCGACATGCCGGCGAACGGCCGGTCGCCGTTGACGATCGTCGCCGCCGGCCCGGAGAAGAAGTCGAGCTTGTGGATCGACCGGCCGGCGAACATGTCGTGGTAAAACACGATCGTCGAGAACTCGTAGTCGATGCCCGTCGCCTTCATCGCCTTCTTCGGGTCGTCCTTGATCGCGTTGAGGAGCCCCTTGAGCACGACGATGCGGCCCTTCTCCTCGCCGTTCCGGTAGGACCTCAGGTGCTCGTAGTAGTAGCTCGTGATCCACGAGCCCGGCTCGCGGCCGCACAGCCCGCGGATGCGCGGATCGTTGTTCTTGAGCTTGATTCCGGCGGTCATGGCCTGGAATTCCTCCGGCCACTCGACCTCCCAATTCCCGCCGCCCGGCGTGAAGGCTTCCTTCTTGCGGGCGACGTCGGGGAGGCGCACCTCGTCGAGCACGATCCAGGTGTTGATCGTGTCGAACCACCAGTTGCCGCCCCGGATGACGTTGTCCATGCCTGTCTCCTGTTGGTGGGCGGCCCGTCAGGAGGCCGCGGAGAGCTCGCCGGCGACGTTGAACTGCGCCATCGCCGCCTGGATGTCCTCGGCCAGGATGTCGAAGGCGCGCTCGTAGCGGCCGGTGTAGACGCCGATGTCGGTGACCGGCGGCGCCTCCTCGAAGTCGAGCGAGATGCGCAGCCCCCCGGTGCGCAGCAGGCCGTTCGGGTTGAGCGCCCGCTCCCACTGCACCGCGCCGCCGAGCACGGCCGGTTCGGGCAGCGCCGTGAGGTTGCCGATGAACTCGTCGAGGCTCTGGCACAGCACGGTGACGAGGTGCGCGCCGAGGTTCTGGCCGACGTAGCGGACGAGCGTGCGCGGGATCACCTCGCGCACCGCCTTGCGGGTGCGCACGACGTTGATGCCGCGCCAGAGGGGATCGGTCGTGGTGGTGAAGAAGCCCCAGAAGGACTTGCCCTGCGGGCTGTTCGAGGCCCGCGAGGTGCGGTCCTTGCTGATCTGAACGAGCGAGTTGACGCCGCGCTGGATCAGCCAATTCGCCTCGCTGTCCGGATCGGAGATCGAGAACCCGACGGCGCGCGACGGGCCGAGGATGCCCTTCAGCGCCTTGTTGCCGGGATTGTAGTAGGGGCCGCCCTTCGTCTTGTCGGTGGCGACCATCAACGCGGCGATGTGCGGCGACGCCGGCCGGACGACGATCGACGCCCCCTCCATCACCCGCACGCCCTGGCCCACGGCGATGAGGTTCATCGACTCGGTGAAGTCGGCGGCCCACTCGGCGGCGGCCGTCTTGTCGGTCGAGGGCGTGTCGCAGACGCCCACGGCCGTGATGATCCGCTCGCACAGCGCATCGATGGCGGTCGCCGCCGGATTGGCGGCGCTCTCGAGACGCTGGGACGTGAAGCCGGGAGCGATGAGGATATCGGGCTCGACGCCGGTCTCGCCCTGGGCGGCGAGGAGCGCCCAAAGCCCGGTCTGGGCGTTGGCGTCGCCCACGATCGACGCCATCTGCACGTCGATCGCGGCTTCGTCGTCGACCTCCGGCACGACGGCGACGATGGAGGCGACGACGCCCTCGGCGGTGATCGCCCGCACGGTCTGCGCGAGGGTGCCGGTGGCGCCGATCGCCGTGACCATCTCGGTGTCGTCGGTCGTGAAGTGCACCGGGGTGTCGACGGGGAAAAAGTCGCGATCGACGGCCGGCGCGGTAAAGCTGCCGCCGATCGTCGACATGTCGGCGATGATCAGGGGCTGCGCCTCGACACCCTGCAGGAAGGTGCGCACGCCGACGTGGGGGGTCTCGACCGCCATCTCGATTCCTCTCGGCTTGACTTCGCGTCTCGCTGGTGGACCCTAGGGCCGGGTCCACCGCCTCGCGGGGCTGACAGATGTCAGCCGAAGTTCGACGATCGGCGGGGGCGGCGCCATGCTGACAGCTGTCAGCAGCGACCCGCCTAGCCCTCGATCATCACCAGCGCACCGTACGGAAAGCTCCGCGCGATCGGCATCGGGTCGATCCGCACGACCTGCGAGGCCGTCTCGATGTCGCGGACGAGCAGCACGAACGGCGCGCCGGCGGCCGCCGCGTCCGGGTCGACCGCGATCCGGCAAGCCTCGCGCGCCAGCAGGCCGGCGTCCGGCTCCGCGGTCGAGATCCACACCCACCATCCCGGCAGCATGACGGCCGGCGAGATCAATTCGGCCTCGCCCGTTTCGAGGTCGAGCGGACCGCGCACCTCGACGGCGAGGTAGACCCGCACGTCCGGTAGGACGGCGCCGGACCATTGTCCGTCGACGACATAGTCCGCGAGGTCGGCGCGCGCCGCCGCCTCGCTCGGATAGCCGAAGAGATAGTCGGGGCTCATGCGACCAACTCCCCGATCTTTGTGTTCGTCATGATCAACCGCGCCGGGTAGACCGTAACCCGCTGCGTGTGACCGCTCTGGTAGCCGACCCCGATGCTGCTGCCGATCCGCAGGGTAGTCAGGCCGGATGGCACCGATCCGCTGGCATCTGTCACGAGCGATCCGCCGTTGCGTCGCGCGGCGAAGTCATTCCCAGCCCATGCAAGCGCAGCCTTGAGCACCCCACCGGCGTAGGTGCCGAGGCTCAGAACGGCTTGCGACACACCTCCAGCAACGACGACCCCGAAGATCGCCCCGGCTCCATTCATGCCGATGTAAATCGTGTTGTTGGACGTGCCGTCGTCAAGGCGAGCAAACGTCTGATCGGTGCCCGTGATGTTCGGCACCAGTTCGACATATAGGCCGCCCTGCCCCTGAGTTCCCCACGACGCGAACGGCGTCGAAATATCGTCCGCGTACCGCGCTGCCGTCGTGTCGACGGTCGGCATGTAGCTCGTCGGCGTGCTGCGCTTTTCCGCCTGCGCGCCCCAGGCGTCGACGCACGACACGCCGTCGCCGACGTAGACGTTGTTCCCGGCCGGGTTCCAGAGGCCGATGAAAACCGTCCCGTTCGTGTTGGTCTTGGTGACCGTGCATCGGACGCGGTAGGCACCGCCGCCGCGAGGCTCGACGGACGCCGTGACGCCCGCCGCGGACACCACCGCGCCGCTCGCCGGATTGAATACGGCGTAGCCCTCTCCGTACGCCGTCACGAAAACATGGCGGGCCGCGCCGATGCCGGTCGCCCGCACGTCGACCGTCGTCGTCAGCACGTCGCCGACGGCGACGGCTCCGATGTACTGCCCGATGTAGTGCTGGCCGCCGGCGCTGTTCTCGGTGATGCGGCCCCACGCCTGCACGCCGTCCGGGGCGACAGGTCCGGCCGGCACCGAGACGCCGCCCTTGCTCCAAACGGCGTGGCCGAGATCGCCGGAGCGGAGCAGCCAGTTGATGGACAGCGGCTCGATCGGCACCCCGCGCGCCAAGCCGGCCGCGGAATAGTTGCGGGCGATGATGCTGCTGCCCAGCAGGTCGATCCCGCCGGCGGCGTTCTGCACCGTGCGCGGCGACAGCCGGGCGACGGCGAGCATCGCGTCCGGGGTCGAGATCACCCCGCCGCGGCCGAGGCCGGCCGGCTCCCGGTAGCCGAGCCACTGCTCGAAGTCGAAGTGCAGCGTCGCATTCGGCGGGACGAACTCCGGCAGGTAGCCGTCCGCCTCGGCCGCCGGGCCGGCGAACGCGCCTTTGCGCGACCGCACCCGCGCCGTGTGGTGGCCCCGGCCGAGGGCGCCGAGCGACACGATGGCCTCGCCGCCGACGATCGGGGTGATGATGCTCACGGGTCGACCTCGGTGATGACGTCGTCGCCCTCGGGCGCGAGGACGGGGAGGAGCGGCGACGCCGCGGAGGTGATGATGGCGGGGCCGCCGACGATCGTCGGCGCGCCGACGACGAGGAGGTCGACGGCGTCCGACAGCGGGCTCGCGTGGCCCTCGCGATCGACGTGGCGGACGGCGACCAGGTGCTCGCCGCGGGCGAGCGCCGGCAGCCGGCCGAACCATGTGCCGTCGGGCCGGACGCGGACGGTGACGGTGCGCATCAGAGCAGCGCCGCCGCCCGGAACAGGTCGTCGACCTGAGCCGACGTCAAGTCGAGCGCCGTGGCGAGGTCCGCGATCAGCGCGTGGTCGCGGTGGACCTCCGTCGCGTACTCCCACTCGACGCGGTGCGCGGCCGACAGGCCCGCGACCGCCGTCTCGACGGCGTCGAGGAGACCGGCCCCGATGAGCGCAAGGCGCGCCTGCCGGGCGGAGACGACGGCCGGCACCGGCTCGGCGGCGATCGCCGCCTCGGCGGCCGCGGTCTCCTCGGGGGTGAGCGGCGCGCGCACCGTCGGCAGCTCGCCCGGCGGCCCGTCGAGCAGGATCGCGCCGTCGCGCAGGCTGAAGGCGTCGTGGCCGCGCGCGCGGGCGACGACCTGGACCGATGGTGTCGTCATGCCGGGAACTCCAGGAAGATCGCATCGGTCGCATAGACGTTGAGCGTCGAGCCGGCGTCGACGATCTGGCCGAGCGCCGCCACCGACCATCCTGTGCCCGCCAGCTTCTGCGCCTGGGTGAGCGGAACCAGCAGCACGGCGAAGAAGGGGTGGATCTGGTTCTGCCCGGACACCGGCAACGCCCGCACCGGGCCGGCGACGCGGACGCCGGAGACGTCCGTCCAGTTGGTCACGGGGACGTTTGCCTGGACCTTGAGGTTCGACCGCGCGTAGGCGCTGTCCGTCGCCGACTGCGCCGAGCCCGAGATCACGACGATCGCGAGACACGAGCTGTTGGCATAGGCGGCCGTGTACGAGAGCGCCCTCGAGATGAAGCCGAAGGCGGGAGAGATCCGCGCCCACACGGTCGTGTCGGAGGCGGAGCCCATCCGCGTCTTCGCCCCGGCGGCGGCGACGGCGAGCGCCGCAAGAGCGCTGTCGAGGCCGGCGATATCCGACGTCGGGTGTGGGTGCGTCGCCGGCGCCTTGCCGTCGACGGCTGCCCCCAGGGCCGAGATCGCGTCGAGCACGCCACCGAGCGCCGCGAGGCCGGCGGCGAGAGCCTCGAAGGCCGACTGCGCCTCAGTCACGCCCGGCATGGCCTCGATGGGGTCGAGCAGCACCAGGCCGCCGGAGAGACCCTCCTCCTGGAGCGCCTCCAGGTAGCCGACGGCCTGCGCGGTCGCCGCCTGCGCCGCGGTCACCGACGGCTCGATCGTCTCCGCGATGATCTCCAGGCCGCGGTCCCGCAGCTCCTGGATCGCGCCGGCCGCGTCGACCGAGATCTCCTCGGCCTTGGCGAGCCGACGATCGAGGTCTTTAACCACCGCCCGGAAGGCGTCGATCGCCGGCACGCGGCCGAGGTCGACCGCGCGGATCGCCCCCTCGTACTCGGCCATCCGGCTCGCCATGTCAGATCTCCAGCTCGGTCAGGATCGCCGCGCCGGCGAGCGCTCGGGTCGCCGCGTCGACGCGATAGGTGAGGCCAGGCCGGAGCGTCGTGCCGGGGATCGGCACGGGCTCGCGGAGCGTGATGCGCCAGCGGCGGCCGTCGGGCTCGGCCGGCGCGGCGGCCGGCTTCGCCGTGCGGGGGGAGCGTGCCATGTCGCCCTCCTCAGTTCGCCACGAGGCGGCGGCGGCGGACGGCGAACGTCGAGGTCACGTCGCTGGTCGCGCCCGTGGTCTTGACCTTCACGGTGCCGGCGGCCGCGCCGAGCGTGAACGTCGCCGTCAGGCGCTTCACGTTGGCGTCGGCGGTCGCCTCGATCGCCGTCGCGGAGGCGGCCGTCTCGGTCGCGTAGGACACGCCCGAGAGCAACTTGACCGCGACGTCGTGCGGCGTGTCGTTGAAGCCGACGAGATCGAGCTGCACCGAGAACGCGGTGCGGGCGCTCGGCAGAGTGATCACGTCGGAAACGTGCAGCATCGCCGACTGCGCTCGCGCCGCGAGAAGGCGCGACTGGCCGAGCCAGATGCCCGCCTGCATCGACTGCGTGCCGACCCAGCGAGCCTGGAGCTGGAGCACGTCCGGCGCGCCGGAGAGGATGGTTCCGTCGTCCTCCGAGATCGACCGCCAGCCGGCGTCGCCGGCGCCGCGGCCGAGGAGCCCGAAGGTGCCGGCGCCGTACTCGATGCCGACGACCGCAAGCTCCAGCTCGCGCATGCCGCCGGCCAACGTCGCCGCATTGATCTCGACGGTGGTGACTGACCGCGAGAACTGCGCGACGCGCAGGCTCATCGCCAGATCGCGCGCCGGATCGGACTGCCAGTAAACCCCGTCCGCGGCATAGAACAGCGTGCCGCCGCGGTTCGTCTGCGCCGGGTAGCACGCGAACTGGTAGAGACCGGTGGTCACGACCACCGCGGCGAAGCGCTGCCCCGGTAGCACGAGCGCCGGCGCCACCGGGATCACCGTATGCGCCGGCGCGAGCACCGCGCTGGCGCCGGCGAGCTGGCCGCTGGTGATCACCCGCGAGAGGTCCGGCGTCCCGGCCGCCGTCAGGTGGCAGAGGAGAACGTTGATCGGCGCGGTCGGGTCGAGCACCTTGAGGCCGACCGCGACGCCCGTGACCCACTGGAGCGCCGGGTTGAGCCAGGTCTGCGCGATGCCGGCGCCGGAGACGATCGCCGCGGTGGTCTCGATGTCCGAGTACGGCTCGTCGATGTAGATGATGTGGTAGAAGGGCGACCGCTGCCCCGAGAGGATCGTCCAGGACTTGCCCCGCAGATCGACGTTGATGTTGGTGCCGGTCTTCGGGTCGTAGAGCCGGACGATGCCGGTCTCCTGGATGATCTTCATCGCATCGGCCCGGCTGACGCCGGGTCCGTACCACCAGTAGGAGCGCGCGGCGCCGAGGCCGGTCCAGGCGCGATCGGAGACGGTGTAGTCGCGCGGCCGGATCGGCGACGTCGCGGCGCCGTACCAGCCGGCCTTTCCGGCATTGACGACCTCCGTGTAGGCCGGCAGCACGAGACCGCTCGGGTGGACCTTCACCAGCGGGTCGTTCGGCTGGAACAGCGTCAGGGGGTCGCTGTCCGACGTGCGCGGGAACCGGAGGCCGCCGTCGATCCGCGCCGCGTAGCCGGCCGCCGCGTCGTCGCTCTTGTCGTCCGTCTCGAAGACGTCCTCGTCGACGTGGACGGCCGCCGCCGGCGTCTCGACGCGGTTGCGCAGGTCGCCGACGGCACGGGTCAGCTCCGCCAGCTCGGTGCGGCTCGCGAGACCGCTCGCCTGGTCGACGAGCGCAGCGATGTCGGAGCGCAGGGTGCCGAGCTGCTCGGCGTAGGTTTCGAGCGTCTCGCTCGACGCGGCGATCTTGTCCGCGTGCTCGGCGAGCGTCGGGACGCGGGTCTCCGCGACCATCTCCGGATCGCCGACGATACCGGTCTGGCTCAGGACGACGCGGCCGATCTCGACGTAACCGGCCGGGATGACCGGCGCGACCGCTTCCGGCCCGAGCGTGCCGGTTACGCGCTGGACGATCGCGACACGGCGGCGCCGCGTGGCGGTCGACTGCGGCGTGCCGGGGGTCGTCAGGTCGGCGGAGACCTTGAAGACGCGGGTGGCGTCCTCGGTGTCGATCTCGCTGCCCGAGGCGGCGAAGGAGATCACCTTGTACCCGGCGCCGACCGGCAGCGCCGAGAACAGGTCCTCCGCCTGGTCGTCGGTGAGCGCGTAGCGCTTGCCGTCGGCACCGAACAGCCGGCCGGGCGAGATCGTCGCCACCGTGTCGGAGGTGCGCACGAGCTGGAACCCGGAGTAGCCGGCCCGCCCGCCGAGCAGGATCTCGATGATCGCGTCGACGGCGTCCTGGTTGCCCGTCTGCATCCGCATCATGTCGTCCCAGGGGATGCCCTGGCCGGACTTGATGAGGGCGATCTCCTCGGGGACGATGGTCATGCGGAGGCTCCCATGATGTCGGCCCACGTCCGCGCATCGCTCATGCGGCGCCGGGGCGGATAGGTCGTGTCGAGGTAGAGGTCGTCGTGCAGCGCCTTGGCCGCGCGACCGGCGGAGCGGACGGCGTCGAGGATGGGCGTCAGGACCTCGCCACCGGCGAAGGCGCCCTCGAAGGACCGCCCGGCGTAGAACTCGCGCGGGTCGGCCTCCTCGCGGATCTCGACCAGAAGCTCGGCCGTGTGGTCGGGCCAGTCGATGCGCGTCCAGTCCGCGTAGGCGGTCATCGGCCCGACCGTCGCGTTGATGGTCGGGTCGATGAGACGCCAGCGCTCGGTGATCACCAGGTCGAGCCCGCTCTCGCCGGCGACGTGGACGTCGGCGTGGCCGCGGTCGGCGTAGAAGACCTGCGGATCGACGAGCGCCCGCATCTCGCGCTCCGGCGCCGCGCTCACCGGCTCGCGCGCGCCGAGGGCGATGGCCGACCAGGCGTCGACGCCGTCGACCGGATCGGCGCGGCGCACGCGCGCCACGCGCATGCCCTCGTCGGTGTCGCTGGCGAAAAGGTGATCGGCCCAGCCGCCGGCGAAGAATGCGAGGCTCGGCGCCGGCGGCAGCACGTACATCTCCGCGCCCGTGCCGTCCGGGTCGGGTAGATAGATCGCCTCGCGCTCGACGCCGGCGTCGATCAGCACCGCCGTGCGCACGGGCTCCTCGGCCACCGACCGGGTAGCCGTCATCCAGGGGCCGAGCGCCAGCTCGGGGGCGTCCGCGTAGCGCGGTGCCGCGCAGGCGGTGATCGGCACGTCGGCGCCGTCGACGATCGTCGCGTCGGGCACGCGCGGGTCGAACGCCTCCGGCGCGAACGTCTCGCCCGGCTCGGCGATCAGGATCTCGACGAGCCAGCCCGGGTGCCCGTCGCCAGTGATCTCGATCGCCTCGCCCTCGGCCGCGAACAGCTCGGCGTCGTCGAGCGCCGGCGCCGCCGGCGGCAGCGGCATAACCCGCGGTGCAGCGACGGCGGCGATCGGCGCCTCGTCGACGGTGAGCGTGACGCGCAGCTCCGGTAGGGCCGCGAGCCATGCCGCGGTCGCCTCCGCGGAGATTGACGGGCCGGCGTAGAAACCGTGGGGCGGCACGATCGCGTCGTGGACGATGCCGCCTTTAAGGCCGATCCACTCGCGCACCAGGTCGAGGGTGCCGATGCGGCGCATGTCGGCCGGCATCCGCGCGATGAGCGCCCGCTTCGCCAGCTCGGGCGCCGCCGCGTCCCACATCGGGCCGCAGCCGACGGCGCGCGCCAGGAACGGCAAGAAGTCGGGCGGGCACGCCCACGGGTCCCACAGATCCGCGATCCGCGCGGCTGCTGCGACGAGGGCGTCGTGTCGCTCGGCCGAGGTCTCGGAGACGGCGAGTTCCCAGGGCGTCGCATTGGACGGCAGGAGCGAGATTGCGTCAGCCACGGTCGCCCCTCCCGTCTGGCTCGTGTGCCGTGATCCAGCCGATCACCCAGCCGATCCCGACGGCCTCGACGTCCGTCGCTGCCCAGAAGTGCTGCGCGCCCCAGGCGCAGCCCGCGGCGAAGACGAGGCCGAGGCCCACTCGGAGGCCGAAATGCCGCTGAGCGCCGCCGACGGACAGCCGGAACAACAGCATCGACTGCCAGAGCAGCAGCGCGGCGAGGAACGCGGCGCCCATCAGGCCACCTCCGCGGTCACGGTGATCGGCCCGAGCACGGCGACGCCATCGGCGCCGGGGTCGACGTCGGCGATCGGCGCGTCGAGGTGTAGCTTGAGCACCGCGCCGGCGGCCGTCCGGGCGGTGGCGATGATCTCGTCGGTCGGAACGACGCGACCGATCTTCCGGCGCGCCGACGCGGCCAGCGTCGCGAGCGCCGCGGCGGCGGCCGCCTCGACGAGCGGCTTGTCCGGCCCGGTGCGGACGTCGAGCCGCACCGTCACCGGCTCCTCGCCCTCGACGGCATGGCTGACCGAAACGGGCATCGTCATGCCCTTGACGCCCGTGCCGGAGAGCACGCGGCGCACCGTCTCCAACACCTCCGCGCGCACGCCCGCGTCGCCGCCGTCGTCGACGAGCACGATGCACTCGACGTCGGCGGTGCCATGCTTGATCGGCACCGCGTCGATCACCCGCACGTCGGCCGTGAGCGCCCGATAGACGATTCCGCCGGAGGTGATCGCCGCGACGTAGGCCAACGGCGCCAGAAGGATGCGCCGCGTCAGCCGCTCGTCGCTCTCGTAGGTCGCCGCCACCGGCGGAGACGCCGTCGGGTCGCCCGGATCGACCACCATCCGGCGGATGCCGAGGTCGGCGTAATAGGTCGCCGCGATCCAGTCGAGGTCGGCGCCGGTGGCGTAGCCGACGATCCGCCGGAGCGAGGCGTCGTTGATCGCCTGGCAGACCATGATCTCGCGATAGGCGTCCTCCTGCTGGAGGATCACGCCGCCGTCGGACTTCAGCGTCGCGGCGTCCCAAGGGATGCCGGCGGCCGTGTACCGCGCCGTCAGGCTCGCGAGGCGCGCGGCGAGGATCGGCTCATAGGCCGTGCCGACGAGCTCGGGCGGCGCCAGGCGCGCGAGGTCGAGTTGGTCGGGGGTGAGATCGGTGCGGCTCATGCGGCCACGCTCCCGACCGCGCCGGCCTGAACGAGCAGCGTGCCGTCCCGGCTCTCGACCAGCCCATAGTTCCCGAGCCGCCCTTCCGGGTAGTAGTCGCCGAACATCGCGAGGCGCAGCGCGCCGGTTCGGTCGGCGCGGATGAGCTGAACCCGCCGGCAGCGATACTCCGGCTCCCACTTGTGGATCGCGACGACGGCGTCCCGGTAGATCGCGAGCACCACCGGCGCCACCAGGTTGCGACCGATCTTGCCGACGATGTCCGTGCCGAACTCGAGCTCCATCACGCGCTCGCCGAGCAGCGTCGTGAGGATCACCTCCATGGACTGGTGGCAATGCGGCCAGCCGACCAGCGGCCGGCCGGTGGCGCGATCGAGGCCGACGCGGTAGCGCACGCCCATCTTACGCCGCCCCTTCGACAGCCGTTCGAGCGCGCCTCGAACGCCGCTTGCTCGGGGTCGCGACCGGCGCCGGATCCGGAGCCGGGTCGGGTGCACGACGGAGCGTCCCGTCCCGCAGTTCCGTCTCGGCCTCGGCAGGCGTGAGCAGCAGCTCCTGCCCCGGCTTCACACGACGGCAGGCGACGTAGGGGCCGGCCCGCTCGGTCACGATGTAGGGGCGGCGCTCAGACATCGCCGACCCCCGTCTCGGAGATGATCGGCGCCGAAATGCTCTCGTCGGCGGTCAGCCAGCCCTCGACGTGCACATTGCCGCGGATGAGCGCGAATATCCCGCCGCCGCCCTCCGGCCCCATGGTGATGCCCTTGGGGGCCTCGACCAGGCCGTCGAGGACGATCTTGTCCTCGCGCAGCGAGATGCGGGTTTCGCCGCGCACCAGGTCGACGCCGTCCGGCGTCGCGGAGATCTCGGTGTGGTCGTCGACGGTGATGACGAGCGTGTCGTCGGCGGTCGAGGGCGCGGGATGGTCGTTGTCGAAGGCGCCGTAGGTAGCGAGCGAGTCGGCGCCGACCACGCCCGAGGCGCTCGCCAGATACATCTGCTCGCCGATCGACGGCGGCGCGTAGACCTTGACGCGGCCGGCGGCGTTGGACTGCCAGCGCACCCATGGCGACAGCACCTTGTCGCCGGTCGCCGGATCGTCGCCGAGATCGAGGCGGACGCGGCCCCCGGCCGCGTCGACCTCGGCCACCTTTCCCGACAGGCGCGCCAGGGCGACCTTGCGGTTGAGGCGCACGATCTCGCGGCGCGTGCGGCGCAGTTCGGCGGCGACGTAGCTCACGGCGCCTCCTCCGGCGGTTCGTCCTCGCCCCAGCCCGGATCTCCCGGCAGCAGAGCCTCGGCCGCGAAGTCGGGCGGTGGCGCCGAGTCCATGTCCCAGAAGGGCGTGCCGAGGGCAATCAACTGCTGGCTCCAGGTCACCGCATAGAGGGCGATCCCGCGTTCTAGGGTCTGGATGGTCATCACCGGCCGCAGCTCCGGCGCCGGATCGTCGAGCGGGTCGGTGATGTCGCTCTCGCCCCAGCGGAACGCCGTCGGGTCGCGGAGGATGTCGAGGAGGCCGCCGCCGATCGCCGTACCGACGACATGGCGCTCGATCCTTCGTCCGGCGATCACCGCGTCCTCGACAGCCACGAAGGCGGCCCAATCGACCCGCAGGCCGTAGCCGCCCTCGAGGTCGGTCGGCACCCGGACGCGCGAGGGCGCAACGAGGATCGCCGGCGCCGGGATGAGTTCCTTCGACAGGAGATCCGCGACGTCGACCCGGCCGGGGTGCTCGCGCACCGCCACGCCGGGAAACAGCGGCCGCAGCTGCGCGACGATCGCCGCCTGCAGCGGGCCGATGCGGCCGCCGGCGATGCGCTGTGCGAGCGTCTGTGGCGTGCTCACGGCGAGCCTCCGCCGAGTACTCGACCGATCCCGCCGGCGAGAAGCCCGGTCAGATAGTCGCTGGCGAGAGCGTCAACCGCGACGATGTCCTCGGCCGACATGCCGACGAACTCGCGCTGCGGGATGGTGACGGACTGGACGAAGCGGACGCCGCCGGCGACCGGGATCGCCAGCGCCTTCGCCGACTTCGCGGTGATCACCGCGCCGCCCTGGTGGACGTGCGCGAACTCCCAGCTCGAGCCGACTTGCACTTCGTCGCGGGAGGCGATGTAGGCGATCGAATCGCGCAGGTGTCGGCCGGTCGCCAGCAGGATCGAAGTCCCGGCCCGGTTGGGCGGCCAGGCGGTCCCGTCGGGCGACGTCTTGGTCTCCTCGATCCGCTCGCGCGTCGAGGATTCGAGGGTGGCGCCGATGTCGGTCATGAGGCCGGTCGTGTCCGCGTCGGCCGCCCGCGCGATGCTGGCGACGATCGGCGCGAGGCCCTCGATCTCGGTGACGATGCGCAGGCCGCCGGCCATCAGAGCCCCCGCATCCGGTCGCGGGTGAGCACCCGCTCGGGTCCGACGAGCACGACCTCGTTGGGGCCGATCGAGCCGGGCAGCACCGAGCCGCCGCCGGCGACGTCGCCGCCGCCGCTCGGCTCGAACGAGAGCCCGCCCTTGCCGGTGGCGATCGCCGTCAGGCGCTCGATCGCCGCGTCGCGCTGCTGCTTCACGCGCTCGTTCGAGCGCGAGAACGACAGGGCGACCCGGTAGAGCCCGATGTCGACGGCATAGGTGGTCAGCACGATGCGCGACGCCGCGTCGAGGCGGGCGAGCTCGGCCGGCTGATAGCGCCCGAACAGAATGGCGTGGATGTCGGCGTCCGCCGCCTGGAGCGCCGCCTCGACGCGCACCTCGTCGACGAGGCCCGTCGCCTCGTCGGCGGCGAGCAGCACCAGCTCGGCCGGGTAGCGGCTCTCGATGTCGGCGATGGTGGCGTACTGGCCCATGGCGATCCGGCTCGTTGTGGTGTCGATGCCCGGGGCGGCGAACCGTCCCGGGCGGGGATCGACCGAGGCCGATCGGCGACCCGCGGATCCGGCGGAGGGGAAACGCCCTTCCGCGGCGTCGAGCTGGTAGCGGGGGCCGGATTCGAACCGGCGTCTCGGGGTTATGAGCCCCGCGAGGAACCGCTCCTCTACCCCGCAGCGTCTAGGTGGCCGGCCAGTCCCCGGCGATGGCGCGGGCGGCCTTCAACTGGTCGAACTGCGACCGGGTGAGCATGACGCCCTGGCCGGGCGCGATCGCCTCGCCGTCGAGCAGGATCGGCGAGAGCGCCACGAAGGACGCCCGCTCGACGACGTCGTCGGGGAGACCGGGCTCGGGCGCGGACCCCGCCGCCGCGCCGTCGCCCTTGCCGGCTTCGCCGACCCCTTGCGGGGGGGCGGCGGCAACGACTTCGTCGCCGGCCGTGCTTTCGGCGCGTTCGGCTCCGGGCGCGTCGGCCGCCACGCCCGGCGCCGGCGGGGCGCCCTCGGTATTCGTCGCGGCGCCACCTGCGGGGGCGGCCGGAACGCCGCCCCCGCCGGTCTTTCTGCGCTCGCGGGTATGAGGGACGCGGGCCATCGTCAGGCCACCGCGTTCTGGATGAAGTAACCGACGTCCTTGGCGATGACGATCTCCTTCACCCGCTCGCCGGAGCGGACGCGCTGGCCGCCTTCGAGGCCCATGTCGGGATCGAGGATGCGGCCGGCGATGCGGCCGCCGAACTGCGCCGTCAGGCCGAAGGTGATCCCCTGCTCGGGCGTCGCCGAGGGGTCGATGTGGAGCGCGGCGATGTGCTTGCCCCAGGTGCGGGCGAGGTTCACGGCCTGGCCGGGCTTCGCCACGTTCACGAAGCTCTCGCCGACCAGCAGCCGGCCGATCTCGAAGAGGTCCGCGAACTGCTGCCGCGTCACCATCCCCTCCTCGGTGAGGTTCCCTTTGATCGCGTTGACGATCTTCGGGTGGCGCCGGACCTTCGACCACACGGTCTGCCCCATCACCAGCGTGTTGGCGCGGTAGACGAGCGTCCCGTCGATCGCCGCGCTGATCACGCCGATCGGGTCGGAGGCGGCGAAGTCGGACAGCTGCGAGGTGCCCGCGAGGGTCACCCTGCGGGCGGCCGCGTAGGTGTTCGGGTCGTTGATGAGCGCGGCGACGCGCACCTCGCGGGCGAGCAGGACGATGTTGGTCACCCCGGCGACGGCGCGCGCCTCCGGATCGTAGGTCGACTGCCCCGCCGCCCGCGCCGCCGCCGCCGCCTTGATGTCGCTCTGCGGCACCGGCACGTCGAGGCCGTGGTCATCGACCGAGCCCGTCTGCTCGGTGCCCGAGAACTCGATCACGTTGACGCGGCCCATGCGACCGACCCGCGTGTCGGGGACGGTGAAGCCCTCGGCGAGCGGGTACTCGGTCCACCGGAACCGCTCCTGGGCGACGTCCTTGCGCGGCAGGACCTGGTCAGCGATGAGGGTCTGAGCCTCGTTTCGGTAGCCGACGGCCACGGCGGTCAGCGCGGCGTCGACGACGAAGGGACGGTTCGGTGCCATGGGTGCTCCGCTATGGCTGGGGGACGGCTCGCCGGCTCACGCCGCCGGCGCGATGAGGACGAAGGGCGAGACGAGCACGTTGCCGATGTCGCCCTCGGCCCCGGCGACCATCGCCTTGCCGACCACCTGGACGGTGTCGCCGGCCGCGAGGGCCGGAACGGCGACGGCGCGGCCCTCGTCGTCGGTCGTCAGGAAGTCGCCGAAGGCCACGTTCCCGCCGTAGGCGACCGGCGCCCAGCCGGACTGGACGACGTCGCACATGCCGCCCTCGGCCGCGCCCATGCGCTCGGACACGCCGAGGAGCTTGTCGGTGACGGCGGTGGCGGTGGCGACGGCGCCGGAGCCCGCCTTGACGATGCGCATGCCCGTGATCGCGGCCGCCGCGACGAACGACTTGATGAGAAGCGGGTTCACGCGCGGCCCTCCTTCACGGCGATGACGGCGTCGGCGAAGTCGATCGACTGCCCGGCGTCGGCGAGCTTCTTGCGGTAGACGTGCGCCTTCGCCGCGAGCTGTGCGGGCGAATCCTCGCCCGACGCCGGCTGCCGGTCGTCGAGGCCGCTCGCGACGAGCTGGGCGGGCGACGCCTCGATGAGCTTCTCGATCTGGGCGAGGCCGTCGTCGGTCGCGCAGAGGGCCGCGTAGGCGTCCTTCTGGGCGGGCAGGATCTTCTTGGCCTTCAGGGCGGCATCGAGCACCGCGTCGACCTTCGCCTTGCGGTTCGTGGACTTGAGCTCGTCCAGCTCCTTCGTCGTCGACGACAGCGTGGCGAGCGTCTGGTCGTGGACCGCCTTCGCGACGGTCTCGGCCTTCAGCTTGCCGAGCGCGCTGAGGCAGGCGGTCTCGTCGGCGCCCTCGGCGAGGCCGAGGGCCGTGGCGATGCCCGTCATCGTGGGCTCCTGATTGGCGGGGTCGGCGCCGGCGCGCGCCGGCATGCGAGAGAGAGCCGGCGCCGCGACGAGCGATACCGAGTGAATCCAGAGTGCCCGGCCGTCGGCGTCGTGCGGGAAGGTCGGCGAGACGTAGCGATGCGTCCGTGCGGCGAGCGTCGCGCGTCCCGCTTCGAGCCAGTCGGCCTCGCCGTAGAGGCCGTCGGGGCGGGCCTCCATCCGGCGGATCCAGCCGACCGCCGGCGCCGCGTCGCCCTCCGGCGCCTTGCTGGCGATGACGTGATTGATGTCGATCGGCACGTCGACGGCATCCGCTCCGAACCGCGCGACCAGCGCCTCGGGGTCGAAGGCGTAGCGGCGGCCGTCCCGCGTCCCGATCGCGCCGCGCGGCGCGATCTTGATCCAGGCGGGCGCCTCGGCGCCGCCATCGGCGCCGGCGGCCGCCATCGCCACCTCGGAGGCGACGACGCCGCGGGCGAGTTCGGAGGTGGGGGTTGCGGTTCGGCCGGTCATGGGGTCACCCTAGGGACGCCCCCGAGCCCTCGAAGGGCTGACAACTGTCAATGACGGTGGGCTGGCGCCGTGGGACGCGGTGAGCGCGTCAGGTGCGATCCCGGTCGAAGCCGAGGCGGCAGCATCGATTTTGATGGGGGCTAAAAGCCCGTGGAAGGCCCTCGGCGCTCGAAGGTGGGCGGGAGGACCGCCGAGGTGTAGACGCGCACCACGCGCCTTCCTGATCGATCCTCTCGCCTCCCGTTGCCGCGGGGCGTCCATCGCGCTATATCAGCCGCGCGGGTGAGACATTCGTGCGTTCCGCGCGACCGTTCGCCGGCGCCGCAAGGTAGCCGCGAGGGAGTTACGGCCCTCCGCCCGCATCTTCCCCCTTCTCTCCTTCCCGGAGTTCCACCCGCCGGCCGGGTTGCCCGCGCTGCTTCTCGCGGTAGCTGGCCGACTTCGGCGGATAGTGCGTGAGCACGCGCCAGGCGCGGGCGCGCAGCACCAGCACGGTCATCCAGGTCCGCGCCTTCTCCTCGACGAACGCCCAGATCCGGTCGCCCGCGTCCGAGACGTGGATCTCCCCTTCGTCGAGCGCGCGCTGCACGGTCCGCCAGTCTTCGACGGCCGTCGGATGCGCCGCGTAGGAGTGGCCGATCGCGGCGTCCGTCGCGGTGACGATCGGCGAGGCGTCGCCGCGCAGCGCGTCGATCCGACGAGGCACCACGGCCACCGGCACCGGGGCGTTGTCCCATGGGTGCAGCCGGTCCGCTGTCGCGTTGGCCTCGTCCGCCGTGCCGCCCTCCGCCCGCACCTTCGCGGCAGCGTCCCGGCGTTCGGCCGCCTTCGATACGGCGTCGCCATGGACCTTGGCGAAGTCCGGGCCATCGACCGTGTCGCGCACCAGGCGCCGCGCGGCCGACCGGGCGGCGGCGGAACTCTCGGCGGTCGGCGGCGCGGGCGGTGTCGCGGGCGCGGGGCTGGCGGGGGGGAGCGGATCGGCGAGGCTCTCGACGCCGCCGCGAAGGGCATCCGCGCTCGCCCGACGGCGACTGGCGGCGAGGCCGGGATTGGTGTGCCAGCCGGGATCGATGCCGGGCGGAACGTGGGTGATCTCTCCCGTGCGGCGGTTGAGAAACGGCACCGCCGGCCCGTCGTCGGGCGGCTCGGCACGATAGATGATCGGATAGGACGTGCCGTCGGGCGCCGTGGCGGTCCCGGTCCGCAGGTATCCGGCCGCCCCGTCGGCCGAAATCTGCCGCACCGCGCACTTGCACATCCAGCCGTTCGGCGGGAAATGCGTCCGCCACCACGGATGGTCGACCGGCAGGATGATGCCCGCCCATCCGAGATGCTCGAGTCGGGGATCGTTGGCCGTGGTGCGGACATACAGCAGGAAGGGCAGCGCCCGCTTGGTGCGCTGGATCCGGTCCCATTGGCCGGCCGCCCGCGCGGCGCGGATGTTCGACCAGAACGTCACCTGGAGGCGGCGCGGCGCCGAGAAGTCGACCGTCTTCGTCCCCCAGCGGCCTTCGGGGTCCGCGACCTCCCGCGGCCCCCACCAGCCGTGCGGCGTCAGGCGCGTCCGCATGTCCTCGCGGAACGCCTCGAAGCCCTTGCCCTCGGCGATCGCCGCGTCGATCGCGGCCTTGAACTCGACGAGGATCCGCGCGTCGGTGACCTTGGCGACCGTGTAGGCGTGGGCGTGCTCCTCGCCCCAGACGTCGAGCCAGGAGAACGCGGGCTTGAGTTCGCGGGCACGGAAGTAGGAGAGCACCTCCGGCGGCGCGTCCATCCCGCGCTCGATGCGGGGAGCCGCCACCTCAGTCGCTCACGTCGCCCAGCCCGCGTGCGATCGCGGTCAGCTTGGCGAGCACATCCGCGAGCTTCGTGCCGTCCATCCTGCCGGCGATCTTCGGCAGCGCGGCGAGCAGCTCGTCGAAGCTCGACGCCTCCTCGAGGGCGGCGCGAAGCGGCGCGAACATCGGGTCCGCCAGCTCCTGCCAATCGTCGAGCGCCGCGCCGACGAGGCCGGTCAGCTCCGCCTCGACGTCGAGGCCTTCCGGACCGTAGCCGGGCTCGGCCGCGAGCCGCGCCTTGCCGTTGCACGCCGGGCACCAGCAGGCCGCGTGGTGGGCCATGGAGTCGGCGAGCGCGCGCGCCGCCCGCAGCCGGTCGCCGATGCCGGCGCCGAGGAGAGCTTCCCGAGAGGTTCGCGCTCGGGAAGCGGTCCCGCCGGTGTCGATCTCCGGAGGGCGCCCCGGCGGCGTCAGCAGCTCGTCGTCCTCGGCCGGTTCCGAGAACCCGAGCCGCTCGCGCATCTCGCGCTGCGAGATCTTGAGCCCGAGCGGCACGACCCGCTCGGCCGCCTCGGTCAACGCCTTGATGTCCTCGGGATCCGCGACCGGAAGGCGGATCTGCGGATAGACCGGCTGCGGCCCGAAGTTGAGCGCGACGAACCACCGGACCAGGTCGCGGTTGAGCGTGTTCGCGAGCTGCCTGCAGTCGGCCTTGAGGATGTCGCCACGAACCTCGTTGTGCACCTTCGCCTGCGCCATCGAGGCGCCGTCGTCGGCCGTCATCGTCTGGCCGACGACGAGCTTCGAGATCTGCTTGTCCAGGTAGTCAGCCAGGCCGCCGAAGACCTGTTCGCCCTTCGCGCCCTGGACCACGACGAACTCGATCTCCATACCGCGCGGAATGATCGCGGCCGCGTCGTTGGCGATCGACGAGACGGCTCGAAGCAGCGTCCGCTTGTCAGCCTCCGAGGCGCCGGGATGGTACTTGCCGACGCGGAACGGCACCCCGTAGATCTCGCAGAACGCCGCCCAGTCCTTCAGGACGAAGCTCTGGATCAGGAACGCCCAGGCGGCGGCCCGTGCGAAGCCGCGGCGGATCGGGATGCCGGCCTTCGACCTCGGCAGGTGCGCGATGAAGGCGCCCGGCGGCGGCTCCTCGCCGTCCCATCGGCCGTCGACGGCGAGCCGCAGTTTCGTCTGACCGACCCGGTCGAAGTGGAAGTAGCGCGGGTCGCGCCAGATGTACTCGACCGGCTTGAGGGCGCCGTCCTGGTACTCCCACTGCGGCTCGACGACGGACACCCCCTTGGCGATGCCGTCGGTGAGCGCGCCCGCGGCCTCCAGCAGGCCATCGTCTGCGACCAGTGCGGCGACCGCATCGACGATCTTCGCCGGAACGCCCTTCGGCGCCTCGACCGAGATCTCGACGCTCTCGATCGCGAGCCGGCGGGTCTGCACCTGGCTCGCGTAGTGGAGGTAGCGCTCCTCCATCTCTTCCGCCAGGGTGAGGTAGTCGCGGACGTGCCCCTGCGCGGCGGCGCGCAGGAGCCCGGCGAGCCGTTCGGGGCTGAGCCCCGAGGCGACGGCGTCGGAGACGATCGAGCGCACGCCGGTGACCGTCGGCGTCGCGACCTCGCGCGTCAGCACCGCGCGATCGACGGGCTGCCCGTCCGGGCCGAGCAGGACGGTGCGCTTCACCACAGCACCCTCCCGCCGCCCGAGGAGTCGACGAACGGCGAGCCGCTGCCCTCGGCGTCGTGCAGCGTCTCGTAGCCGTACTCGGCCGGGTCGAGGGTCGTCGCGTGCCAGAAGTTGACGCCGGCGATCGCCGTGTCGCCGTGCCGTTCCGCGCCGTCCTCGCCCTTGTAGCGCATGTCGTCCGGCACCTTGATCACGCCGCCGACATAGGCGAGCGCCTGGTGGTCTCGAACGACGTCGGCGTCGGCCGGCAGCACGACCGTGCCGTCGCCGAAGGCCTCGACGTAGGCGGTCGAGTTGCGGCGGTACCAGTCGGGAGTGGCCTTGATCTCGACGATGCGCTCGGCGCCGTAGCGCTGGCTCGCCACCTCGGCGAGATAGGCGCCGTTGCCGTTGGCGTCGAGCCCCCCGCCGGAGAAGCGCGGCAGCCGATCGACGACGTAGAACAGCACGTCGCGCTGCACCTCGAACGGGGCATTGCGGAGTTCCAGGAGCAGGCGCGCCCGGCGCTCCAGCGACCGTTCGAGCGAGCCGGCGAGGATCGCCGTCGTGTCGCCGGAACGCGCGAAGTCCTCGCCGAAATAGTGCGGCCGGTGTGGATCGAGCGCCTCCAGGATCGGCTTCAGCCGGCGTTCGCAGAAGTCGAGCGTCACCGCGTGGCGGATATGCTCGGGCGCCGATTTCAGATCGTCGTCGCAAGTCCAGCGCACGACGGGGATGCCGGCCACCATGCGGGCCTCGATCTGCACGCGGGTGAGCGCCGCCCCCTCCGCGTCGGCCGGGATCGCGTCGAGTTCCTGGCGCATCGCCGCCTGGCGCACGCCGTAGGCGGCGCGGATCTTCCGCTCCCACTCCGCCTCGGCCTCGGGCGACCAGGTCTTTCCGGTCATCAGGCAGACGCGCTTGTAGAGGCCGTTCCGGACGGCATCGGCGAACGAGATGTGGTGGACGGAGAACGGCACCTTGCCGGCCGCCGCTTCCCGGATCAGTTCGTTGAAGGGGTTGAGGACGCCGTTGTGCGAGCTGATCACCCGGATCTTGCCACCCCAGATCAGGAGGGCGTTCACCGCGTCGAGCACGCCGCGCACATCGCGGTGGAACGCCGCCTCGTCGATCACGACGACGCCTTGCAGGCCGCGGATGTTCTCCGGCCGCGACGACAGCGCCTCGACGCGGAATCCCGACGCGAAGCGGATGCGGTACGCCGAGATGAAGGCGGTCGTGCCGTCGGGCTTCTGATCCTCGAACAGGAACTCCTCGATGTCGCCGAGGTCCTTCGCCACCGTGCGGGCGAACTTCGAGACGTAGCCGATGAACTCGCGGCCCTTGTCCTTCGTGTCGCCGATGTAGAAGACGTTCGAGCCGCCGGCCGATCGCTTCGCCGCGGAGATCAGCGTGTCGTCGAGTGCCTCGGCGAACGTGATGCCGGTCCGTCGCCCCTTCTCGGCGAGCTTCAGATCACCGTCGTCCTCGATCCACTCGGCCTGGTGGCGCATCAGCACGCCCTCGGCGAGCGGGTCGAGGTCGTCGGGCACGTCGGCGCCGCGCGGCAGTTCCGACGGCAGCCCCGCCGGATCGCGCGCGAGGACGGGCGCCTCAGCCGACGGGCGCATCGACCGCCTCCGGCTGCTTCGGGCGCACGCCCAGGAAATCGCGGCGCAACTGCGCGACCCGCTCGGCCGAAAGCCCGGCCTCGCTCGCCACCTTGTCGATGACCTGCGCCGTCTTCTCCTCGTAGTCCTGGTCGAGCGTGCGCCGACGGTCCGAGGAGATCTTCTGGCCCTGGATGACCGCCTGATAGGCGCGGGCCAGCTCCATCGCGGCCTTCGGCGTCGCCGCGGCGCCTTCGGCGTTGAGTTCGAGGATCAGCGTCTTCAGGAACTCGCCGAGCACGACGGCGCTCTCGTCGACCGACTGATGGTCGAGCTGCGAGGACATGCCCTCGAACATCGCCCTCGAGTCGCGCATCCGCTTCGAGATCGCGGCGAGCTTCATCGCGAGGCGGTTGAGCGAGGAGCGCGACGCCTGGGGCGGATCGGTGATCCCCTGTTCCCAGGCGGCGGCGCGCAGCCGGTTGTTCACCTCGTCGAGGATTTCGAGCTGCGTCAGCTTCGAATCGTTGAGTTCCTCGGCGGCCCAGAGGCGCACCGGCTCGGCCCACTCGGGCAGCGTGTCCCAGAACGACAGGCGGCCGCGGCCCTCGGCCATCTCAGGTCTCCACGGGGCGGCGGGGCCGCTGGATACCCTCGATCGCCACCTCACGCCGCAGGTGGCGGTGGCCATGCTCGGTCAGGCTAGCGACCTTCACCGTGCCGGCGTCGACGAGCGTCACGGCGCCCATCTCGGCGAGCCACGCGAGTTCGGTGTGCACCCACTCGATCGGACGGGCGATCGCGAAGCGCTCCAGCTCACGCCGCAGCAGCTCGGAATTGAGCCGTTCGTCGACCTCGGCCGCGATCGCCTTGAGGATGACGAGGCGCGCCTGCTCGCGCATGTAGCGGTCCATGGTCATCGCCGAGCCTGTTCGAGAAGAAATTCCTGCAGTCGCTCCGAGATCGCGGCGACCGGCTGCAGGCGCTCCGCCATCACGTCGACCCGCCCTTCGATCCGCGCGATCGCCATCTCGAGGCGGTGGCTGACGTCCTTGTCGGGGACATGGTCGAGGTCGCCGCGCAGCTCGGCGACCTGCTTCTCGAGGGCGGAGATCCTGGTCTCGCCGTTGGCGACGCGGGCGTCCGCCGCCTTTCCCCGGTTCGCGGCGATCGTGTAGAGGAGCGCGCCGGCGGCGATCACCGGCCCGAGCCACGGCAACAGGTTTTCCAAGCTCAGAACTCCGCACCAGCGATGGTGCCGCGCAACGGGCGCGGCAACGGCAGTCGATCCGCCTTTCGATGGAGGGTGGCCTCCGGCCCGCCGGCGGCGCGGTCGCGCCCCTGGCGGTCGATGACGGCGTAGGCGAGCGCCGCCACGATCAGGAGCACGGAGAGGACGCGGGAGGTCATGCCGCCTTCCTCGCCGCTGCCTCGGCCGGCACCGCGGCCGCGGGCCGCCCCTCGCACGAGGCGATCGTCACGAGGCGGTCGCCGTCGACCATGAAGTCGTGCACCCGCACCGGACCGCTCTGCGGCACCATGTGGACGTAGAGCCACGGGTTGCCGAAGGCGTCGAAGTGCGGGCTGAGGTGGAGCGAGCAGCCCATGCGCGCGGCCTCGGCGACGAGCGCTCCGAAGGTCATGACGACACGCTGCGCTTGGCGAGCCGCGCGGAGACGATCTGGTCGAGCGTCCCCCGGTCGTCCGGCGAGACCCCCAGCCGCTTCAGCGTGTCGGCGCCATGGGTGGCGAGGTAGCTGGCCGCGCCGTCGACGATCTCCGCGTGCGCCGCCTTGGTCATCTCCTCGACGGTCACGACGGCGGCGGCGCGCGGGTTGACGCGCTTGCCCAGCTGGCGCGCCGCCTCGGCGAGGCCGTTCTCGATAATCGCCTCCAGCCGCACGCGCGCGTCATCCTCGATCGACAACCCGAGCTGAGCACGCAGGCGCCAGAGATAGGCGACCATGACGGCCGAGACGGGCGCCGCCAGCGCAGCGACGAAGATCTCGATGAGGGCCCCGGCCCACCACGGCGCCGCCTCGGCGGCGACCTCCGCCGCGAGCGCCGGGGGCGCGGAGGCGACGGCGAGGATTGCGAGCGCCAGCGCGGCGAGCGCGGCATTGGCGGCGAGCAGCAGCAGATGGCGCATCGGGAGGCCTCCTCAGTCGAGGTCGACATAGGCGCCGTGCACCCAGCCCTCGCCGTCGTCGACGGCGAGCAGGTGCCAGCGGGCGGTGTCGGTGTTGGTGAAGACGCCGGAGCGCACGACCCGGCCGCGCGTGCCCTTCGGCAGCACGCGGATGACGTTGTCGGCGAGCGACGGCCAGCGCCGCCAGTTCACGCCCGACGTCGTCACGGCGTCCGTGCCGTCGGCCGACACCGGGTCGGCGCCGGCGCCGAAGACGAACGACCGCACCGCGTCGAGCGGGAACAGCGGGTTCACGTCGACCTTGCGGCCGGGCGAGATGATGTAGTGGGTGGTGATCGCCTTGATCGTCGGATAGGCCGTGACCATCGCCCGGCAGATCTCGACGACGGCCGAGATCTGCGCCTCCGGATAGGCCATCCAGTAGCCGGACCCGTGCTCGGGCGTCGACCGCGGCTCGATGTCGTAGACGTCCCGATCGTAGACGGTGCCGAACCAGGCGCGCGCGCCTCGACCACCGGAGGCGACGTCCATCCGGCCGGGGTTGACGATCTCGATGCCGAGCGAAAATCCGTTGACGTCCAGCCGGCCCTTGTAGCTGGAGGTGCCGGCGTGCCACGTCGCCACGTCGGTCGGCGCGAGCTGGACGACCTCGCCGTTGCGACCGGTGACGAAGTGCGCGCTCGCCTTGGCCTTGCGCTCGCACAGCCAGTCGACGCTCGACATGTCGAGCCGCGACGCCGTGTCGTGCAACACGATCACCTCCGGGGTGATCACGCTCGAATACTTGTTCGGCGTCTCCCGGTAAGGGACCGGCGACCCGTCGATGTGTAGGCGGTGCGATTTGAGGCTGTAGACCGGCATGGCGTGACCCCCGAATTACGGGATCACCGTGCCCTCGCGGCGCGCCGGCCGAAGGGCTGACACCTGTCAGTCGGCCCTAGAGAAGCTTTTGCTGGCGAGGATCGGGGCGCCACTTCTTGCGGCGATAGGCGGTGCGCTCGTGCATGCCGGCCCGCCGGGCCGCCTCCGCGACCGTCGCACCCTCGGCGAGGGCTTCGGCCATCCGCCGACGCGCCTGCGCGAGGGTGCCGGTCGGCCCCATCGGAATCAACACCTTCTCGCCGGAGTCGTTGCCGGATGCCATCTGCTGCGCGAAGTGCCCAGCGATCTTCTCGGCCGCCTCCTGGCCGACGCATCGCACGAGCCAGTGGTCGCCGCCGAGGTTGTCGGGCGTCGGGATCATCTTCCGGGTTCCGCCGTGCTCGCGGGCGAGCGACAGGGCGGCGGCGAGCCCCGCCACCCGCTCCACGTCGGCGAGAAATCCTGGAAGTTTGGTCACGATGCCCCCCCGGCCACCGTTACGCGAGACGAATAGACCCAGCTGACGCCGTCGCTGCGGCGATAGACCATGCGAATTGTCATCGACCCGTCGCGTCGACGCCACACCCCCGACTTGCCGCAGAGCACGAAACCGCTGTCGATCAACCATTGGTGACGTTCGACGACGGCGCGCGCGATGATGTCGAGCCCGCCGGGATTGGGCGTGAGCCGCCAGTTGGTGCGACGCCGCGAACTCATCGGCCGGCGCCTTTCGCCGAGCGAATGCGACGGCCGAGTTCGGCCATCGCATCCTTCGCCTCCGGTGGCAGGCCGGTGGCATCGCCGCCGAGCCCGACGAGCATGGCGACCTGAGCCGTGATGACGACCGCCTGGACGTCGGCGGCGTCCGCCGAGCGGGCCGGCCAGCGGATGCCGCTCTCCCGCGCGATCCAGCCCTTCAGGCCCTCGATCGCCGCCGAAGCCAGCGCAGGATCCTTGAGCCACCGCGGGTGGCTGGTCTTCGTCTGCCGCTCCAGGAAGGCGAGGAGCGCGCGATCGGTCCGGTCGCGCACGACGCCGAGGTTCCAGGCCGTGAGCCACAAGGCCCGCAGCTTGCCGGCATAGGGTCCGTCGAGTGGCACGGCGCCCTTGGCGAGCGGCCGCGGTGGGGCGGACGGCCGCTCGTCGACGGCCGTTCGAGAGGTGTTCGAGAACACCTTGAGCGCCTCGATCACCCGGCCGGCTTCCGGCTCGCTGAGGTCGCGTGAGGAGCGCTTGCCGGTCTCGCGCTGCATGACGGCGCGCCGCGCCTCCTCGTCGAGGCCGGCGCGCTTGGCGATGGTGTGGATGGCGGCGATCTGCGCGGCGGTCGCCATCAGAGATTCTCCTCGGCGCAGAGCTCGCGCCACCGTTCCCAGGCGCGATTTGCAGCGTCCTCGTGCCGCCCGTACTCGCGCCAGCGCCGGTCCTTGAGTGCACGGGCGTCGATGCGCGCATGATCCGCGGCGTTCCGCGCGCGGTCGGTCTTCGCCGCCCGCATGTCGACGATGAACCGATGCTCGTCGTCGCTCGCGGCTCTGTATGCCTCGAAGGCGGCGCTCGCCTTCTCCCGCAGCCGCACGGCGCGCGCGGCCCAGAGGGCGCGCTCGCCGATCGGCGGCATCCGTTCTTCGCGCAGGAGCCACAGCAGCTCCTCGCGGTCGAGATCGTCCAGGGTGAGCGCCTTGGTCATGACGCCTCCCGCCCGAACAGGCCGCCCGGCGGCGGCCGCGGGTCGTACCGGCAGAGATAGGCGCGTCGCTCGCGGAGCCAGGCCTTGTACGGCCAGTGTGCACGCGCGCCGAACGGATAGGCGGCGTCGATCGCCGCCTTGCGATCGGCGAACGAGACGTCGGCCGGCAGCTGGTCGTGGACATCGGCGATGACGCGACGGGCGGTGTCGGACCAGGCGGTCATCGCGATCCCCAGCGGATCACGACGCCGGAGAACAACACCGCGCCATGCGTGGCGCGCCACCAGGCGAGCATGAAGTCGATTGGGCGGACGGGCGGTTTCTGGCCCCCGAAGCCGTCTCCGATCGCATAGAGGTCGGCCTCATTCGAGGTGAGGTCGAGGGGGATGCCGTTGATCTCGATAAGGCGGGACGAGGAGCGGACGTCGATGATGATCTCGTCCACGCCGACGCAGATCGGGTCGGCAATGATCTTCTGGCAATACTTCGTCCGCATGCCCGTGAAGAGCTGCACCGCTTCTCCCGGCCGCGCGTGCCGGCGCCGCGGGAGGCGGATTGTCTGCCGCTTGATGCCGGCAGCGATGTCGTCGACGAAGGCGCGCTTGAAGTTATAGGCCACCATTACCGCCGATCCTCCTCGACCAGCGCCATGCACGCCTGCGCGGCCGGCGCCGGCACCCTGTCCGCCACGTCGTTGCAGATCGCGACCACCTCGGCCCAATCGAGCGCGCCGGTGCGCCGGGCGGTCTCGATCGCGGTGATCAGGTCGGCGCGCGCCGCCTCGCGCGAGCCGTCGCCGCCGGC
>ERZ1645187.992-NODE-992-length-26892-cov-20.844729_pt1 | contig 26892 bp, 19 predicted proteins | sample MGYA00575352_ERZ1645187 | MGnify/ENA primary metagenome ERZ1645187 (study PRJEB40837, sample SAMN11349314) | freshwater sediment metagenome | isolation source: river sediment | host: Sediment | place: India: Wazaribad , New Delhi | collected 2017-02-21 ...
AACAAGGAAGGTGACGCAATGACAACGCTGTACGGGTTGTGGGCTTTGTGTGAGTGGAGAGAGTTATTAAAAAGCAGAGATTGATTAAGTTACTTAAGATATGGGAAGTCATCCCACTTGAAATTAGTACTTTGAAAAGGATTAGAATATTTTTTGTCTGTGAGGATACTTGTATCTGTAAACAACTCAAAAAATGCACTTAGATTTTTCCTGTCATATTCCGTTAAAGTAATCAATGAACTATCTAAATGAATAAACATTTCCGGATTTTTAGTATAGATCTCTTTGATGTGTTTTTCATAATGATTTATTACTTCGTCAAGGTCTTTGTAACTTCCATCGTGCATATAAGGTGCGCTGTATTTAATGTTTATTAGTGTTGGTACTTTGAATTTTTTCAAAATCATTTGGCCACTGTCGGAAGTATTGTAAATAGCATTTGGAACAGATAAATTATTGGCGAATTTAGTATTGCCTACACCTTCACCAGGGTGGCAACGTCCACAAGTATTGGTAGTTCTGTAGTAAAGTCCGACAAAACTGTTTTCTTGCAGCTTTTCTATTGTTTCATTGTGTTTTAATTCTTTCTCAATTTCAAGGAATCGCTTGCTATACGACTTTATGTTAATTGTGCGTAGAAACTGACTGATTGCCTTGGAAACCGTATGAAAAGAAATAGCTTCACCAGGGAATGCAGCCTTGAAAAGTTTGGGGTAAAATTTGTGTTTATTCAGCCTTGTAACAATAATAGTTGTATCGCTGTTCATCTCAAGGCTGTCTGTTACAGGAAAATAGATAAGCTCCTCCAGCGACTTTACCCTGCCATCCCAAAAAAAATCTGTCTGCCATGCAAGATTGACTAATGTCATGGTATTCCTGTTACCCTCTTTACCCTTGATTCCTACACTATACTGCTTTCCTCCGTCAGAAAATGAATATTCCTGTTTGTGGCAGCTTCCACAGGATTGGGAAAAGTCTCCCGATAATGTAGTGTCATAAAATAAAAGACGACCCAATGCTACCCCTTCTACTGTCAAAATGTTATCATCAGGTATCGCTGGTTTACTAAAACGCAATGTGTCATAAGTTAAAATAAATGGTGTTCTTGTTGCTTTCCGATGATTAAATGCAGATAGTATAGATATACTTATAATTAGTAACACGCAGGTTGTTAGGCTGTTAGGTATGTTTATTTGTTGTTTGAATATTTTCATTTTACAAGAATCAATAAGTTTGTTAAAATACAATAATTGGCTACTATAATTCAGTACTTTTTATTAGATTTGATTATTATTTTACGGTATCTTGGAATACTGAATCGCAACTTAAATATAGACATTATGAAAAGAATTTTACAAAAGTATCTGTTGATTTGTATTTTCCCTGTGTTTTTAATGGGTTTGCAAGTCACTTTTGCCCGTCAGGATGTAAGCAAAAAAGGAAATTCATTCAGGAACGGAGTGCTCGTTAAAGACATCGAGTCTTTGGTGATGGAAGATGCAGCAGTAAAACCTGTTACTAAAAAAGAGTATATCGAAAAATGGGAAATCACTTCCGCTAAAACAGCAGCGCCTAATTCTGTAGAACCTACGTATATGCTGTCATCCGCAGGATATTTCAAATTTATTGATGAAAAAACGGTTTTGTTCAAACTCAATGAGCAATTTCCCGAACAGAAAGGAGAATTTTATCAGTCCCCTTTATCTATAAAGATGTACTTCCCGGCAGTGGATGGCTGTGCAGATTGCATAAGGGAATTGGAAATCACGAGAAACGCAACCACTGATACAGCTTTCAGATTATTGTTCAACGGAACTAGCCAATTATTTACCATCAAGTCGCTTCGTTGATTCCTTGTCTAATATTTAAAAGTAAACACATGAAAAGAATATTTACACTTATATTTTTTGTCATTGCAGCCATGCAATACAACATGCAGGCACAGAATGTAAATGCCTATCTCGATGTGATAGAGGTCAGGCATAATTATGACTGTGGTAACGATGCCGTTGGCGCATGTTGTGGCTGTTGGATAAGTATTTGTAATGACCCGGAACCGAGATGGAATTTCTGGGGAGGTCATACCGGTGCCAATTTTCAGGGACCTACATATATTAATGGCGGAACCCGTGGTTGTGGTGTTTGGAATATTGGTGATGCTGATGTGGCAAACTTTACCAATGTGGCTGCTACGCAGATTAATATCGACATGCAAAGTTGGGAGGATGATGATTGTGGAAGCACAGATACTTATAATACAGGTTGTGTTAATGACGATGATGCGTATACACCAAGAACAAGGATTGCCAATATTAATTTCAGAGATCAGAATCCATGCCAATATAATCAGTATGGTTGGTATTATGGAAATAATGGATATGGCGGTTATTTTGATATCTATTGGGAATATGCAGTTGCTCCAACAATCACAACACAACCGACAGCAGCAGGAGCTGACCGGAATCTGTGTATTGGCACATCAACAACATTGACAGTAGCTGTTAATACAGATACTTACAACGGTCGTTCCTTGGGTTTGAACTATCAATGGCAGGTGAGTACTGAAACGGCATGTAACGGAACTAACTGGACAAATATAGCAGGTGCAACATCGTCCTCTTATACGCCACCTCAAACTCCCGGAACGCGATTGTATCGTGTTTTGGTTACTTCAAATTGCTCTCCGGATTTCTCTAGCAGAACAGTGACATCTTCATGTGTTCGAGTAAATTACTTCCCTTATGCTCCTCCTATTGTTAGTGCAGTTTGTGGTGCTACTGTAACGGCAGGCAGTACACATGCATTTTCTGTGCCGGTACCTCCAAATACCGGAGCAATTGCAAATGCCACTTATACCTGGTCTGTATCGCCTGCAGGGCCGACAATATCAGCACCTGCTGCAGCGACAACAAATATCACCTTTCCAACACCTGGCACATACACAATTACGATGACTACCAATGGTGGGGGATGTGCAAGTGGTACTTCAACTTGTATCGTGACGGTCAATGCACCGAACTGTGATTTTATTTATGTAAATTCAAGTACAACTAATACGAGTGGTGGATCAACTAATACACCGGTAACGCTGGAAGCAGCATTGGGGATGGTATCTTCAAGTAGAAACCATATACGTATGGCAAGCGGTACGTATACTATTTCCTCTATCCTGAATATTCCGGCTGGTGCAATTATTGAAGGAGGATACACGGAGTCAGGTGGAAACTGGATTAAACAATCAGGTGTTGTTACAACTATAAACTTTAGTGGAGAAGAAACAGTAGGTGGTGTAACCCATCGTATAGGTTTTAAGTCCGATGCCAGCAACAACTGGACGCTACAGGATTTAACTATAAATGTAGTAGCTCCAACCGGTCAGGACCCATCCGGACGCGGAAAGTCTGTCTATGGTATCTGGATGAATAATTCCACCGGAACCCAGATTATTCGTTGTAATATCTCTGCTGGTAATGCCACTAATGGAGTTGCTGGCACCGGTATGGGAGCAGCAGGTTCCGTTGGAAGCGTTGGCAATGCTGGAATAAATGGCTCTTGTGATGGTGGAAGAGGAGCTGGTGGTGCTTATCTAACCGGTCCGGGGACGGGTATAAGAAAAGGCGGAGATGGTGGTGCCGGCGGTGCCGGCGGTAATGAAGGAAATAATCCGGGAGCTGCAGGTGGATTGGGTTCCAATGGCGGCGGCGGTGCTGCAAGAGATGGTAGTGCCGGCGGCGGCGGCGGCGGTGGTGATCCAGGTAGTGCTGGCGGTAATGCATCGAGTGCTGTCACAACTTCGGAAGCTGCAAATGGAGTGGCAGGCACCAGTTATACTGCAGGGGTTCGTCCAATAGGAACTATAGGTACTTATTATATTCCAGCTATCGGTTCCAATGGCTCAGATGGAACCGGCGGAGGTGGCGGTGCCGGCGGCGGCGGCGGCGGCGGTCAGGGGTGTTTCTGGTGTAACGACGGTGGTGGTAATGGCGGCGGCGGCGGCGGTGCCGGTGGTCAGGGAGGCCAAGGAGGAAATGGCGGCAAAGGCGGTGGTTCCACGTTTGGAGTATACGTTACAGGTACAGCTCCTACCTTTATTACAACGGCATTGACTTCCGGTACTGCTGGTACCGGAGGTAATGGTCAGGCTGGTGGTGCAGGTGGCAATGGCGGCAATGGTGGTGCAGGAGCTGCTAACTGTACCAGTCAAGTAGGCCGTGGTGGCAATGGTAGTAGAGGAGGAAATGGTGGTGCCGGTGGTCGTGGACAGGATGGCTCCAATGGTATCTCTGCGCAGTATGTTTTAAATGGAGTGGTGCAGACTTCACCTTCCACCCCAGTACCTAACCCGGCAAATAACTTTATCGTCAGATATAATAATAAGAGGGCATGTACTAATTCTTATGTGGAATTAACTAAAGTATCACTCGCAGGAGATTGGACCAGTTATGGTTCTAATGGCAATGCGGTATATGATATTACGCCAACATTGCAAAGTACGGGAGCTACAACGAATAATGTAAATGTATTTTATACAAGTACCGGATGGAAAGACGTTTCAACAGTGTCTGATGGAAGAAGCAGATTGTTGTTGGTGAATACCTCCAGAACATTACCCGTAATTAATGGCGTAACATCGCCATTATGTAAAGATGGTAGTTTAACACTGTCAGTAACACCTAACAGCCCAAGTGCTACAACAGGATATGAGTGGACAGTGCAGGCTACTCCGGTAACGAGTTTAACGGCTCCAGTACCTGTGTTGACATCCAACAGTGCAACACCAACATTCGTATTCCCGAATAACGGAACAACAGATATAACCTATCAGATTAAATTGCGTGTACAAGACGAATGCTGTGGATGGTCTATTCCGGTTTTTGCCAATGTAGTGGTAAAACCGGCAGTATTACCTGGTACTATTGCTGCCGGACCACAGACTATTTGTTATAACGGCGATCCGGCAAATATTACTTCTGCGTCAGCGCCAAGTAATACAGTAGGTGCGATTACTTACAAATGGCAATATAGTGATAATTGTTCAGGCACCTGGGTGGATATACCAAGTACTAACTCGGTAAGTTATGATCCTCCGGCAGGATTAACAGTTACCCGATGCTACAGAAGAGTGACGCAAAATTGTACACAGGAAGTCTATTCAAATGTTCATACTGTTACCGTATTACCTCTTTTTGATGCAGGATCAATCACGGGTGGAAGTGGGATTATTTGTTATAACGGAAATTGGGGAACGCTGACCGCAAATCCAACAGGAGGTTCTGGTTCATATTCCTATGAATGGTTTTCCAAGCCAATGGGTGCATGTGATTTAACAGGTTGGACATCAACCGGAGCAACCGGAGCAACCTATACACCAACGGGGTTGACAGCCGGAATTATGTACAGAGTACAAATTGATGATGTAGGTAGCCCTGATTGTGCAGGCCCTACATGGTCAAGTAATTGTATTTCAATAGATGTGAGAGATGAAATCCCTGTGTCTGCAACAGCGACACTGTCCAATTGTGCTTTACCCGCTACACCATTTGCAGAATTATCCGCCGGTATACCGGGAGCAGGAACTACAGCTACCTGGGCAATCATCTCAGGTGCAGGAACTATTTCTACACCTACCAGTAATAATACCAACATTACCGGTTTGTCTACTGCTGGTGCAACTACAAGAGTAAGATGGACAGTATCTTATACATCAGGTTTGGCATGTCCTACTTCAGATACTGTAGATATTACGCCAACAACACTTAATTTAAATGCTGTATCATTACAATCAACAGCCACCGCACAATATTTTGGTTGTAGAAATTGTATGATTAGAAATAATAATACATATACCTATTACGACAATGTAGGTAGAATAATTGCGACTGTAATTGATAACAACTCACCAACTTCAGAATTGGGACAAACAGAAATCTGCATGGGTTATGATTATAATGCAAATAGTGTTACACCTAATTCTACCCACGTACAAAGAGTATTGACAAATTATGGGGATTATCAGCCATATCTTCCTAGATATTGGACTATTTCACCTGCCGCTAATACAGATGTTCAGGTAACATTATACTACACAGCAGCTGAACTTAATGCATTACAAGCAAACGCAAGTACAACAAATTATGCGTTTACGAATTTCACAGATTTATGGATGACTAAATATCCAGGTGGAAATATTGGATCATTTACTGCTCCGGCATCACCCGGTGGAGTAAATGTACCTATTACCATCACCAGATATCCGAATTTAGCTACCGGACCGGATTATAAAGTCACCTTTGATGTTAATAGCTTCTCAACTTTCTATTTACATCCAAACAGATTCCCATTTGCTCCGCTTCCTGTTGAACTCCTTTCTTTCACAGGATGGAATCAGGGAACAGTAAACAGATTGCAATGGAAAACTGCTTCTGAAAAAAATACAGAAGTATTTGAAATTCAAAAGAGTATTGATGGCGCCAATTGGAATGCTATTGGGCAAAAAGCAGCGGCAGGTAATTCAACACAACCACTGACTTACGACTTTACCGATAATCTGCCGGTATTGGGTAACAATTACTACAGACTCAAAATCATTGATTTTGACAACTCTTTCAACTTCAGTAATATTATCAATATTCAGTTGAATGATGTGGTACAGAATAACTTTACCGGTATATATCCAAACCCTACAAATGGTCAGTTGAATGTAGATATCCAGTCAACGGCATTAACAAATACGGTAGTTCGTACCTTCGATATGCTGGGAAAGGTAGTTTACAGTGAAAATACTACACTGGTGAAAGGTATGAATACGCTCAGACTGGATTTCTCTCATCTGGCAAAAGGCACCTATGTGTTGCAGTTTGTGGATGTGGAAGGCAAGAGCCATACCGCCAAATTTGTGAAAGACTAATCGGTCAATATATTCTGACAGAAACGGCTGCCTGTGGCAGCCGTTTCGTATTTTAATGTATCTTGCAGCAACGGATATTCGGAGGATTTAATTCCTACTTAATCCTTAAAGTTGTACATTTGGAACAGAAACCTGACTTAATTGTTATGAGATGATGACAGCAGAGAGAAATGTACTCGACCTACTGATAAAGGAATGGAATCTGGATAAAACCCTGATTCATATTGCAGAGAAAGTGCGCGATGAACAGCGCATCACCCCTGAAGAAGGAACTTATCTATATGAACACGGTCCGCTCGGTTATCTGGGTACACTATCCAATTATATCAGGAATAAAAAGCATGGCGACAACACCTATTTCAACAGGAATTTCCATGTGGAACCCACCAATATCTGCGTGTATACCTGTAAGTTTTGTTCCTATTCCCGTTTAATCAAACACCGTGAACAAGGTTGGGAATATTCTATCGAAGATATCCTGAACATCATTAAAAAATATGACGGACAGCCTGTGACAGAGGTACATATTACCGGTGGCGTGATTCCGAAACAGGATTTTAATTTCTACGTGGATTTATTCAAAGCCATCAAGGCACACCGGCCGGATCTGCATATCAAAGCGCTGACACCGGTAGAATATCATTACATCCTCAAAAAAGCGAAGCTCACTTACGAAGAAGGTATGCGCGCGATGAAGGCTGCCGGACTGGATTCCATGCCGGGCGGTGGCGCGGAGATTTTTCACGCAGATATACGCGATGAAATCGCCGGCGGCAAGTGCAGCGCGGAAGAGTGGCTCGAAATTCACGAAACGGCTCACCGCATCGGAATTCCTTCCAATGCGACGATGTTGTACGGACATATCGAAAAATTTGAACACAGAATAGACCATATGGAACGCCTGCGTCAGCTGCAGGATAAAACAGGCGGTTTCAACGCCTTTATTCCGCTTAAATTCCGCAATCAGCACAACGAGATGAAGCACCTGCCGGAAGTGTCTGTGATTGAAGACTTGCGCAATTACGCGATTTCCCGTATTTACCTCGATAATTTTCCGCATATCAAATCCTATTGGGCAATGATTGGCCGCAATACGACCCAACTGAGTCTGAATTTCGGCGTGGATGATGTGGATGGAACGATAGACGACACGACCAAAATCTACTCTATGGCCGGCAGTGAGGAGCAACGCCCCGCGATGAGCACCCGCGAACTGGTGCAACTCATTAAAGCGGTGGGCAGAAAACCACTGGAACGTGATACCGTTTATAATGTGATACAGGATTACACGGATGTAGTCTTCGAAGAGGATGAAAAAGAAAAGGCCAGAATGTACGTATAGCGTTTGCCGCAGTATGTTAACATTCCCCTTAAATTAAACATTACCCTGTTTTCCTTGTTATATCGGAAATTGTTTTTCCGTTTTGACTGATTTTAATCCAAATTATACCTATCTCTTTCTGATGCTGTTCACTTTGGCCGGTCCGCTGGCACTGAGTTTCGATAGCCGTGTCCGTTATGTAACCAAATGGCCTTTGCTGGTGCCGGGCATCCTGATTTCTTCAGCCTATTTCGTGCTATGGGACAGCTGGTTCGTATATGAAGGTATTTGGTCTTTCAATCCGGATTATATCATCGGTTGGGAATTATTCCGGCTGCCGATGGAAGAGTGGTTGTTTTTTATCATGGTGCCATTCGCGTGTCTATTTATCTACGAATGCTGTAATTATTACATTAAGAAAGACTGGCTCGGAAAGTCTGCTTACTATATCAATGCCGCATTGATAGTCATATTGTTGGTCGTGGTTTTCTTCCGGTATGACAAGGTATATACCATGATGAATTTTATGTCGGCAATAGTGCTGATGTTATTACACCAATTTGTCTTCAAACCCAAGTGGCTGGGCCGTTTCTATATCTCTTATATCTTTAGTCTGATCCCGTTTTTTCTGGTGAATGGCGTACTCACTGCGCTGCCTGTTGTATCTTATAACGATGCAGAAAATCTGGGCATCCGAATCGGTACCATACCTATAGAAGACAGTATTTACTGTTTGCTGTTGTTGCTCATGAATACCACTTTCTTCGAGTGGATGAGACAAAAAAAATCACGCTAAAATTCCATTGTTACTCACGCTGAAAAGTGGGTTTTCCTGTAATTGTTCACGGGTGAAAATGGCGTTGGCACTCATGGCGCCGGATGTGTAGGCCGCCTCCATCAGCATCGCGGTAGTAGGCAGTTTCACCCAGTCGCCGGCCAGATACAAGCCCGGGATTTCCGTTTCCACGGATGGCCTGTGCGCATAATTGTTGAGCTGAAAGGAAGGGAAATCATCACGGTGCTGGAAGTATTCATGCCGGATGTGCAGTCCTTTCAGTTCCGGGAGATAATGATACATTTCATCCAGCAGTTGCTGGCGAATAGTAGTATCATCCAGCAGATTTTCCGGCAACGCGTACGAATGCAATTCAAATATGCCGCCGTTGTTTTGTTCGCTCCAGGCTGCCGATGTTTTTTCCATTTTGTGGTACAGCGTAATGCTGTCCAGACATTTCAAACGGTCGGTAAACAAAAAGAAAGGCAGGCTTTTATCGTTTTCAAAACGATCTGTCCAGATGCGTAAAACAGCATATCTGCCGGAAGTTTGCAACTGCTTCATCTGCGAGGAAAATTGCGGAAACGCATGTAAATCCGGGCTGTTCGCAAACAGCTGTTTGGTGTGTTTTACATCTGAAGCGATGATACAGTAGTCGTATTGCTTATCCCGAATGATGAATTTTTCGTGCTGATAGCCTATTGTGTCAATGCCGGTATTGGTGTAAATATTGCCACCGTTATTGCGGATGTATTCCGCGACCGGGGAAAGGAAAGTAAATTCAAAGTCGTCGTTCAGTACATCGTAAATCAGACCGTCTTCATTGCTCAGGAAATAAAAATGGAATCCTTTCATCAGTTCCGCCATCGACATCTTGTCGGGCTCCGCGAAGAAGGCGCGCGCGAAACTGTTAAACACGAGTTGCAGATGCGGCGACATCATGGATTGTTTTGCAAACTTTGCAAAACTGATATGGTCGTATTTTTTGAAAGTCTTATCCGGATTAAAACGCAGCAATTTCAGATAATGCATGGAAAAAGGAGAGAGGAAAGTGGTCCAGTTGATGACGCCTTTCTTGCGCAAATCCCAGATGTTTAATCCCGGTGTCTGGTCGATGCCGGCAAATCCCTGCCGTTTTCCGTTTTCATATAAAATCACATAATCGTCAATAGGAATCAGATGGCGATAAATGTCGAGGCGCTGCATGAAATCGCGCAGGTTGTAGTATTGTCGGAAAAAAGCGTGGAAGCCGTGTTCCGTCTGCAACACTTCTCCATTGCTTTCAAATTGCCAGGAGCCGAGTTTGCCGCCGAGGTAATCGTTTTTTTCAAATAAATCCACCGAAAAACCACGTTCTGAGAGGTTGGCAGCCGCACTCAATCCGGCAATGCCGCCACCGATAATCGCTACTTTTTTTGTGCCGTTCAGCGCTTTTGGCAGCGCGGTGTCGGGATGATTGGTGGGGATTTTATAATCGCCTAATTTTTGTCTAATCTTCTTTTGCAACCATTGTCTCATGTTCCGCGTTTTTTGTGTTTCTTTTCCATAATTGCAGAAATGCAATACTCACCTCATCTGCTTTCAATAAAATATCCGCTCTGTCTTTCAGGTTTTTCAATTGTCTGTTATTTTCCAGAAATGCCAGGTCTTCCCGCACAATCTTAATCGATTTCTGCAGCATGAACCAGCGGGCGAAAGGCGGGAAAAAATCCAGGATATTTTCCCAAAGTGTTATCTGACACATGCAGATATTTTCTTCGTCTATCTGGTAGAAATGCTCGTAAATCACCATGCGGCGTTTGCGGAAGCGGATATCCAATTTGGAAATATTGGGAAACCAGAATCCGAAATGGGTTTCTACTTTCTTATTGAATCCGAAATAAAACTGTTCAAAAAAACTGCCGTCGTTGTTGCGCAGATAGTGGCCGGTCAGGGCACGGTCTGTGACGTTCAAATGAAAATCCACTTTCTCATCATACAGATTGCCCATAAATGTCTTGATGGAATTTCGGTGTACATGGTTGATGTGATAGGCATCAATCAGACTTTCCGCCACCAACGGTAAATCTGCTTTTAAGGTATGATAGTTGTATACCATCGGCAGCGTGTCCATTTCCGGCATAGGCGGCAGTAAGGATTCGTCTGCGTTCGCGTCACCCATCCATACCCATACACTTCGGTATTTGATGACGAAGGTGTATTTTTTTACCTTAATAGAGGGTGGAATGCGCTCTCCTTCCGGCAGTGACGGGATATGCTGACAGCTGCCTTCACAGCCGTATTCCCAGCCGTGATAGCCACATCGGATATGTTCTCCTGCTACCGTTCCGAGCGACAGATACACATTGCGGTGACAGCAGCGGTTTTCAATTACGCCGATCTTACCTGATTCGGTGCGAAAAATGACAATAGATTCATTCAGGATTTTTTTCTCCAGCGGATTCTTATCCTTCAATTCATCTAGCAGACATGCCAGATACCACTGATTTCTGATATACATTCTTGTTTAACAAAACGACCTTAAAAAGGTTTATTGTTTAAAAATTTTATTTTTTGTTTAAACAATCTACAGCAAAAGCTGTTAAACCTTCATGAAAAATGTAGCAGTAATAGGTTCCGGCATGGCCGGCCTCTCCGCCGCCGCTGTTCTGGCTAAAAACGGATACAAGGTGACCGTGTTTGAAAAGAATGAACAAACCGGTGGTCGTGCCCGCATCTGGCAACAGCATGGTTTTACTTTTGATATGGGGCCGAGCTGGTACTGGATGCCGGAGGTGTTTGATAATTTTTTCAATACATTCGGCAAAAAAACATCCGACTACTATCAGCTTATCCGATTGAATCCTTCCTATAAAGTATTCTTCAAAGATCAGGAAGTGCCAATCCCGGCAACCACATCTGCCGTACTGGATTTATTTGAGCAGATGGAGCCGGGCAGCAAAGCAAAAATCAGCAAGTTTATCGAAAAAGCGGGTATCAAATACCACACCGCGATGCAACATTATATTGAAAAACCATCGCACAGTATTACCGAATTCATGGACTGGAAGATTCTGACTTCTTTCATCAAACTCGATTTGTTTTCTTCCATCAAAAAGGAAATCGCTCAAACCACCAACCATCCGTACATTAAGCAGATATTGGAGTTTCCGATTCTGTTTCTGGGTTCTACGCCGGATACCACACCGGCATTGTACAGTATGATGAATTATGTGGACAGCGAATTGGGCACCTGGTATCCGGATGGCGGTATGCACAAGATCATTCAGGCGATGGAGCAGGTAGCCCGCGAGCAAGGGGTGACTATTCACCTGAATGAAGAAGTAGAAAAAGTAGATGTTAAAGATAACAGGATTCATCAGCTGATGACTACCAAAGGTAGCTATACATTTGAGGGTGTTATTTGCACCGCGGATTATCACCACTTCGAACAATCCGTATTGCCGGCATCACACCGCACCTATGATGAGGCTTACTGGAACAAACAGATGTTGTCGCCGTCGGTGTTGTTGTTCTATATCGGACTGAATAAAAAGTTGCCGAACATGGAGCACCATAACTTGTTTTTTGACGCGGACTTTAACCAACATATCGGCGCAATATATGACCAACCGAGATGGCCGGAAGATCCGTTGTTTTATGCCTGTGTGCCATCAAAAACGGATGCCACAGTAGCGCCGGAAGGCATGGAAAATCTGTTCGTGCTGATACCAATTGCGAACAATCTCGAGCAGAACGATGCGCTGATAGAAAATTATTTCCAGCAAATCGCCCATCGCATTCAGGAACGCAGTGGTGTAGATATCCGTGAACATATTGTGGTGAAAAGGAGTTATTCAGTAAAGGAATTTAAACAGGATTATCACGCGTACAAAGGCAATGCCTACGGACTGGCGAATACCCTGATGCAGACAGCAGTATTCAAACCTAAAATGAAACCTAAAAAAGTAAAGAATCTCCTGTTTGCAGGGCAGTTGACAGTACCCGGACCGGGCATGCCGCCGAGTATTATTTCCGGGATGATGGCAGCAAAAGAATTGATCAAAGAAAACGCATAAAACGATGTCAATACAACTCTATCATAAAACGTCTTACGAATGCAGCAAGGTGATTACACAACGCTACAGCACATCCTTCTCGCTGGGAATTAAAACACTCAGTCCGGAGTTCCGCGACCCGATTTATGCGATATACGGTATGGTCCGGTTGGCAGATGAGATAGTGGATACCTTTCACGGCTATCCGAAAGAGCAACTACTGGATGCCTTCAAACAAGACACCATGCAGGCCATAGCATCTGGTATCTCGCTGAATCCGGCACTGCATTCGTTTCAGCAGACGGTAAATCAGTATCAGATTCCGCTCGATTTGATCAACGCATTTTTTGATAGTATGTATATGGATTTGAAAGACATCCAGTACGATGCAAATCTCTATCAAACCTACATTTATGGTTCTGCAGAGGTAGTAGGACTCATGTGCCTGAAGGTGTTCTGCAAAGATAATCCTGCATTATATGAGCAGTTAAAAGCACCTGCGAGATCATTGGGCGCGGCTTTTCAGAAAGTAAATTTCCTGCGGGATATTAAAGATGATTATAACGGCCTTGGTCGTATGTATTTTCCGAATGTCAATTTCAACGCGATTTCAGGAAGAGAGAAACAGGAAATTGAAGAAGATATCCTGCGTGATTTCCAACTGGCATACGAAGGCATTATGCAATTGCCGGAAGGCGCGAAATGCGGTGTCTTGCTGGCATACAAATACTACCTGAGACTTTTCGAAAAAATCAGAAATACTTCAGTAGATCATTTAAAGTCGGCGCGTATCCGGGTGAATAACCTGCATAAGATTATGCTGCTGATTTCACTCGTATTCCGCAACTATTTTCAAACCCGTTTAAGTCCTGCCAAATTGCTGCAATAATGAAGAAATCTGTTATTGTTATCGGTGCGGGTATTGCCGGTCTCGCTGCTGCTATACGGCTGTCCGCGCAGGGATATCAGGTCACCGTATTTGAATCCAATCCCACCGTAGGTGGCAAAGTGTCTTGGATAAAACAGGATGGTTATCAGTGGGGACTCGGTGCGTCTCTGCTTACCTTTCCAGAACTGGTAGATGAGTTGTTTGAGTTGTGCGGCAAACGTCCGTCCGATTATTATGAATACATCCGCCTCGATCCGATTACAAAATATTTTTATGAAGATGGTACCACCCTGAATGCCTATGCGGATAAAAATAAACTGGCCGGTGAAATAGCCGAAAAGACAAAGGAGAAAAAGGAAACGGTACTTTCTTATCTGCAATATCTGCATGAAATATTTGATCTGACAGAACACACTTTCTTACGCAAATCGCTGCACAGATGGAATACCTATCTCACGCAGAATGCGGCGGATATCTTTTTTACCAATCCGATGAAAATGGGATTATTCCGCACGATTCACAAAAAGAATGCATCGGTATTCAAAGATAAACGCATTGTACAACTGTTCGACAGATATGCGACCTATAACGGTTCCAATCCATATAAGGCGCCGTCTGTATTGAATATTATCGCGCATCCTGAATTTAATCGCGGCGGATACATCATGAAGGATGGCATGCCTTCCATCACACAGAATCTGTATAAACTGGCACAGGAAATGGGCGTGGTGTTTCATTTAAATACCACTGTTGATGAGATTGTAGTACAACACAAAAAGGCGGTGGGTGTAAAAGTGGCCGGTGCAGTTTACCGTGCGGACACCATCGTCTGCAATATGGATATCAATTTTGCTTACAGCAAATTGCTGTCGCATCACAAAGAACCGGTAAGATATACACGCCAGGAAAAATCGACCTCTGTGATTATTTTTTATTGGGGAATGAAAAAGAAATTCCCGCAACTGGATGTGCACAATATCCTGTTTTCTTCCGATTACGAGCAGGAGTTCAGGGCGATTTCCCGCGGGGAAATCAGCAAGGATCCTACGGTCTATATTTTTGTCAGTTCCAAAGTAAATCCGGATCATGCCGCGCCGGACGGAGAAAACTGGTTTACGCTGATTAATGTACCGCACGATAGCGGACAGGATTGGGAAGCATATGTCGAAAAATACAGACATATCATGACGGAAAAAATCAACCGCCTGATCGGGGAGGATATCCGTCCTTACATCTCCACGGAAGTGGTGAATCACCCGCAGAAAATCAGGGAAGTAACACAGTCCTATATGGGCGCATTGTACGGCAACAGCTCCAATAAAGTGATGAGTTCCTTTTTGCGTCATCCCAATTTTTCTTCCGACATAAAAGATTTGTATTTTTGCGGCGGCAGTGTGCATCCCGGCGGTGGTGTGCCGGTCTGTTTGTTGTCTGCAAAAATTACCGCCGACCTGATTCAATCGGATAATGAAAAAAGAAAACAACATAAGAGCCTTCCTGCAGCGACATAAAAACTCGGTGCTGATTCAGCTCGTTATCATTCATATTGTCGGTGTCGTCGGCCTGAATCTACCTGCAACAGCGCCGGTATTCAGTCAGTTGAGTGTATTCAATCTCTTGCTTTCTGCCATTATTGTGGCATTATTCCATCACCATGCTTCCCGATATGCCCTGCTTTTCTGTGTCGCTGTATTCCTGACCGGATTTCTGGCGGAGGCAATTGGTGTACATACGGGATATTTATTCGGCGATTATTATTACACACAACGGTTGGGTTGGAAAGTGATAGAAGTACCACTGATTATCGGTGTCAACTGGATAGTGCTGACATATTGCACAGGCCTGGTGGTGAATCGGATACGACTAAGAAATGAAGTGTTGAAAGTATTTACCGGTGCATCCATGATGGTGTTGCTCGATGTGCTGCTGGAATTTTTTGCCGTCAAACATCAATTGTGGGTATGGCTAGGACAGGATTATCCGGGATGGGATAATTTTATTGGATGGTTTGTGGTATCACTTATTACACACAGTTTCTACAGGTTATGGATGAGCAAGTCGCAAAATAGCATGGCCATTCCTTATTTGCTGATATTGTTTGTATTTTTGCTGACAGACTTCCTTTGGTAGGCATGAAAAAAACAATCTATATTATTCGTCACGGACAGACAGACTTTAACGTGAAGCAGGTGGTGCAGGGACGTGGCGTTAATTCCGACCTCAATGAAACCGGCCGCAGGCAGGCACAGGCATTCTTCGATAAATACCATCCGGTAGATTTTGACGTGGTCTATACTTCCAAACTCAAACGCACGCACCAGACGGTAGCACATTTTATCAGTAAAAATATCCCACATGAAATCCGGGAGAATATTGATGAAATAGATTGGGGCATCTTCGAAGGGGTGGAACACGATAAGTCTTTACAGAAAGAGTATTACGATATCATCGAAAGTTGGGCGAAAGGAAACCTGACCATCAAGATTGAAGGCGGCGAAAGCGCTCAGGATCTGGCAGACAGGCTGATTCCGTTTGTGGAAGAAATCAAACAGTCGGAACATCAGTCGGTGCTCGTCTGTACACACGGACGAACATTGCGCGTGCTGATGTGTCTGCTGCTGGAAAAGCCTGTTTCTGCCATGGATGAATTTGATCATCAGAACACCGGATTGTATGTCCTCCGTTTTGATGGAAACAAGTTTTCCCTTGATCTGGAAAATGATATCTCTCACCTGAATACAAATTCCGGTTCTGCTCATTCCTAATGAACGGCAATGCCGTTAAAATGTACAGTTATGCATACCATTTCAGCCGTTTCATATCTCAATACCAAACCCTTTCTTTACGGACTGGAACATACCGACTTATTGCAGAATATTAATCTGGTGCAGCACTTTCCGGCGATGTGTGCCGAGAAGCTGATAAGCGGTGAGGTGGACATCGGACTGGTGCCGGTGGCCGTTATTCCTTTGCTCACCAATCCGCAGATTGTCGCGCCTTATTGCATCGGCGCTGACGGAAAAGTGGATACGGTATGCCTGTTTTCAGAAGTACCCCTCGAAGAAATTGAGACTATTTATCTCGACTATCAGTCGCGCACTTCCGTGCAGTTAGTGCAGATACTGTGCCGCGAATACTGGAAAAAAGAAGTCGTTTTCGCGAATGCATTCCCGGGATATGAAAGTGAAATCGGTGGTAAAACGGCGGGCGTTGTCATTGGCGACAGAGCCATACATCTTCACAAACGCTTTAGTTATGTGTACGACCTGGCGGAACACTGGAAACTACATACAGGACTACCTTTCGTATTTGCAGCCTGGGTGAGCTGCCGCACGCTGCCGTCCGGTTTTCTGGCTGAATTTGCCGCGTCGCTGCAATATGGCCTCGACCACAGAGCCGCATTGTTCAGTCAGTTTGCACAACTGGATTCCGATTATTTTTCCGTGGAAAAATATTTCATGGAGACCATTCATTACAGTCTGACGCCACAGTTGCAGCAGGGACTGGAATTGTTCATGCGGAAACTGCATCCCGACAAACAGGTGATGTATTGTTTCTAATCAGGAAGCGGTTACTTTTTCCAATACATGTCGTATCAGCAGGTCTGTAGCCTTGTGCGGATCAGCGCTGAAAGTGCCATCCACGCGGTTCGCTAAAATGGCATTGCAGGATAAAGCCTGATGTCCGAGTATTTTACTAAGCCCGTAAATCGCGGATGTCTCCATTTCCATGTTAGTACATCTTCTGCCGCCCTGCAATACCAGTGCGGATAGTTTGTCAATATAGGATTTGTCTTTCGGCGCGATGCGGACTGTGCGCCCCTGTGGTCCGTAGAATCCGCAGTTGGTGAGCGTTACTCCTTTGCGCATATCTTTGCCCACTGTATCGAGCAACATATCGGAGCCTTTTACCACCACGGGATGCACGCCGAGGTGCTGTACAATGGGGATAATCGGTGCCAGAAAATCGTGTTCTTCCGGTGTGATGTCAAAATTGTAAAATCCGAGCAAGCCATCCAGACCAATGCCGTATTCGCTGGCCAGGAAACTGTCGACCGGAATGTCGTGCTGCAGCGAACCGCAGGTGCCGATGCGAATCAGGTGCAATGATGTCAGCTCACTTTTTGGTGTGCGGGTGTTTAAGTCCATATTCACCAGTGCATCCAGTTCCGTCAGCACAATATCGATATTATCCGTTCCTATTCCGCTGGAAATACAAGTGAGCCTTTTATCGCCGATATAGCCGGTGTGGGTGACGAATTCGCGTTTTTGTTTTTTTACCTCAATACGGTCAAAATATCTGGAGACTTCTTCCACTCTGTCAGGGTCGCCCACCAGAAAAACAGTATCGGAAATATCTTCCGGAAGCAGGTTTAAGTGATAAATACTGCCGTCCGGATTCAGGATGAGTTCACTCGCTTCTAATGACATATACTTTGTTTTGAACGAAGTTAATCATTCTGCTGAAATATAAGTCTCATTTGCTGTCGGATAAGATATTCATACATCAGAATATTTGTCCCGAAGCTACTTATTCCTGTGAATAGATTGTATTTTTGAACAGTGAGCACCGCCCTCGAAATATTACAGCAAACCTTCGGCTATTCCGCTTTCCGCTCTCCGCAATCCGAGATTATCGCATCGGTGATGAGCGGCAGAGATACCGTCGGATTGTTGCCGACGGGCGGCGGTAAGTCACTTTGCTTTCAGATTCCTGCACTCGCAAAGGAGGGAATCTGTATTGTTGTGTCGCCGCTCATAGCCCTGATGAAAGACCAGGTGGCACAATTGAAAAAAAGAGATATCAGGGCGGCGGCTATTTTCAGTGGACTTACTTATCACGAAATAGACGTGATTCTGGATAATTGTCAGTTCGGGTACTACAAACTGCTGTATGTATCGCCCGAGCGACTGAAAACGGAGTTGTTCATCGAGCGTTTCAAGCGGATGAAAGTGAATCTTATTGCGGTGGATGAGGCGCATTGCGTGTCGCAGTGGGGGTATGATTTCAGGCCGCCTTATCTTGAAATTGCGGAGATACGCAAGCATCATCCCGAAGTGCCCGTACTCGCGCTCACTGCTTCGGCGACGCCGGAAGTACAGGAGGATATTGTGACAAAACTGGCATTGAAAAAGCCGGCTATTTTTAAGAAGTCATTTGCGAGACCCAATCTCCGTTTTGTAGTGCGTCAGGAAGCGGCGAAGTTCCCGAAACTGATGGAGATAATCAGTAAGCTGAAAGGCAGCGGGATTGTCTATGCCAGAAACAGAAACAAAACCAGGGAACTCGCGATGTATCTGCAGAAAAATGGCATTTCCGCAGATTTCTATCACGCAGGATTGAATGCCGCGGAGCGGAACAAAAAGCAGGAAGCCTGGATGCAGCGGCAGACTCAGGTCATTGTCTGTACCAATGCCTTCGGAATGGGGATTGATAAGTCGGATGTGCGATGGGTGGCTCATGTGGATGTGCCGGACAGTATGGAAGCTTATTACCAGGAAGCGGGCCGTGCAGGCCGCGACGGTCACATGGCTTATGCCGTGTTGCTGTATACAGCCGCGGATATTGCCGCGCTGCAGGAAAAGAATGAACTCAAATTTCCGGCTGCTGCCGTTATCAAACGCGTGTATAATGCGCTTTGTAATCATTTTGAAGTGGCGGTGGGCAGCGGACAGATGCGGAGCTATCCGTTTGATATCGTAACTTTCTGCAGGGCATTTAATCTCGATGCCAATATTGCGTTGAATGCCCTGAAAATTCTCGAGCAATCCGGTTATATGCAGCTTTCGGAAGGCGTTTGGATGCCCTCCCGTGCAGTATTCAGGGTGGACAAACCGACGCTATATCGTTTTGAAGTAGCCCATTCCGAATTTGTGCCGATTATAAAGGCACTGCTGCGCATGTATGGCGGTATCCTCGATCATTATTCCAAAATAAATGAGCTGCAACTCGCACGTCAGCTCAATTGTTCAGCAGAGACCGTGACTCGTTACCTGAAAATGTTGCACCAGCATAAGATCATTACTTATGTGCCTGCCAGCGATCAACCTACGGTAATGCTGCTGACAGAACGCCTGCACGATGATAATCTGTACCTGAATGAACGTTACCTGGCTCAGCGAAAACAAGTCATTACACGTCAGTTGAAGGCAATGACCGATTATGTAGAAAACACGGATGCCTGTCGCCAGATGATGTTCTGCCGCTACTTCGGAGAGACAGAAGCCATTCCCTGCGGACAGTGCGATGTTTGTCTCGAAAAGAAAAAACAACCCGAGTACCTGCAATCGCTTGTGGAGGCGCAAAATGATATTCTGCAGAAAGTAGGAAGCTCATGGATAAAAATGGTAGATTTGCTGCCGCAGGATGCCTATTTTAAAGCGGAAATATACAAAGACGCCATCCGTATGCTGCTGGATGAAAAGCAGCTTGAAATGAATGAAAAAAACGAACTGAAGAAGCTATAGCAATGCCGAAAGCGGATACAAATACAGGCAAAATACGGGTTATCTGTACCGTTACAAATGATCTGGTCTTCGACCAGCGCATGCAGCGCATCGGAACCAGCCTGCAGCAGAACGGCTATTTCGTGGAGCTCGTAGGGCGCGCATGGCAGGATTCACCGCCCGTTGTTACGCTGCCTTTTCTGCAAACCAGATTGTCTTGTTTTTTTAATAAAGGCTTTTTGTTTTATGCGGAATACAATATCCGTTTGTTTTTCTATCTGCTATTAAATACGTTTGATATCGTCTGTGGTTGTGATCTGGATACCTTGCCTGCCGCATGGTTGGCTGCCCGTATTAAAGGTCGGAAAGTGGTGTATGATGCCCATGAATATTTTCCGGAAAGTCCCGAACTGATTGGTAGGGTGCTGAAGCAGAATATCTGGTATCTGATAGAACGATGGACGGTGCCGCGGGTGGATGCGATGTATACGGTTACGGAATCCATCGCGGATATTTTCAGGAAAAAATACAATATCCCTGTGAGGGTAGTCAGGAATCTGCCATTTAGCAATGCGGAAATGCCTGCTGTGAACGCAGAACGGCAGTTGCTGTATCAGGGTGCTGTAAATATTGGCAGAGGACTCAATGAAATGCTGCTGGTGATGCTGAAGCTGGAGCAGTGTCATTTTCTAATTGCCGGCGATGGCGATGAGATGGAACATATTCGTTTCAGCGTGCAGAAACTGCATCTGGAAAACAAAGTGAAACTGTTGGGTAAACAAACACCGCAACAACTGAAAAATATTACACAGAACGCATACATCGGTATCAATCTGCTGGAAAACAGAGGACTGAGTTATTACTATTCTTTGGGCAATAAGACCTTTGACTATATACAGGCCGGCATTCCGCAGGTAATGATAGGATTCCCTGAGTACATCGCGCTCAATGAAAAATATCAGGTGGGAATTATTATCGATGAACTCAGCGTGGAGAAAATTTATCACGCCATTCAGCGCCTGTTGCAGGACGAAGAGTTGTACCGTCAGTTGCAGCAAAACTGCCTGAAAGCACGGGTATCTTTGTGTTGGGAAAATGAGGTGAAACATCTGCTGGCGGTTTATAAAAAGCTTGATTCGTAACTGTATGTCAACCGGGAAATTGCTGCATATTGTCTGTTTTGATGTTCCGTATCCCGCCGATTACGGAGGCGCCATGGAATCTTTTTACAAGATTAAATCACTACACGCCATCGGGGTGAAAATTCATCTTCACTGCTTTGTGTATGGCGACCGGAAACCTCAGGAAAAACTGGAGCAGTACGCCGAAAAGGTATACTATTATCCGCGCGTCAGAAACTGGAAATACTTGTTCTCTTCGAGGCCGTTTATCGTCGCATCCAGGATGCCGGAAGCATTGCTCGCGAATCTTTGCGCGGTGGAGGCTCCTGTGTTGTTTGATGCCACTCACACCACCGGCTTTCTGGATCATTCCGCATTGCAGCACCGCAAAAAAATCGTGCGCCTGCATAATATTGAATGGATATATTACAATACACTATTCCGTTCTGCGGTGAGTTGGCAGGAATATCTTTATTTTTTTTCGGAGTATAAAAAGTTGCGGAAATACGATGCAACGCTTATTAATGCGGATGTTTTATCCTGTCTGTCAAAACCGGATTATGAATACTATGCAGAGAAATTCCCGGATAAAAAGGTGACGCTGCAATATGTCTTTCATGAGAATACGGCTGTGTCTGCAGTTCCCGGTAAAGGAAATTATATCCTGTATCACGGCAATCTCTCTATTCTTGATAACTATAAAATTGTCATGGATTGGCTGGATAAATATGCCGACAAAATTCCATATCCGGTGGTGGTTGCGGGCAAAAATCCGCCGGAGGTTTTAGTCCGTTTCCTACAGCGGAAAAACAATGTCAGGCTGGTTGCAAATCCCGATAGTGATGCGCTTGCCACATTGGTGCGCGAAGCCCAGATATGTCTGGCAATTGCCGCCAATCCTTCCGGAATAAAACTGAAATTAATTAACTCCATGTATCAGGGCAGATTCATCTTCAGCAACCCTGCCGCATTCGAGGGTAGCGGACTCGAAGAGGAAGTGATTGCTATGGATGAAAATACTGATGTTGCAGCTGCAATAACAGCATATATGGCGGTTCCGTTCACTGAGTCGCATCTCGAAAAACGAAAAGCAATTTTGTCCGCGTTGTATGATAACCTGCAAAATGCCAATGCACTGTGGGATGAAATTGAACATGCATAAGCTTGCTTCCTTGTATTGATTTTTTTGTTTTATAGAAATTAGTTAGTTTTGTTTTGTCTTACTGACATTGCCTCTTATTTTTTAACCCTAAAATTGCAGTATGAAAAAGACGATAGTGGCGATAGTTTTGATCGCATTAACCGCCTATATGTTGTGGAGTCTGGTAGGAAAACAAGCCCCTGATTTACCCTTGTTCAATACAACATTATATGATGAAAATAATCAGGTGGTGCCAGCGGATAGTTTTAAAGGAAAGGTGTTAATCGTCAGTTATTTTCAAACGTGGTGCGGTGACTGCAGACGGGAACAGCCGGAGTTGATGCAGTTGCAGAATTCAGTAGGAGAGGATCAGTTGAAGCTGGTATTTATTTCCGATGAGTCATTCGATAAGATTAACAGAATGAAAGAATATCTTCAGGTAAATATCCCATTTTACAGAAGTGAAAAGACGCTGAAAGAATTAGGTGTTAACCGTTATCCTACTACCTATCTGATTGATAAAAGTGGTAAAGTGGTGGACGTAAAAGTGGAAGGCATCGATTGGTATAACGATAAGAATATTCAGTTGATTCAGAAGCTGAATAAGTAATTTTCTTACAATTTTTGTAGGTTGTTTATCCTGTCAACTATGATGGATTGATTTTCTTCCGGTAAAGTACAGCTTTTATCAAAACACCAGTAATACAAGGTCTTTCCGGATACGTAGCGATGTTTTGTCAACGGTTTGTTACTTTCCGCAGTACAACCACTTATCAGCACATCCGGTGTGTAATGCGGCAATATGCCGCGAAGAGCATGTTCCGCATCATGGCCGGTTATGATTAGTTCATTGCGCAGGTGCAACTGCATATCCAGCACGATGGCCCAGTTGGAGTAGAACAATGGATTGTGCAATACGTCATTGAGTACATTGTTCAGCATGGTCATGCTCATTTGCATGTACTCGTTATTGTCCAGTAATTTGCCGAGCAACAGCAGATTTTTAGCCATCATGGAATTAGCGGAAGGAATTACATTATCACTGCTGTCCATATTCCTGACCACCAGCGGCGCATCCAGATTGGAAGTGATGTAGAAAAATCCGTTGGAAGGTTCGTAGAAATGCTGAATGACATAATCCATTAGTTGCGCAGATACATCGAGATATTTTTCCTGCAACGTAATGCTGTGCAGCGCCAGCAAGGCATCAATCAGGAAAGCATAATCTGGCAGAAATGCATTGATGGTGCACTTGCCGTCTTTGTAATTTCTGTAGAGTCGGCCATCGGGTTGCATGCAGTAATGCAGGATGAAATCCGCGATGGCAATAGCCTTCTGTTTATATTTTTCCTCACCCAATGCACGATACGCGTCCGTCAGTCCCTTCACCATCATAGCATTCCATTCGGTGAGTATTTTGTCATCCGTTGCAGGTCGTATTTTGCCACTGCGCGCCTTTAATAATTGCTGTTGGATGCCCGATACGATTGTCTGAAATTCGGCATTGGTAAGTCCGTATTTCTCCATGAAATATTCATGATCTTCCGTGCGGAACAACACATTCATGCCGTGTTCAAAATTGCCATCTTCCGTGATGTTGTAGAGTTCCAACGCCAGTGAAATAAATATCTCCGGAGTAATAAAGGAATAGGCAAGCAGTTTCACTTCTTGAATAAATTCGGTTTTTGTCCAGCAGTAAAATTTCCCTTCCACTCCTTCGCTGTCGGCATCCAGCGAGGCATACAATCCGCCTTCGGGAGCAGTCATTTCGCGCACTGTCCATTCAAAAATATTTTCCACAACTGACTTGTACATCGGTCGTTGGGTCAACTGATAACCATGCGCATAGATAGTCATCATTTGCGCATTGTCGTACAACATTTTTTCAAAGTGCGGCACTTTCCAGTAGGCATCCACACTGTATCTGGCAAAGCCACCGCCAACGATATCATGCAGTCCGCCGAAGGCCATTTTTTTTAGACTGGTTTTTAAATATGCTGCAACATCCTTGTGTTGGGTTCGGTAGTAATAACGCCAGAGGAATTCAAAATTATTCGGCATCATAAACTTGGGAGCACCTGTTTTTCCGCCCCATTCCATATCCAGTTTGTCTTTGCAGGAATTCCAGATGATGTGCAGCATGCCTTCGTCGATGACGCGTTCGGACGGGTAGAGCGGAATCTGTTCAATTTGTTGTAAACCCTGGGTAATTCGTTCTGCCTGTTCCATCAGTTTTTCCGGAGATTGCTGATACATATCGGCGAAATATCTCAACAAATGCATCCAGTTTTGCTTGGGAAAATAGGTGCCAGCATAGACAGGCTTCCCGTCAGGTAATGCAATCACATTCAGTGGCCAACCGCCTTGTCCGGTCGTAATCATGGCGGCATTCATATACACCTGATCGATGTCCGGTCTTTCTTCGCGATCCACTTTGATGGAGATATATCCGCCATTCATGACAGCCGCTACTTCCTCGTTTTCAAAACTTTCCTTCTCCATGACATGACACCAGTGGCAGGCCGCATAACCCACAGAAATAATGAGCAGTTTGTTTTGGGATTGTGCCATTTGTAAGGCTTCATCGCCCCAGGGAAACCAGTCTACAGGATTGTTTTTGTGCTGCAATAAATAAGGGGAAGTCTCGGATTGAAGTCGGTTCATGTCACAAATTATGTAGCTAAAATACGCTATTCATAACACATCAGCCGGTTTATTGTTTAAGTTTAATTGAGTTCACGTAATTGTTAAATTGTATACAACTACTTGATTTCTTTCTTCGTTATTAATAGGTTTACATTGATAATCAATATTTTATGATAAAATTAATACGTTATTTTTTGCTGATACAGTGCATGGTATGGGCTGGTATGGTGATGGCTGCACACAATCATAATTCGAAAGGAAATGCAGCCTGGTGTGGAACAGAAGTGCCTTCCATGACATGGGAAAATCAGTTGCAGCGAATCATCCAACACCAGAAATCTATGCCGGGATACAGACAGCAGTCTGCCACTTATAATATTCCGGTAGTCGTACATGTGGTTTATTTCAACACGACACAGAATATTTCTGCTGCACAGGTGCAATCACAGATAACAGTTCTGAACAACGATTTCGCTGGAACAGGTTTGAATTCTAATACCATTCCCGCACCATTTGCACCTTTGCTGGCAAATACGAATATTACTTTTTGTCTCGCAAAATTGTCACCAACAAATACTGTATTGGCAGAGCCCGGTATTGACAGAATTGATGCCCGCACTAAAGGGTGGCCAAATCCGGGAGTCACAGGTTTTTCTTTTGATTTCATTGAAAACACCATCAAGAGAACCACGATCTGGGATCCCAATTTTTATCTGAACATTTGGGTAGTGCCGGGTATACAGTCATCTAGCGGATTAACAACATTGGGTTATGCCACTTTCCCGGGATTAACAGGACTTGATGGTATGCCGACAGGGGCAGGAAATGAACTAAATGATGGTTTTGTTTGCCGCTCCAATTATTTCGGAACTACCGGTACGGCATCTGCATCCAAAGGCCGTACTTCTACACATGAAATCGGCCACTGGCTCGGATTGAGACATATCTGGGGGGATGATAGCTGTGGCACAGACTTCGTGGATGATACGCCAACCGCACTGAAGGAGAATTTTAGATGTCCGACCTATCCGCACCGTACCTGCGGCAATACCACCTCCGGTGATATGTTCATGAATTTTATGGATTATACGGATGACAACTGTATGGCCTTGTTTACGCTTGATCAGAAAGCGCGTATGCAAACAACACTGCAATTCGGTGACTTCAGAAAGAATCTGGTTAACTCTCCGGTTTGTGATACCGTGAAACAAAAACCATTTGCAAAATTTGATTTTTCCATTGGTACATCAGCGGCTTGCGCAACATCCAAGACATATAGTTTTACAGATAAATCTATCTTCGCACCAACTTCATGGAGTTGGACGTTTGAAGGTGGAACGCCGGCCACTTCTACTGTGAAGAATCCTGCTAATATCGTATTTAATACACCGGGTATACACAATGTTACACTTACCGTAACCAATGCACGCGGTACGCATAGTATTACCAAACAAATCTATGTGCCGTTAGTAGGCGCAGGAACGGTTCCTTTGGTGGAAGGATTTGAAGGTCCGCTTTTCCCACCTTCCGGTTGGGATTGGGTGAACAGAAACGGAAATCCTGCTGTCAATTGGGATGTGATAAATGGCATCAGTGCATATGGCATTGG
>ERZ1645187.993-NODE-993-length-26859-cov-9.009402_pt1 | contig 26859 bp, 24 predicted proteins | sample MGYA00575352_ERZ1645187 | MGnify/ENA primary metagenome ERZ1645187 (study PRJEB40837, sample SAMN11349314) | freshwater sediment metagenome | isolation source: river sediment | host: Sediment | place: India: Wazaribad , New Delhi | collected 2017-02-21 ...
CTGGATTCCCGAGCAATACCGTGAGCATATCGCGCGCTGGATTCCGCTGGGCCGCTTCGGCACGCCCGCCGACGCCGCGGGTTGCGCCCTGTTCCTGGCGAGCGAACTGTCGGCCTGGATGACGGGCACCACGCTTCATCTGGACGGCGGCGCCCTGGCCGCGGGCGGCTGGTATCCGACGCCTCAGGGCGGTTGGACGAACGTGCCGGTCATCACCGGCAATGGAATGATGTTCTGACAAGCGATAGGGGATGATCATGCACAAGGTTGCTATCGTCACCGGCGCGACGCGTGGCATCGGCAAGGCGGCGGCGCTCAGTCTCGCCCGGGCCGGTTTTCATGTCGTCGTCACCGGGCGTACGCAAAAGGAAGGCCAGGGCACGGCGACGATGCCTTTTGCCGCCGACGGCCGCCAGCAGGTCGCGGTGCCGGGGAGCCTGGAGACGACCGTCGAGCAGATTCGCGCCGTGGGCGGCGAGGCGCTGCCGGTGGTGATGGATGTACTGGATCGCTCAACGATGGATGCCGTCGTCGAGCAGACGCTGGCGAAATGGGGACGCATCGACCTTCTGCTCAACAATGCGCTCTACCAAGGGCCTGGCCTGATGTTCCCCTTCGCCGAATTCACTTTCGAGCAGTTCGAGAAAAGCGTGATGGGCAACCTGGTGAACCAGGCCTACCTGGCGCGCCTGGTGCTTCCGGTGATGATCCGGCAGGGAGGGGGCGTCTATGTCAGCCTGAGTTCCAATGCCGCCGTGTCGGCGCCACCGGCGCCGCCGGACAAGGGCGGCTGGGGTTTCGTGTATGGCGCGCCGAAGTCGGGCTTCCACCGCATCGCCGAGTTCATTCATGTCGAGCATGCCAAGGACGGCATCCTGGCTTTCAACGTCGAGCCCGGTTTTACCGTCACCGAAGCCACCGTGGCGATGTTCGGGCCCGACTCGGCGGCGGATTTCAACCGGCATGCGTCGCATCCGGAGACCACCGGCGATGTCATCGCCTGGCTGGCAACCCGACCCGAGGCGCGAGACCTGGCCGGTACGCTGATCAGTTCTCCGGATTTCTTCAAGACCCGGGGAATCGTCTTTCCCTGAAACAAGGCAGGAGCATTCGATGAACTCGCCAGTACTGTTGGTGGAAAAAAAGGATGCGGTCGCCACCGTGACGCTCAATCGACCGGAAGCCATGAACGCTTTTTCCGCCGAGCTTCGGCTCGCCCTGGGAAAGGCGTTTCGTGACCTTCGCGCCGATCCGGATATTCGCGTCGCCATCGTGACCGGAGCGGGCCGGGCTTTCTGCGCCGGCATGGACCTGAAGGAATTGAGCAGCGGCGGCGAGGATGCTTCGGGTTTCGACAAGAGCGTCGCCGGGCAGGACATGGCCGAGGCCATCGCCGAGTTCGAGGGGCCGGTGATCGCGGCCGTCAACGGGCACGCGGTGACGGCCGGTTTCGAACTGGCCCTGGCGTGCGATCTGATCATCGCTTCCACCGAGGCGAAGTTCGCCGACACGCATGCCCGTGTCGGCATCCTGCCCGGCTGGGGTCTGGGGGTGAGGCTGCCGCGCCTGATCGGCATCAACCGCGCCAAGGAATTGAGCTTTACCGGCAACATGCTGAGCGCCGCGCAAGCCCACGAATGGGGCCTGGTCAATCGCGTGGTGGCGCCCGGGGAACTGCTGGCCACCTGCCAGGCGCTGGCGGCACAGATGGCGAGTTGCGTTCCTCAGGTGCTCAGGCAGTACAAGCGACTGATCGATACCGCGTATGGGATGCACTTGCCGGATGCCCTGCGGTTCGAGAAGGCCGCCGGCATCGAGTCGGCAAAGCAGATCAGCGCCGCGACGATCGCGACGCGCCGCGAAGGCGTTTTCGGCCGCGGACGGCAGCAAACCGAGGAATCGCAAACAGGGGAAGGCTCATGATCATGAAACCGCTCCAGGACAAGTCCGTCATCATCACGGGCGCGGGTGGCGGCATCGGGCGGCCGGCGGCCAGGATGCTGGCCGACGCCGGGGCCCGCGTGATCGTCAGCGACGTTCGCGAGGATGCCGCCCGGATGACGAGGGATTACGTCGTCGAGAACGGCGGCGAGGCCATCGCCGTGCCCGCCGACATCACGCGGGAAGAGGATGTGCGCGAACTGGTGGCGGCGGCGGTCGAGGCATTCGGCGGTCTCGATGTGCTGGTAAACAACGGCGGAGGCAGTCTGGCGCGCGACATGGACATCGTCAACATGGACGTCGCCGTCTGGGACGCGACGATGGCGCTCAACGCACGCGGACCGATGCTCTGCTGCAAGCATGCCATACCGGAGATGCTCAAGCGCGGGCAAGGCGCGATAGTCAACATTTCATCCGGCGCGGCGCTCAGTGGCCAACTGGGAATTCCGGCCTACAGCGCCGCCAAGGCGGCCGTGATTGCCCTGACCCGGTCGATTGCCACGCTCCACGGCCAGCAGGGCATTCGCTGCAACGCCATAACCCCGGGCCTGATCATGCATGAGCGCCTGGCCGAGATATTCCCAGCCGAGCAGGTGCGGGTCGATGCCGATAACATTCTGACGCCTTGTCCCGGAACTCCCGAGGATATCGGCGCCGCCGTGGTGTTCCTGGCCTCCGATCAGGCCCGCTTCATCAACGCGCAGGTCCTGCCGGTGGATGGGGGGCTGTTGGCGCATACGCCGACCTACGCGCAGACGAGGGCAATGGGATCGAGTCGCCTCGAGGTGAAGGAGCGAGGCTTGGCTGGCAACGTGGAGGGATGATCATGGAAATTTTCGCGGCAACTCCAGAAACTCTTGGCCTGGACGCCATTGGCGACTTCGCTCGGCGAGTCGAAGCCATGGGCTACGACGGTCTTTTCGTGCCGGATGCTGTTCATGACGGCCTGCTGCTGGCGACCCGGGCGCTGGCCAGCACGAGCCGCTTGCGGGTGGGCATTTCGGTCCTGGTGGCCTTTCCCCGCAGCCCCATGAACGTTGCGTTGGCGGCATGGGATCTGCAAGGCATGTCCGGCGGTCGCTTCGAACTCGGGCTCGGAACCCAGGTCAAGCAGAACATCGAGGATCGCTATTCGGCCCGCTGGCTGCCGCCGGCGGCGGGCATGCGGGAGTATGTCGGAGCGCTGCGGGCGATTTTTCGCAGTTTCCGGACGCGCGAGCCCTTGAACTTCGTCGGCGAGCACTACCGCTTCACGCGCCTGCAACCATTCTTCAATCCAGGCCCCATCGATGCGCCCGACGTTCCCGTCATGCTCGGCGCCGTGGGTCCGAAGATGTTGAATCTGGTCGGCGAGGTTGCCGACGGCATGCACACGCATCCCACCAACACCTCGGCCCGTTATCTTCGGGAAGTCATCCTGCCGCAGGTGGCGGCGGGTCGCGCCCGACGCGACACAGCCCTGTCCGCACCGCTCATTTGCGCCAATGAACTGGTTGCCAGCGGGCCCGACCTGGCAACGGTCAACGCCGAGAGGGAGCGGTTTCGCGGCGTGCTGGCCTTTGTTTTCTCGACGCCGGCCTATTGGCCCAGTCTCGAGTTGTTCGGCTGGAAGGATCTCGGCGACCAGCTGCTGCGGATGACGCGGGAGGGGCGCTGGAAGGAAATGCCCGCCATGTTGTCCGACACGGTGCTGGACGAGTTCCTCGTCAGCGGCCGTTTCGAGGAACTGCCGGAAAGGCTTGCCTCGCGGTTCGATGGCTTGGTTCAACGCATTACGCTGACGGTGCCGCCGAACCCGGAACATGACAAGGCAAACGCTTCCGCGATCGAGCGCATTCGGGAGCGTTTCTCCTAGCGGCCGAGGCGCACAAGGTCGAGGAAGGGCGGAGGGTCGGTCGGTCGGTGATGCTAATATACGGGCTTCGCTGGATCGGACTTCGTCGGGCCGACTCCGGTCGTTTATCTGACGACGGCTGGTTTCTCGACGAGGCCCGCCCGGTCTCCCGCCCTTCAATTCGTGCTGTGCTTACCATGTTTTTCGTGCATCGGCGTTCCGCCTTATTCGGGATTTCCTTTTTTTCGCTAGCGATGCTGGCGGCCTGTGGCGGCGAGAAGCCCGCCGCTGCCCCGCCGGCGGGAGCGGCGCCAGCGGCGGAAGTCCAGGTGGCCGTCGCCAAGCCCCATGACGTTGCGATGTCGGAGGACCTGCCTGGCCGCCTGGAGGCAGTTCGTATCGCCCAGGTGCGTGCGCGCGTCGAGGGAGTGGTGGAAAAGCGGTTGTTCGCGGAGGGCACCGACGTCAAGGCGGGCACCAGTCTCTACACGATCGATGCTCGCGCCTATCGAGCGGCGCTTGCGGCGGCGGAGGCCGAGTTGACCGTGGCCAATCTGACGGTGGAGCGGTATCGACCGCTGCTCGAAATCAAGGCGGTGAGTCAGCAGGAGTTCGACCTGGCGGTGTCCCGACTCAAGCAGGCCGATGCGGCCCTGGTCAAGGCCAGGCTGGACTTGGAGCATGCCCACGTACTGGCTCCCATTTCGGGCCGGATCGGGCGCTCCATGGTCACCGAGGGCGCGTTGGTCGGGAAGGGCGATGCAACGCTGATGGCGACCATCGAACAAACGGATCCGATCTACGTCAATTTCACCCGGTCGCATTCGGAGGCCGCCCGTCTCAGGCGGGCCTTCGAATCGGGCAAATCGAAGTTTGGCCAGAACGGGGGTGTGGAACTGATCCTTGATGATGGCAGCAGCCATACGCATCCCGGGCGTCTGCTGTTCACCGATCTGGCGGTCGATCCGGGGACGGGTTCGATTCAAATGCGGGCCGTTTTTCCCAATCCCGGTCGCAAGCTGCTGCCAGGAACCTTCGTGCGAGTGCGTATTCCCCGGGAAGTCGTGACCGGCGGGTTGACGGTTCCGCAAGTGGCGGTCCAATCGGGAACGCAAGGCCAGTTCGTCATGACGGTCGCCCAGGATGGCACGGCAAGCGTCAGGCCAATCAAGACGGGGGCAATGCTCGGCACCGACTGGCTGGTGACCGAAGGATTGAGCGGCGGCGAAAAGGTCATCGTGATGGGCTTGCAAAAAGTCCGCCCCGGTAGCGCCGTGAAAGTGGTCGGAGCCGAGGGGCTGGCGCCCAAATCTTCGCCCCCGGCCGCCGGAAAGTAGGAGAGGCGGGGTGCTGGCCAGGTTTTTCATCGATCGGCCCATCTTTGCCTGGGTGATCGCGATCGTCATCGTGCTTGCCGGGGCGCTTGTGTTGAACAAGTTGCCGGTGGCAGCCTATCCGTCGGTGGCGGCTCCGGCGGTTGCCTTCAATATCACCTACCCCGGCGCATCGGCGCGCGTGGTCGAGGAAACGGTGACCTCCCTGATAGAGCAGGAAATGAATGGCATCGAGCACCTGCTCTACATGGAGGCCTCATCGGAACTGGGCGGCGGTACGCTGACACTGACTTTCGAGCCCGGCACGAATATCGACGTGGCGTCGGTCGAGGCGCAGAACCGTTTCAAGCGCGCCGAGTCCCGGCTTCCCGAGGAGGTTCGGCGGCTTGGCGTGCCGGTGATCAAGCAGAGCCGCAATATTCTGATGATCGTCGGCGTCTTCTCGCCGGATCGCAGCCTGGACAACGTCGCCACGGGCAGTTATGTGGCGGCCAACGTGCTCAACCACATCCGTCGCGTGAAGGGCGTGGGCGAGGTACAGTTACTCGGCACCGAGTATTCCATGCGCATCTGGTTGAAGCCGGATCGGCTGCACGCCTTCAATCTCTCGCCCGGGGATGTGCTGTCCGCCGTGCGTGCCCAGAATGTCCAGTTGGCCACCGGGGAACTTGGCCGGGCGCCCGCTGGCGAGCATCAGCAGTTCAATGCCCCCATCGTTACCCGGGGGCGGTTGCAGACGCCCGAGGAGTTCGGCGAGATCATCGTCCGGGCGCGCCCGGATGGCGCCACCGTCAAGGTCAAGGATGTTGCCCGGGTCGAGCTTGGGGCACAGGATTACAACGTCTTCGCGCGCATGGACAGGCAACCGACGGTGGGCATGGCGGTGCGCCTGTCACCCGATGGCAATGCCCTGCAGACGGCGCGGGACATCAAGGCGAAGATGGCCGAACTCGAGAAGTTCTTTCCCAAGGGCATGGCCTGGGACGTGCCATACGACTCCTCGCGCTTTGTCGACATCTCGATCAAGGAGGTCGTCATTACCCTCTTCGAGGCGATGTTGCTCGTTTTCCTGGTGATGTACCTGTTCCTCGAAAATCTCCGCGCCACGCTCATTCCGGCAGTCGTGGTGCCCGTCGCGCTGACCGGCGCGATGATCGGTCTTTACCTGTTCGGCTATTCGATCAACGTGCTCACGCTGTTCGCCATGGTTCTGGCCATCGGCATCGTGGTCGACGATGCCATCGTCGTGGTGGAGAACGTCGAGCGCATCATGAGCGAGGAAGGGCTCGCGCCGCGCGAGGCCACGCGCAAGGCGATGGACCAGATATTTTCCGCCGTGATCGGCATCACCTCCGTGCTTTGCGCGGTGTTCCTGCCCATGGCTTTCTTTGGCGGGGCCGTTGGCGCCATCTACCGACAGTTCTCGGTGACGCTGCTGCTGACGATGCTGTTTTCCGCGCTCATGGCGCTGACGCTGACGCCGGCGATGTGCGCGACCATTCTGCGTCATCCACCCGGTGGGGATGTGATGCCCACCCGGGGGTTCTTCGGTTGGTTCAATCGTTTCTTTGCCCGAACGCTGCAAGGCTATTCGTCGGTCGTTGGCCGGATACTGCGGCGCACCGGGCGCTTCATGGTGATCTACTTGGCCATCATTGCCGCGACCATCTGGGTGTTCATGCACTTGCCGGCAAGCTTTCTGCCGGAAGAGGATCAGGGCTACTTCGCCAATCTCGTTCAACTTCCGGCGGGGGCGTCCCAGGCCCGAACCCTGGAAGTCATCAAGCAGATGGAAGATTTTTATCTTGATCAGCCCGAAGTTCTTCATACCGTCGGCGTGGTGGGCTTCTCGTTCTTCGGCACTGGCCAGAACGCCGGCACCATGTTCATTCCCCTGAAAGACTGGGACGACCGCCGCGAACCCGGGAGCGATGCCGCGTCGTTGATTCGGCGCGCCAACGAGACGTTTTCGCGAATCAAGGAAGCCTTTGTCGTTGCGGTGAATGTGCCCGCGATCCCGGATCTCGCCGCGACCGGTGGCTTCGACTTTCGGTTGGAGGACCGCGGGGGCCACGGCCGCGAGAAACTCATCGAGGCGCGCAACACGGTGCTGGCCTTGGCGGCTCGGAATCCCGCGCTGTCTGGCGTTCGCCCCGAGGGGCAGGAGCCTGGGCCGCAGTTGATGCTCGATATCGACAGGGCCAAGGCCAAGGCGTTGTCGGTCGATCTCGGGCAGCTTAACGAGACACTTCAGTCGGTGCTAGGCACCGCCTACGTGAATGACTTCGTCCGCCAGGGCCGCATCCTGCGCGTTCAAATGCAGTCGGAGCCCTCGGGGCTCGCCACGCCGGAAGAGATACTTCGTCTGCCCATCCGCAACATGCAAGGTGAAATGATCCCCCTGGCCGAACTGGCGAAACCGGAGTGGATCGTTGGCATGCCGAAACTCGATCGCTACAACGGCATGCCGTCGATGAAGATATCCGGCGCTCCGGCGCCGGGGTACAGCACGGGCGAGGCGATGGCTGCGATGGAGAACATTGCCGCTCAATTGCCTGACGGATTCGGCTATGAATGGTCCGGATCGTCCTACGAGGAGCGGTTGTCGGGCACGCAGGCCCCGCTGTTGTTTGCGCTGTCGCTGCTCGTTGTTTTCCTTGCCTTGGCGGCGCTGTACGAAAGCTGGACGATACCGCTGGCGGTCATTCTCGTCGTGCCGCTGGGAATTTTCGGTGCCGTGATGGCGGTGACCTTGCGCGGATTGCCCAACGATGTGTTCTTCAAGGTTGGACTGATTGCCACGATTGGTCTGTCGGCAAAGAATGCAATCTTGATCATCGAGTTTGCCAAGACCCGCTATGAGGAAGGCATGGACTTGCTGGAGGCGACGCTGGAAGCCTGTCGACTTCGGTTTCGCCCCATCCTCATGACGTCGCTGGCCTTTGTGCTTGGCGTCCTGCCGCTGGCCATTTCCTCGGGTGCTGGCGCCCAGAGTCGCCACGCCATCGGCACGGGTGTGATGGGTGGAATGATTGGCGCGACGGTGCTGGCGGTTTTCCTTGTGCCCGTATTTTTCGTCGTGGTCAAACGCTTGATCAAAGCTTGAGTGGTGTGGTGTGCGGAGGAGTCAGCACGTGAGTAACGGTAACCGGGTGGCGGTCTGGCTTGCATTGACGGCGGTGGTTTTCGGAGGGTGCAGTCAGCAGCCGGAGTATGTCCGCCCAGAGGCGCCCGTGCCGAGCCAGTGGCCGGATTCGGTGGCCGACGGCGGACGCGAGGTCAGGCATCTCGATTGGCAGGCATTCTTCACCGACCCGCGCTTGAAGGCCTTGATCGCGCTCGCCCTGGAGAACAATCGCGACCTGAGAGTGGCGACGGCTCGAGTTGCCGAGGCCAGGGCGCTGCACGGTATTCGTGCGGCGGATACCATGCCGACGGTAACCGTTGGCGCGGGTGATGCCGTCGCCCGCCTGCCCGGAGACCTCTCCGGCACGGGGCACTCCTTGCTGTCGCGACGATATGACGTCAATCTCGGCATCGCCGCCTTCGAGCTGGATTTCTGGGGGCGTGTCGCGAGCCTGCGGGATGCCGCGCTGGCGAACTTCCTCGCAACCGATCTGGCGCGTCGTTCGTTCAGACTCGTGCTGATTGCCGATGTCGTGGATAACTATCTTTCGCAACGCGAATTGGCACAGCGCCTGGCGCTCGCACAAGACACCCTGCGCGCGCGTACCGAGAGCCTCGCTCTCGTAAAGAAGCGGAAAGAGGTCGGGCTCGCCAGCGATCTCGATTATCTTTCGGCCGATGGCGCCCTCCAGGCCGTTCGAGGAGAGATCGCGGCACTCGAGCGTCAGCGCGAGGCTGCCGACAACTCGATGCGCTTGCTGGCCGGATTGCTTCCGGATGACTTGCCCGGAAGCTTGCCGCTGAACGAGCAGGGCCTCGATGTTGATCTCGCGGTCGACTTGCCCGCGGAGGTGCTGCTTCGTCGGCCGGATGTCCGCGCCGCCGAGCAAGATCTGATCGCAGCCAACGCCAACATCGGGGCGGCTCGTGCGGCCTTCTTCCCACGTATCGCGCTCACCGGCAGCCTTGGCACCGCCAGCAGCGCATTGTCGGGCCTGTTTCGCGCCGGATCGGAGGCCTGGACGTTTCAGCCCAGCCTCACGCTACCCTTGTTCGATGGCGGGCGAAACCAGGCCAATGTCGATCTTGCCGAGGCGCGCAAGGTCATGGCAGTCGCGCAATATGAAAGGACGCTTCAGCATGCCTTTCGTGAAGTTGCCGATCTCCTGGCGGCTCGCGGCCATCTGCGTCAGCAACTGGACGCACAGGAAGCCGCTGAACAGGTTCAGGCGCAACGGCTAAACATTGTCGAGGCACGCTATCGAGGCGGCATCGCAAGCTATCTGGAACTCCTCGACGCGCAGCGGGATTCCCTCGCGGCGAGACAGGCCACCGTCCAGCTACGCCGGCAGTGGCTGTCGACGGCGAATCAGCTGTTCAAGACGCTGGGAGCTGGTTGAGCGGATTCTGCTTGGTCACGGGCGACCGAAAAGCTTCTTGAAGAAGCCCGAGACTTTGTTCCACAGTACGGTGAGAACCACGGCCACCACGTTGATGGAATCTTCTTTTGCTGGTTCCGCGCGTGGCTGGGGTTGAGGTGAAAGGGGCGCCGCCGCTGTCGAACCGGCTTCGGCAGCCGATGGCTGACTGGCCGGACTCTGCCCAGGGACTTCAAGAAGCGATCTCACGTTGGCGACGTACTTCTTGATGATTTGTGCCGAGACTCCTTCGATCATGCCGCGCCCGACCTGTACGATCTTGCCGGTCAGATCGACGCTCGAACTGCAACGCACCTCGGTGCCAGAACCATCCGCCAGTTCGGTCAGTGTTGTGTCGATGGTTCCGCTGACGGTGCCGCCACCTCGCTCGTTTCCTTCGGCGAGCATCTTGACCCTGTGAGACTGCGGGTCGGCTTCAAGGTAGGTGATGGTCCCCTGATACTGCGCGCTGACAGCCCCGATCTTAAGTTTGACGGCACCGACGAAACTCTTCTCGTCGATGATTTCCTTCAGCGAGGCTCCCGGCATGCATGCCACCACATTCTCCGGGTTGTTCATGAATTTCCACACCGCGTCTATGGGAGCGGCAACGATGAAGGTTTCCTTGATTTCGATGGCCATGTCGTGTTCTGATTTCGCGTGATACCCGCCTAACCGAGCGACGGGCGTGGTTCTCGTGGCATGCCGAGAGCTCGTTCGGCGATGATGTTCAACTGAATTTCATTGGTTCCCGCGTAGATGGTATCGGCGCGACTGAACAAGAACAACTGTTGCAGGCGCGTACGCACGGGGTCGTTCACGACGATATCGCCATCGACTCCGAGGACATCCATGGCAAGCTTGCCCAGATCGCGATGCCAGTTGGACCAATAGTACTTGTAGATCATCGCCGGGCGTTGCAAGGAACCATCCTGAGGGCCGGAAAGCATTCGCAGAGCGTTATATCGCATGACCCTCAGCCCCATCCATGCGTGAGCCAGTCGCGAGCGGAGCATGGGATTTCGATCGGCGCCGTTGTCCCTGGCGACCTGGCAAACGAGGTCGAATTCACGATAAAAGTGCATTTGCTGGCCAAGGGTGGAAACGCCGCGTTCAAAACCCAGCAAGGCCATGGCGATACTCCAGCCTTCACCGGGCTGGCCGATGATATTGCTTGGGGCCGTGTGGGCACCATCGAAGAAGACTTCATTGAATTCGGCTGTGCCTGTGAGTTGCCGGATGGGCCGAATCTCGATGCCGGGCTGATCAAGTGGAACCAACAGAAAGACGAGTCCGCGATTGCCGACGGAACCCGCTTCGCATCGTGCCAGCACGAATATCCATTCCGACTCGTGGGCAAGCGACGTCCAGACTTTCTGGCCATTGATGATCCATTCGCCGGAGTTGGGGTCCCGATGGGCCTTCGTCTGGACGTTGGCCAGGTCCGAACCGGCATTGGGCTCCGAGTATCCCTGACACCAGAATTCCGCTCCCTGGACGATTCCCGGCAGGAAACGGGACTTCTGTTCCTCGGTGCCGAAGGCAATGATGGTCGGGCCGATCAGGCCTTCACCGATGTGGCCCATTCTGCCGGGGCCTCCGGCCCTGGCATATTCCTCGTGGAAGATGATTTGTCGTGCCAGGGAGAGACCACGCCCGCCATGGTCGATTGGCCACCCGACACATGTCCAGCCTCCCGCGGCCAATGTCCGTTCCCATGCCTTCCGCTCGGCGGGATAGGCATCCTCGTCCCCGGGGCCGCCGCGGTGACGGAGGCACTCGAAGTCCCCCCGCAGATGTTCGGCCATCCAGCGAGCAACTTCGTTGCGGAATGCCTCGTCTTCAGTCGAAAACCCGAGTTCCATGAAAATGCCTCGTTATCGGTCAAGCAGAATCGCCGCCACCCGCTCGCGGAGCGAGTCGCAATTGCCCAGCCACTGGCCGCTGGCCTGGGCTCGCTTGAAATACAGATGAGGATCGTACTCCCAGGTAAATCCCACACCCCCATGCAGTTGCACAGCCTCCGCGGCGCAGTGAAAGAGGCAATCCGACGCCATGGTCTTTGCGCAGGCGGACTCGAGCATCAAGGTGCTTGTTGTCGGCGAGGCCGCCACTGCACAGGCTGCTCCGAGAACCGCCGACCTGGCGGCCTCGATTTTGACCATCGCTTCGGCGCAACGATGCTTGACCGCCTGGAAGGAGGATATCGGTCGGCCAAACTGCCGCCGTTCGGCGATATAGGCCAGGGTCATGTCAAGGCACTGCTGAGCGGCCCCCAATTGCTCCGCGGCGAGGGCGATGGCCGCGAGCGCCGAGGTTCGGGCAAGGCCGTCGCCGATGTCGCCCGGCATCGAAACGATCGCATTCTCACCGACGTGAAGTTCGCTCAAGCGGACCTCGGCAATACGTCGCGTGGCATCGATCGTGGTGACTGGATGGGTGGTGATGCCTTTGGCCGTCGCCGGGATGGCAAACAACGAGACTTGGTCCCGACCGACGATTCGGGCGGGCAACAACAGCAGTTGCGCGCTTGCACCATCGGGAACATGCTGAAAACGTCCGCTTATGGAATATCCGCCAGCCACGGGTGTGGCCGCCGCCGTTACGGCATCGATATTCCAGTCCAGGCCGCGTTCGCCAAAAGCGAGGGTGGCCGTAATCTCGCCGGCTGCAATGGATGGCAGATGGTCTTCTCGAGCGGCCGGCGTGCCGACCTCGAGCAAGGCTGGCACGGCGAGACAAGCCGTCGCGAAGTAGGGAGAGCAGAACAAGCGCCTCCCCATCTGTTCCATCAGTATGGCCTGCTCGATGATCGTCAGGCCAAGTCCGCCGAACGTCTCCGGAATCGCGATCGCGCACCACCCGAATTCTTTGCCGACCTGGTTCCAGACGTCGGCATCGAAGCCAATTTCCGTTTCCATCGCCCGGCGGACTGCCACCGACGGGCTGGCATCGGCGAGGAAAGCTTCCGCGGTCGCGCGGATCATCTCCTGTTCTGACGTAAGGGCAAAATCCATGGGTCGGAAACCTGCGCAAGTCCAATTAAGTCGATCGAGGCACTCGTCAAACCACGATAGCGTCCTTGCCCACCATGGTCAGGCAAGGATTGTTTCCGTGCCATGGCCCCCAGGCATCGTCCGATTGGACGTCGTCCGGCTCGAGAGCCGACGGGAGAATCCGGTAACCATGCCATCGATCCATGCCCCGGACTTGGTGCTATCCACCATGTTTTGGCGCCCGGCATGAAATGCCGTCGTTAAGCCGGTTTCTGGCGACGGGGTACGCTATCAACGATAACCGAGGAGGAGTTTCGGGATGAAGAGCAAGAAGAAGGACTACTTTGTCGCACTAACCGAGTTTCACTTCATGAATCTGCAAACCATGAGTGAAATCACTTATTACCCGGGCATGCATCACTTCCACGATAGCGTCAATGGTGTGCTGCGCGCCTGGGCTGGTCGCGACCTCGACAGCGAATGGCCGCAGCCGATCGCCAGTGAGCTTATCAAGTACATGGACCAGTCGGGCACTGACGTCGCGTTTTGCTTGCGTGAGCCGATGCTGGACATTACTGGCGGCACGGTTTCGATGTCCACCAACGGCTTCATGCTTCAGCAGATCGCTCCTTATCCGGGGCGCATGTACCTGGAGGCCAATGTTGGCCCGGTCATGCGACGTGGCATCAAGCACGCGAACTGGGAGCTCGAGTACTTGGTCAAGGAGCAGGGTGCGAAGCTATGCAAGGTCTATTCACCCGAGGACGATGGACCGCTCAATGATCGTCGCATGTGGCCCTTTTACGAGAAGGCTTGCGAACTGGGCGTGCCGCTCACCGTGCATACCGGCATGAGTTATGTATGTCCGCAGCCCAGCGCGCACTGTGAAGTGAAGCAGCTCGACGACATCATGCTCGACTTCCCGGAACTCAAGATCATCGCCTATCACGCTGGTTGGCCGCAGTCGGAGGAGTTGATCGGGTTGTGTGGCAAGCACAAGAATCTGTACATGAGCCTGTCCGGCATCATCGGCTGGTATCAGCGGTCGCCGTATCGCGGCTATCACGCGATCGGCACTGCTTTGCAGTGGATGCCGGCGGACAAGATCGTGCTGGGCTTCGACCTGCCATTTGACGACTTGACTCGAATTCTCGACTACATCCGTGATCTCGACATGCCGGAAGAATTGCAGGAAAAGTGGGGCTATCCCCAGGTCACGGAAGATGACAAGGCAAAGATTCTCGGTCTCAATCTCGCCAGGTTGACGGGAATCGAGCCAACCAAGCGCGTCAAGCAGGGTTGATGTCATCGGCTTGCGGGGGAGGAGGGGAATAATGGTCGCGAAGAGAATGTCGGGCAAGGTGGCGCTGGTGACAGGAGCCGGACAAGGCGTTGGCCAAGGTATCGCCTTGGCGCTTGCCGCCGAGGGGGCACGGGTTGCGGTCGCTGGCCGAACGCTTGCCAAGGTCGAGGCGACCTGCCGGGACATCGAGGCCCGCGGTGGTAGCGCACTGGCCGTGGAATGCGATGTCAAGCGCCTCGATTCTCTCGAAAGCTGTGTCAAGACGGTGGTGGAGCGGCTAGGGGGGCTGAATATTCTGGTGAACAATGCCCAGGAGGTCCCCCTCGGCAGGCTCGATCAGATTAGCGATGATACCTTCGAGGCGGGCTGGCAGTCGGGGCCGCTGGCAACCCTCAGATTGATGAAGCTCTGCTATCCGTATCTCAAGGGAGATGGCAGCATCATCAACATGGCCAGCGCCGCGGGCAAGCGCTGGGATGCCACCGGCTATGGGTGCTACGGCGCTGTCAAGGAGGCTATTCGTCAATTGACGCGCGCCGCGGCTTGCGAATGGGGCAAGGACAACATTCGCACCAATGTTCTCCTGCCGCTGGCGGAATCCGCCGGGCTCAAGGGATGGGCCAAGGCCCGTCCGGACGAAGCGGCCGCCTATTTTTCGACGATCCCCATGCGAAGGGTGGGGGACTGTGAGCATGACATCGGTCGTTTTGTCGTGGCCTTGTGTTCAGAGGACTGCCGGTATATCAACGGGCAGAGCATCGGGCTCGATGGTGGGCAGGCGTACCTCGGGTGATCGGTGCCGACCGAATCGTGTTTGGCCCGAAATGAAACGGAAAGGGCCTTGGCCGATGTTGAGCGAGCAACTTCGCTAAGAGTAGGCTTGAGTACGTCCTTCTTGTGTACCGGCGGCTGCTCTGGACAGCCCCTTCGTCTTGGCAAACAGAATCTGGGAGCGGGAAAGCACTGGTTATGAATAATGTTCAGGCACCCCTTGCAGGGCTGCGCATCATCGAGAGTTCCATCTTGGGGCCCGCGGCCATCACCACGGCATTTGCCGATCTGGGCGCGGAGATCATCAAGGTCGAAACCCCCGCGGGTGATTACATACGCGAAATGACCTGGCCTATCATCGAAGGGGTGTCGCTCATGCATTACCACCTCAATCGAGGCAAGCGCGGCATCACCCTCGATTTGAGACTGGAGGCGGCGCGCGAGGTCTACCGTGATCTCGTCAAGGGCGCCGAAGTGGTGATCGAGGCATCCAAGCCAGGCGCCTTGGCCAAGTTTGGCCTGGGATACGATGATCTGAAGCAGATCAATCCGGGAATCGTCTTTTGTACGGTATCAGGCTACGGCATGACGGGACCGTACAAGGACATGCCTTCGCATGGCATTGCCTACGACACATGGGCTGGGGTCGTGATGCCAGCCTACGATGAAGAAGGATTTTGCTACATACCGGAGCATGTGGGCATCGGCATCAACGCCGCCCCCCTCTTTGGCGGACTGGCGGTGCTCGCCGCGGTGATGAGGGCGCGACAGACCGGAGTCGGAGCTTTCTTGGAATTGGCGCAGAGCGATGCCGCCGCCGCTTTCGACTGGTATCGGAGCGAAAGCCACATGGCCTATGCAAGACCGGAGGACGTCGTCACCGGCAACAAGGCGGATGGATACAAGCGTCGTCCCGTGGCAACCGCGGGAATGCGCGAAGGAGTACGTTATCAACTGTACGAATCCTCCGACGGACACGTGTTGTTCATGGCGTCGGAACAGGCTTTCTGGAAGAACTTTTGTGCCGGTATTGGCCGGATGGATCTTTTCGAAAGGTGGCCGGGGTCGAAGTACGCGGATCATGCGCGCGGCAATCGGGAACTCCAGGCAATCTTGCGCGATGTTTTCAAGACCAGGACCTCGTCTCAATGGATTGAGTTCAGCAAGGAAGTCAACACACCCATTGCGCCGGTAAATACGCCGAAGAACCTGGTCGATGATCCACAGTTCAAGGCGCGATTCAAGATCATCCCGCATGAGGACCATGGTGCCGACATGCTGGGATTCCCCGTCAGGTTCGTCGCCGAGGAAATGCCGACGCCGAGCAGAGCGCCAACAGTCGGCGAGCACAACGAGGAAGTATTGCGACAGGTTCTCGGTTATGACGCCGATAGGATCGAACTCCTGCGGCGAGAGGGCGCCTTGGGCTGACGGCATCCGCATCACACTTTATGACATGATGGAGCAAGTCAATGGACTTTGAGTTCTCGGAAGACGAAAACAGATTTTTGCGCGAGGTCGATCAGTTCCTCAAGGAGAACCACGATCCCAAGGTGATGGACGTAACGCGCGAAAACATGGCGCAAGTATGCGATACGCCGGAGCGTCGGGCATTCATGAAAAAGCTGGCCGCGCGCGGGTGGCTGGGCATCACCTGGCCGAAGGAATGTGGCGGGCAGGACGGCGAGGGTTTTTATGAGTACTTGCTCAATGAGAAACTGTCCTCGGTGGGTGCGCCGCAAATCGGCAAGGGTGTCGGGATTATCGGCAAGACCTTGATCAGGGTCGGCTCTGAGAAACTGAAGAAGGAGTTCCTGCCGAAGATTCTGGATGCCAATGTCGAGTTCGCGGTCGGTTATTCGGAGCCCAGCGCGGGTTCGGATTCCGCCGCCATGCGGCTGAAAGCCGAGCGGCAGGGCGATGGTTGGGTGCTCAACGGGCAGAAAGTCTTCACGACGTCCGCGCACTTTGCCGACTGGTATTGGGTGGGTGCTCGGACCGATCCCGATGCGCCCAAGCATCACGGTATTTCGTTGTTTCTTATTCCCATGAACCATCCGGGGCTGACGATCCACCCGATGTACACCATGGGCAACGAGCGCACCAATGCGGTTTTCTTCGATAACGTCTTCGTCCATGACGATTACCGGGTGGGCGAGCTGAACAAGGGCTTTCAGTACATAGCCGAAGCGTTGGATATCGAGCGCTTCACCATGTTTACGTTCTCGCCCATTCGAGGGCGGCTCGAGTTGCTTTGCGATCATGTGAAGAACGGGACGAAGGACGGAAAGCCCTTGCGCGAGGACCCCGTCATTCGGCAAAGAATTGCCCAGTTGGCCACCGAATGCGAAGTCGCGCGGGTTCTTGGCGTCAAGTTTGTCGATGCCGCGCTGAACAGCTCGAAGACGCCTACCGCGGAGGCTTCCGAGTACAAGTTGTACGCGACGGAGCTTTCCCGCCGAATCGCCGACGCAACGATGGACATCGTTGGGCCGGGGGCACAACTTGCGCTCGGTACCGCGGATGGTCCGCTCAAGGGGCGCCCGGAAAGTTGCTATACCTACACGGTGATCGACACGATCGGCGGTGGTTCCTCGGAGGTGCAAAAGAACATCATCGCCACCAGAAAACTCGGCTTGCCGAGAAACTTCTGAGTGGGGCTGTCCCAGATGGCACTTCTCGATGGGTTTACCGTGCTCGACTTGGCGAGTGTCGGGCCGGCTGCGCGCGCATCGCGCATTCTTGCCGACTACGGCATGCGGGTCATCAAGGTCGCGCCTGTGGCGGCAAAAGGAGCGAAACAGGTCGATCCGGTGTTTCACGCCTATGGCGCCGGGCGGGGCACCGAGAAGATTCGCGTGGACCTCAAGTCCGATGGTGGTCGCGAAAGTATCCAGCGCCTGGCGAGCAAGGTCGATGTCGTCATCGAGAGCTATCGTCCAGGCGTTGCGGGACGACTGGGTGTCGGCTACGAGCAGGTGAAGATACACAATCCTGGAATCGTCTACTGCTCGACGAGCGGCTATGGCCAGGATGGTCCCTACGCGCAGTGGGTCGGCCATGACATCAACTACTTGGCCGTGGGTGGTTTCCTGGCCTGTAGCGGACGGGACGACAAGGGGCTTCCGGCAATTCCCGGCGCAACGGTGGCGGATAGCGCGGGAGGGGGCATGCATGCGGCGGTCGCCATCGTCTCGGCTCTGCTTCATCGCGCCAAAACGGGCGAAGGGGCCTATCTTGATGTGTCGATTACCGACGGCGTTCTCAACCTGATGTCGCTCTATATCGATCAGTACCTTGCCACCGGGGAGGAAACCAAGCCGAAGTCGGCGGTGCTGACCGGAAAATACGCTTGGTATGGCGTTTATGCGGCAGCCGACGGCAAGCATCTGGCGGTCGGTGCGATCGAAAACCACTTTTTCCGCAACCTTTGCCGACTGCTGGATTTGGAGCAGTTCAGCGATAGCCAGTACGATTCGGCGCGGCAGGATGAAATGCGCCGGGCATTTGAAGAACGCTTTCGCTCCCGCAAGCGGGACGAATGGGTGGCGCTGCTGGCGGGCAATGATACCTGCATAGCCCCGGTTCTCGATATTGCCGAGGTAACCGTCGACCAGCATTTGCGGGCGCGCGAGGCATTCATGCGTGCGCATTACCCGGAGCGGGGCGATTTCGAACAGCTTTCTCCAGTCTTGGCCGGCGGCGTGCGTGCGCAACCCTTGCACGAGGTTCGGGCCAGCGGCGCCACCGACACCGATGCCGTGTTTCAGGCGGCGGGATTTTCGGCCGACGAGATCGCAAGCTTGCGCGCGGCCGGGAGCGTTGAATGAAGGATCCGATGTCATGGCGGTAGATATTCCTCAGAACGTGCAGGATCTGATCGGAAAACCACAATACGAGGAAAAGACCGAGTTTCCGATCGAAGTGGGCTACGTATTCAATACTTGTGCCGCCGTGCAGAACGGCAATCCGATTTACTGGGATGCCGAGGTCGCCGACCAGATCGTCGGTGGCCGCATTGCGCCGCCGACGATGCTGTCGGTCTGGTTTCGGCCACATTATTGGTCGCCCGGCGCCGAAGGGGAGCGCACGGCCTTGCAGACGCATTTTGACCTGAAGCGGCTGCTCGATCTGCCGGAGGCGATCGTATCGGGCAACGAGGCGGCCTTTGGCGAACCGGTACGCATGGGGGATACATTGACTACCAGGCAGATAGTCCGGTCCGTCAGCGAGTTCAAGCAGACAAAGCTCGGTCAAGGCCGTTTCTGGACGATCGACGTCGAAACCTACAACCAGCACGGCGAATGGGTCGGGACCGAAAGCTATACCTGCCTGGGATACCGGCGACAAGAGGTGGCGGCATGATGGCGTCGGTGAACTTGACGGCGGCCGATGTCAAGGAAGGAGACGAACTTCCGCCACTCAGCCATGCCGTGACGGCCACGACCGTGGTGCTCGGCGCCATGGCGAGCCGGGATTGGCGTCCGATGCACCACGATAAGGAGTTCGCAATCCATCGCAACGGTGTCAAGGACATATTCATCAATACACCGAACAATGCGGCCTGGTTCGAGCGCTATATCACCGACTGGACCGGCCCCAAGGGCCGCCTCGGACGCATGAAGTTCAAGATGAAACGACCGGTCTTTCCTGGGGACACGATGGTTTTCAATGGCCGGGTCGTCAGGATGTCCGTGGATGACAGCGGTTGCCAGTGGGTTGAACTTGAGGTGACGGTCTCCGTGGATGGACAGGTGAATACCGAATGTCAGGCGCGGGTTGCGATTCCGTGCGACCCGCACGATAACCCCTGGCAGCGCAAGGCAAGTCGCTGGCAACCCTGATCCAGCGTTGGGTAGCATATTTTTTCGAGATTCGAGAGGCAAATAATGGATCTGAAGTTCACCGAAGAACAGAACATGCTCCGCGACATGACCCGCGACCTTTGCCGCGATTACTGCGGTGCCGATGTCGTGAGGAAAATGGAGAATGATCCGCGAGGCGTTCCCGCCGAGTTGTGGCAGCAGATGCAACAAACGGGTTTGCTGGGCATTTTGCTCCCGGAGGAGCATGGTGGCCTTGGACTCAACATGCTCGACTGCGTGGTGATTTACGAGGAACTCGGGCGCGCGTTGGCTCCGGGGCCGTACTTCGCCAGCAGCGTGATGTGCGCCAATGTCATCAAGAAGGCCGGCAGCGACGAACAGCGGCAGGCCTTGTTGCCCGGTATCGGCAACGGCGAGGGCATCATCGTGCCAGCGTGGCTCGAGCCGAACAATGGCTTCGGTCCCGAGGGTATCCAGTTGAGGGCGAAGGCGACCGCGGGTGGTTACCGGCTGAACGGAATCAAGCGCCATGTTTTCCATGCCGCAGCGGCGAGCAAGTTGCTCGTCCTGGCCAGAACAGGTGATGCACCCGAGGCAGTGGATCTGTTGCTGGTGGATGTCAACGCGCCGGGCGTCGTCCTCGAGCAGCAGAAGTCGATGGCATCCGATACGCAGTATCGCGTCTCCTTCAATGACGTCGATGTTCCGGCTAAGGATCGGCTTGGTGCCGAGGGCAGCGGCTGGCGGACCTGGTCCGCCGCCATGTACGACGGCATCATCCTGCTCGCCGCATTTGCCGCGGGGGCTGCCGAACGTGCGCTGGAGATCACCGTCCAGTATTCCAAGGACCGGCAGCAGTTCGGTAAGCCCATCGGCGCCTTTCAGGCCTTGGCGCATTACATGGCGGACGCCACCGCGGTCGTCGATGGCGCCAAGATATTGGTGTATGAAGCGGCCTGGGCTCATGCCAGCGACAAGAGCGTGGCCCGCCTGGCGCCGATGGCCAAGCTGTTCGCCTGCAAGGCGTTCCGCGACGTCACCGCCATGGCGCAGCAGGTTCATGGTGGCATCGGCTTCACGCTCGACTACGACATCCAACTCTACTATCGACGCGCCAAGCAATTGCAGATGAACTGGTGGGATGGTCGCTACCTCGAGAATCTGATCGCCGCCGATATTCTCGACAGCGATTCGCCGCGAACCATCCCGGATCCGTTCACGGTCTGATCGATCGCCCATCCACCGTTTCCGCTCCAGCGCATCTCATGGGCCAGCCCAACCCCAAGTATGGAACAGGCGTGTTCCGGCGCCGTCTGCGTTGGCGGGCGGCGGAGGGCAGGGTCGACGTCGAACTGGAAGACAGCAACCATGGCTTTCGCCTGAGCCTGCGTCATGACGGGCGGCGGATTACCGCTGTCATCGTCGATCCGGTTCGTTACCCTTTCACGACCTGCCCCGAGGCCGTGCGATCGGTGGCGCGTATCGTCGGCATCGGGCTGGACGACCGGGCGAAGCTTCGGGAACAACTGCCGGGTGGCGAGAACTGTACGCACATGGCCGACATGGCGCTCATTGCCGCAGCGCATGCCGGGCACCCCGGCATGGAGCGCATGTACGAGATGACCATCACCGACGAGCGTGATGACGTCACTCAGGCGCGGATCGAATGCGATGGCGAAGTTCTTTTCGAGTGGCGAATCCGGGACCATGCCATCGAGTCGCCCGTGGCCCTGGCCGGGCGTTCCGTGATGCGGGGTTTTTATGCCTGGGCCTCGCAAACCTTCGTGGACGAAAAGTCGCTGGAGGCCGCCCAGGCGCTTCAGCGCGGTTTTTTCGTGGCCCAGGCGCGCCGCTATAGCTATGTGCCCATCGAGCGTTATCCGGCCATCACCGACGGGATGCCACCGAGCAGTTGTTACTCCTACAACATCGGTGCCGTGGAGCGTGCCTTGAGAATCCGGGGCTCGGTACGCGACTATTCCGACAGCGCCGAGGAGTTGCTGCGTTTCGTTATCAATGAACCTGCCGTGGTGAACTCGTGACAGAAACGACGGAGACAAAGGTGGAGACTCGACCCACGGGGGCCTTGTCGGGTATCAGGGTGCTCGACTTCGGACAAATGGTATCCGCGCCGTACTGTGCAAAGCTGTTTGCCGACTACGGTGCCGATGTGATCAAGGTCGAGCTTCCGACTGGCGACGTGGCGCGCACCATGGGGCCGTTTCCGGGTGATGTCGCCCACCCCGAGAAGAGCGGCCTTTATTTCATCAACAATACCAACAAGCGCGGCGTTACCTGTAATGTCGCCTCGGAGGCCGGGCGCGCGTTGTTTCTGCGCCTGCTGGAATGGGCGGACGTGCTGGTCGAGAATAATCTGCCGGGCCGGATGAAGTCCTGGCAACTCGATTATGCGGACATTCAGGCCGTGAACCCGCGCCTGGTAATGATCTCGATCACGCCTTTCGGCCAGTCTGGTCCTTATAGCGCCTGGAATGGCTACGACCTGAATGCCTACCACCTCACCGGCGCCAGTTCGCGATACTGCGGGCGTCCGGGCGAGATGCCGCTGGAACACGGTACCTTTTCGGCGGACTACTTCGGTGCCATCAGTGCGGCCACCTGGGGCATGGCGGCGGTATATGGCCGCGACATGGTGGGTGGCGGCCAGCAGGTCGATGTTTCTTGCGCCGAGGCGATCGCCGCGGCGTTTATCGGCGGCCAGAATATTGGCGGTTATGCCCAGGATGGTCGCTTCGACAAGCGAACGGGCGTCGGCATGCCGCAGGGCGCGCCGGCCACGATCCTGCCTTGCAAGGATGGCCATGTCTGGATGCTGGCGCTGGAGCCCGGCCAGTGGAATGGTTTGCGCCAGGTGATGGGCAATCCGGATTGGGCGGATCTCGACATATTCCAGAACATGAAGACCCGCGCCGAGAACGCCGATGTCATCTATTCGTTCATCGTCGAATGGACGATGCAGCACACCAAGATGGAAATTCAGGAAAAATGCCAGGCGGCGGGCTGTCCCATCACCGCCGTCTATACGGTGGCAGAAGCCGCCGAGCAACCGCACTTGAAGGCGCGTGGCTACTTCGTGGACATGGAACATCCCGAACTTGGCCGCATCAGGAATCTCGGCGCGCCGTTCAAGTTGCCGGCCAGTCCGGGTGGGCCGGCGCGCGGTGCGCCCTTGCTCGGCCAGCATAACAGCGAGGTGTATGGCGGGATGCTTGGTCTGGATGCGGCCAAACTCATGGCCTTGCGCGCCGCGGGCGCCATTTGACGGGGATGCGTGGACGCACATGAACAAGACATTGCCGCTCAAGGGTGTTCGCGTCGTCAACTTCGGCTGGGTATGGGCTGGGCCGGTGGTTGGCCAGACGCTCGGCTTTCTCGGGGCCGAGGTCTTCAAGATCGAGTCGCGGGCGCGCGTCGACATGACGCGCAACCTGCCGCCGTTCGCCGAGGGCAAACCCAGTCCGGACCGCAGCTTGTCGAATCATGCCTGCTGGGCGGGCAATGGTTCCATTTCGCTGAACCTGAAGGAGCCCGAGGCATTGCAACTGGCGAAAGACCTGATCGCGCGGTCGGATGTCGTCGTCGAGAACTTCGGGCCCGGCGTGATGGAACGGCTTGGACTCGGTTACGAGGAACTTCGCGGGATCAAGGACGACATCATTCTGTTTTCCATGCCTGGTGCCGGCCTTTATGGCCCGATGAAGGACTTGCGCACCTATGGACTCAGCCTGACTTCGACCACGGGTCTCGACAGCCTGGTCGGCTATAAGGGGGGCGATCCGATTCCGGTCGAGAACGCCTTCTCGGATCCCTATGCGGGAATCCTGGGTGCCTTCGCGGTGCTGTCGGCCCTGAATCATCGGCGCAACACCGGCCAGGGCCAGCATATCGATTTCTCGCAGCAGGAAGCCGTGATGCAGATGGTCGGCCCCGCCTACATGGATTACGTTCTGAATGGGCGCAGCGGCGGGCCGAAGAGCAACGAACATCCGCTTGCCGCCATGGCTCCGCATGGCGTCTTTCGCTGCAAGGGCGACGATCGCTGGATCAGCATCGTCGTTGGCAGCGACGAGGAATGGCACAGCCTGCTCGCCGCATTGAAGCATCCGGAATGGCTCAAGGTCAGCGAATTCGCCACGCGCGAGCAGCGCCTGGCCCACATCGACACGCTGCATGCCCTGCTCGGCGAGTGGACCGTGCAGTTCGACGACCGCGAACTGGCGGCGCTGCTGCAAAGCCACGGTGTCGCCGCGACCCCTGTGCTCAACGTGGGCGACCTGCTCGGCGATCCGCATTACGTCGCGCGCAGGACTTTCATCGAGGTCGAACACCCGCTGGGCTTCAAGGAAACCATCTACGGGTCGTACGTGAAGCTCGGTCGCGGCGAGGTTGAAGTGCGTCCCGGCCCGATGATCGGCCAGGACAACGATTATGTGTTTCGCGAACTGTTGGGTTTGTCCGAGGAACGTTATCGGCAATTGATAGAACGACAGGTCATCTACTGAACGGTTGGGTGAAAGAGGAGATTTCGGCATGAAATTCGCACTGGCGGGCCTGAGTTTGGAAAACTATCCACCGGTGGTGGCGCCATGGGAGCGCACTTCCGGGGGCGCGGAAGCGTTGCGCTATGTGCAGAAAGCCGACAGCCTGAGCTGGGATTGGCTGACCATACCCGAGCACGTTCTCATGCCGCGTGACATGGTTGAGCACATGGGCACGCGCTTCGTCGAGTCGATCGCCGCGTCGGCGGTCCTGATGGGCGCGACCAAGCGGATTCACATGCTCACCTACATCCTGCCGGTGGCCTATCGCCACCCGCTCTTGTTGGCCAAGCAGATCGCCACGATGGAGTTCCTTGCCGGCGGCCGTTTCACCCTGGGCGCCGCCATCGGTCATCTCGAGAAGGAATTCGAGGCGCTCAACGTGCCTTTCGAGAAGCGCGGCCAAATCACGGACGAGTACATCCGCGTGCTCAAGGAAGCCTGGACATCGGACTCGCCGTCCTTCGATGGCGAGTTCGTCAAGTTTCGCGATGTGGTCATCGAGCCCAAGCCCGTGCAGAAACCGCATCCGCCGATCTTCATCGGCGGCAATTCGAAGCCGGCGATGCGCCGCGCCGCCAAGCTCGGCGATGGCTGGATTCCGTGGCTGGTGACGGCGGAAACACTGCCGGAGTGCATCGAGTACATGAAGAGCCTGCCCGAATACCAGGAAAAGGCCGATCGCTTCGAGATTCTGGTGACGACGACGACCTACGCCCAGGACGATCACCACCGGGCTTACGGCAAGACGCATCTCGCCGGGGACCGCGACGGCGTCCTGCGGGAAATCGAGGGCCTGCGCAAGGCCGGTGCGACGTCGGTCCAGGTCCGGCCGCCCAATACCGAAACGCTCGAGCAGTGCCTGGAATGGATCGAGTGGTACGACCAGGAAATCATTCCCCAATTCCGCTGATGGACCGTCGGAGGCCAGCTCATGAACGATCAATTCAAGTACATCCAGTTCCGCGTCGAGGACAACGTCGGCGTCATCACCCTGAACCGTCCGGAGAAACTCAACGCCGTGAGCTGGGAAATGGCCGAGGAGCTTTCGGGCCTTCTGCGGGCATTGCATTATCGTGACGAAGTCCGGGCCATCGTATTGACCGGCGCCGGACGCGGCTTCTGCGCCGGCGGCGACCTGGAATGGATTTCCGGCGAAAGCGATCGCCCCATGCCCGGCACCTCGGACGCGGCGCGTCCGGTGCCGCGCTCGCAGCGCAAGACGCCGGGCGGACCGTTCTTCGAGGTTACGCGCCAATTGGTGGAAGTCGACAAGCCGGTCATCGCCGCGATCCATGGCGTCTGCGTCGGCGCCGGTCTGGCCTATGCCTCGGCATGCGACCGTCGCTTCGCCGACAGCACGACCAAGATGTCGGCGATCTTCACCAACGTCGGCGTCGCGCCGGACTGCGGCATCTCCTATTTCCTGCCGCGCATCGCCGGTTTTTCCAACGCCTTGATGATGGTCGAGACCGGCAAGATGTTCAAGGCCGAGGAATGCAAGCAACTGGGCATCGTCGACGAACTGGTGCCCGAGGGGCAGGATTTCGCCGCCGCCATGGACTATGCCAGGATGATCGCCCAGCGGCCCAGCGTGGCCGTCGACATGGCGCGCCGCCTGATTCACATGTCGCAAAGGGCGACGCTGGACGAGATTCTCGACTACGAAGGGCTTGCCGGCGTCTGTGTTGCCGCCAGCGCGGACGCCAAGGAGGGCACCATGGCCTTCATGGAGAAGCGCAAGCCGGTGTATCGGGGCATCTGAACGAGGGAGATGGAGGCGCCAGCCGTGGCGGCGTGCCGCCACGGCTGACTTTCGCGGATCGAGACCGCAGTGGCGGCGTACCGCCACGACTGACTTTCCCGGATCGAGGCTGCGGCGGCGTGCCGCCACGGCTGACTTTCCGGGCGCGCGGCCGCGGTGGGAGTTACAGCGGTATTACAACGTCTTGTCGGCGCGCAGCCTGGCGAGCAATTGCTGGGCGACCTCCGCTGGCGAGCCGGAGAGAAATTCGCAATTGCCTTGGACGGTCGGCACGAATTGGCGTGACAGCACGACCTCCGCCTTGAGGGCATTGCCGTCGAGCCCGAGGGATTCGAGGGTCAATTCGGCCGGGGTCATCTTGCGGGCTGCCATCTTGGCCTTGGCGCTTGGGAAGCGCGGCACGCCGATTTCGTTGCTGACGGTGACCACCGCCGGCAACTCGCCTTCGACCACTTCGTCGCCATCCGGTGTCACGCGTGTCACGGTGATGGTCTTGCCTTGCACCGAGGCCGCCCGCGCCAGGGGAGCGATGGGCATGCCCAGCTTTTCGGCGAGCAGGACGGGCACCACGCCCTGGTCGTCATCCGAAGCCTGCCGGCCGCACAGCACGAGGTCGGCGCCGCCGCTGCTCTTGATATACGCCGCCAGGATGTTGGCCAGGCCATTGCCATCCAGTTCGATATTGCCGGGAGCAATGGCGACGATCTCGTCGGCGCCCAGCGCCGCGCAGTGCTTGAGCACGTTCTTCTGGTCGGCGCCGATGGACACGGCGACGATGCGGCACTCGACACCTTCGTCGCGGATACGCAAGGCCGCTTCCATGGCCTGCTCGTCGTAACCGTTGATCAGCCTTGGCACGGCGGCGACTTCAGGCGTCCGTCCGTCGGCGCCGATTGTCAGCTTGCCGGCCAGCGCATAGTTGTTGACCGCGTTCGGGTCCAGCACTTCCTTTACACATACGACGATACGCATCGATAGCTCTCCTG
>ERZ1645187.994-NODE-994-length-26843-cov-7.056891_pt1 | contig 26843 bp, 28 predicted proteins | sample MGYA00575352_ERZ1645187 | MGnify/ENA primary metagenome ERZ1645187 (study PRJEB40837, sample SAMN11349314) | freshwater sediment metagenome | isolation source: river sediment | host: Sediment | place: India: Wazaribad , New Delhi | collected 2017-02-21 ...
ACGACTCTCGGCAATCTTCTGCGGAATACCGTGAACTACACTGAGTCCGCCAAAGCCTATGATACGGCGGTTGATCTCGCCAAGGCCGAAGGCCGCGACCTGTGGAGTGTCCACTACTACCGCGGCATTGCCTTTGAACGCCTGAAGCAATGGGACAAGGCGGAAGCCGATTTCCGCAAGGCGCTTGCCCTGTCGCCGAATGAACCGTCGGTCCTGAACTACCTCGGCTATTCGCTGATCGACATGAACATGAAACTCGATGAGGCCATCGGCATGGTCAAGAAGGCCGTGGAGTTGCGCCCCAATGACGGCTACATCGTAGACAGCCTGGGCTGGGCCTATTTCCAGCTGCGCAATTATGAAGAAGCGGTCACCCATCTGGAACGCGCGGTGGACCTGAAGCCTGGGGACGCCATCATTTCCGAACACCTGGGCGATGCCTACTGGCGCGTGGGCCGCCGCCTGGAAGCGCGTTTCCAGTGGCAGCATGCGAAGGACAACAAGCCCAATGCGTCTGACCTCGCGCGTATCGAAGGGAAGCTGAAGGACGGGCTGCCTGCCGAAGCGCCGCCGGTCAAGCCAGCCGACAGTTCGCAGACCCAACCCTCAAACGGCGGATGACCTTGCCAGTTGTCGAAACGGCAAGGGCCAAAGTGAATTTGGCCCTGCATGTGCTTGGCCGCCGTGCCGATGGCTATCACGAGATTGATTCCGCCGTTGCCTTCACGGAAGCTGGTGACGTGCTGACCGTTCTGGCTGAGCAAGGCAGTGGTCTGCGTCTGTCTGTCAGTGGACCATTCGCGGGTGACGTTCCAACCGGTGAAGACAACCTTGTCTGCAAGGCCCATGCGCTGCTCTCGCAATGCCTGAACTTGCCTGCGATGACGGTTCGGCTTGAGAAGAACCTGCCAGTTGCCGCCGGCATCGGGGGCGGCTCGGCTGATGCCGCTGCGGCCATTCGGGCCATGCTGCGTGCTGCTGGTGCGTCGCTTCCGCCGGACACGTTGAATGCGATTGCATTGAAACTCGGCGCGGATGTGCCCGTCTGCCTGCGGCAACAGGCCTGCCGCATGCAGGGCATTGGCGAAATCCTGTCGGCGCTGCCGCACCTGCCTGCGCCTGCCCTTGTTCTGGTCAATCCCGGCGTGCCCTGCGAAACGGCCTCGGTTTTCTCCGTGCTTGGCCTTGCCAGGGGACAAGTGCACGGCTCAGGCTTGCCGCCGGATACAGCGGACAAATGGAGAAACGACCTGACCGAACCGGCGATCCGCATTCAGCCAGTCATCGGAGAGGTGCTCGGCCTGATGCGGCAGCAGGAGAAGCTGACGGCGGTGCGGATGTCGGGTTCGGGGTCCACCTGCTTTGGCCTGGCGGCTTCTCTGGACGATGCGCAAGAGGCAGCGCGGGAGCTGCGCATGCTCCAGCCGGGCTGGTGGGTATTGGCGTCGCGGCTGTCCTGAGTCCGCTCAGCGCTTGTCTGGCGCGGCAACCACAAGGCTGGCAATCCGGCGAACGATCGGCAACACGACCAGCAGGACTGGAAAGGCCACCACCCAACTCAGGCCCCAGGCCTTGAGCCAGCTGAAGAGGAGGTCTGGGGCAAGGCCGATCGCCTTCACCGTCGAGACGAACGAGATGATGGCGGACATGAAAATTGACAGGATGAAGGGCATGACAACGTTCATGGCCGTGGGTGGCAGCTTTTTCATGGTGTTTCCGTGAACCTGGGTCTCAGTGGGAGCGGGCGATGCAGAAGTCGACGGCTTCCAGCAGGGCGGATTTCCATTCGCTGTCGGCGAAAATCGCCAACGCATCCTTCGCCATGTCGCCGTAGTGGCTGGCGCGCTCAAGGGTGTCAGCCAGTGAGCCGTGACGTTCCATCAGCTTCTGCGCATAAACGAGGTCAGCCTCCGTCTGGTTGCCCTCTTCGAGTGTCCGTTTCCAGAAGTTCCGCTCTTCAGCGGCGCCGCGCCGGAAGGCCAGCACGACCGGCAGCGTGATCTTGCGTTCGCGGAAGTCGTCGCCAACGCTCTTGCCCAGTTCGGCCTTGGTGCCAGAATAGTCCAGCGCGTCATCGACCAGCTGGAAAGCGATGCCGAGGTTGCGACCGTAGGATTCCAGTGCCTCCTGCTCGGCGCGCGGTCGGTTCGAAATGACTCCGCCGACGCGGGCGGCGGCCGAGAAGAGCGCTGCCGTCTTGGCGCCGACAACGCGCAGATAGGAATCTTCCGTGGTGGAAGTGTCCTGCGAGACGGCCAGTTGCAGCACCTCGCCTTCGGCAATGATGCAGGCCGCATCCGAGAGGATGCGCAGGCATTCGAGCGAGCCTGTCTCCACCATCATCTTGAAGGCCTGGCCGAGCAGATAGTCGCCCACCAGAACGCTGGCCTGGTTGCCCCAGATGACGCGCGCTGCCTCCTTGCCGCGCCGCATGTCGCTTTCATCCACGACATCATCATGCAGCAAGGTCGCGGTGTGCATGAACTCCACAGACATGGCGAGCTTGATGTGGTGCAGGCCCTGGTAGCCGCACATGCGGGCTGCCGCCACGGTCAGCATCGGGCGGATGCGCTTGCCGCCGGAATTGATCAGGTGTCCGGCGATTTCCGGAATCAGTTCAACGTGGCTCTGGGCCTTTTCGAGGATGAGGTCGTTGATGAGGCCCATGTCCTGTGCGGTCAGCTGGACAAGCGCGTCCAGCGTCGGCTTTGGCCTTTCGGCTCCCCCATCAAACGGAATCACAACACCCATCATCAGCCCTCGTTTTCACCCTTTTAGACTGCCCGAATTCAAATGGCACCTCAATTGTGACCCATTCCCGCAGTCTAACAGATTGTATCCATGACAGAATTTTTTTGGTAACCTCTCGTTCACCAAGCCCCGTTAACGTTCGCATTCTATGCAACTCGCCGCCGAAGCCACACTTGGGCAGTCACCACCGCCCGCAGGCCACGTGCCCGCCTCACTCACGGAAGACGCCTTCCTGGGCGGAAGGTTGCGCGTGTTGCAACCAGAGCGTGGCTACCGTGCCGGCATTGATGCCGTGTTTCTGGCGGCTGCCATTCCGGTGGCGGCGGGGGAAACCGTGTTCGAGGCGGGGATCGGTGTCGGCGTTGCCGCCCTGTGCCTGATTGCGCGCAATCCCGCCATCCACATCACGGGCATGGAAGTGGCCGCCCGCTACGCCATGATGTGCGAAGAGAATGCCAAGCGGAACGGCTTTGCCCAGCTCCTCAAGGTCATTCATGGCGACGTGAAAGAAGCCATGCGGCGCGATCTCGCGCATCTGCCGCAACATGGGACTTTTGCCCATGCCTACGCCAATCCGCCCTATTTTGAGGAAGGCAAGGTCACGGCCTCCCCCAGCCTCCTGAAAGCCCAGGCCCATGCCTTTGGCCCGGATGATCTCGAAGTCTGGATCAAGGTCATGCATGCCATGGTGTCGCTGCGCGGCACGGTGACCATGATCCACCGGGCCGAGACGCTGGGAAAAATCCTCGTCTCCATGGAAGACCGCTTCGGCGACATTCGCGTGGCTCCGCTTTACGCGCGGGAAGGCACGGCTGCGAGCCGCGTCATCGTGCAGGGCGTGAAGGGTTCCAAGGCCCCGATGCAGCTGTTGCCGGGGCTTGTGCTGCATGGCGAAGGCAATGCCTTCACGCCCGATGCAGACGCCGTGCTGCGCGAAGGCATGGCCTGGCGGTTGCGCTGAGCGCTTGCCATCTGGCAACGAGCATCCCATATCCGGGCGATGCTCAAGTCCCTCCTGAAGATCATTCCCGCCCGTTTCCGCAAGTCCTCGCCTCTCATCCATGTGGTGCGGCTTGATGGCCCGATTGTTGCCGAACGGGGTTTGCGGCCCACGCTTTCCGGCAAGGGGCTGGAACCGGTCCTGACCAAGGCCTTCCGCAAGGGCATTGCGGGTGTGGCGCTGGCCATCAATTGTCCGGGCGGTTCGCCGGTGCAATCGGCGATCATTGCGCGGCGCATCCGGGAACTCGCTGCCGAGCACAAGGTGCCGGTCTATGCCTTCTGCGAAGACGTTGCGGCGTCCGGCGGCTATTGGCTCGCCTGCGTGGCAGACGAGATCTACGCCGACGAGAACTCCATCGTCGGGTCCATTGGCGTCATCTCTATGGGTTTCGGTTTTCCGGAGGCCATCAAGAAACTTGGTGTCGAGCGGCGTGTGCATACGGCGGGCGACAACAAGAGCCAGCTTGATCCGTTCCAGCCGGAAAAGCCGGAAGAGGTGGCGCGGCTGGAGGGCCTGCTCAGCGAGATGCACGAAAGCTTCAAGGCCATGGTGCGCGAGCGCCGGGCGGGCAAGCTCAAGGGCGAGGAGAAGGAACTGTTCTCCGGCCTCTACTGGCGCGGCGAAAAGGCACAGGCGCTGGGGCTCACCGACGGCGTTGGCCACCTGAACGATGTCCTGCGCCGGAAATTCGGCGAGAAAGTCCAGATCAAGGTGATTTCCGCTGCCAGTGGCTGGGGACTGCGACGGATTGGGATGGCCAATCCGTCTGATCTTCCGGAGGCCGCCCTGGACGCGCTGGAAAGGCGTGCATGGTGGTCACGTTTTGGCCTATAATGGCCGCCAGAGAGGACTCCCTTCCGGAGTGAAAAGCCCATGCGTTTCGTCAAATCACTGTTTGCGGCGGGTGCCGCCATGCTTGCAGGCTACGCCTTCAAGAAGATGGTGGGTGCCATTGAAAAGCAGGCCGACGCCGCGCGCGTGAAGCGCGAAGACATGCGCGATCCGGCGGAGTTCAAGCGGTTGAAGCAGGATCCCGCCACCGGCGTCTATTACGCCGAAGACTGAGCCTCCATGGGCAAGGACGAAACCGACCGCTGGCTGGAACAGGTCTATCAGGCGTCCGGCCGCGAGGATTTGCGCAAGCTCTATGATTCCTGGTCGGAGAGCTATGATGCCGATCTCCAGCATGTCGGCTATCTTCACGCACCGATCATCACGGGCCTTGTGGCGCGGCATGTGCCATCGCGCGATGCTGCCATCCTGGATGCGGGTGTTGGCACGGGTGCCATCGGCAATATTCTCTCGCTCCTCGGCTACAACAATCTCTCCGGCCTCGACATGTCGGAGGGCATGCTGGCGAAGGCACGGGCACGGGAGTGCTATGTGGACCTGCGCAAAGGTGTGCTGGGCGAGGCGCTGGACTTTCCGGATGGGGCCTTTGATGCCATCCTCTCCACTGGCACTTTCACAACAGGCCATGCGCCGGCCTCCGCCTTCCATGAACTGACGCGCATCCTCGAACCCGGCGGATTCCTGCTGTTCACTGTCGGCACCATCATCTGGGAGGAGCAGGGTTTCGGTCAGGTGCTGGACGGGCTGGTGCGGGCGAAGAAACTCGCTGCCGTCGAAACCACCCCCATCTACCGCCCGCTGCCATTCTCGCCACTTGAATCCGGCTTCACCACGCGCGCACACGTGTACCGCAAGGCGGGGTGAGGGAGGATATTGGCCTTTCGGTCCTACCCCTGTTTTCATGGTCTGGTGCGAGGTTCAGGGCGTGGGGCCACCGTTCAGTTTTGTAAAACACTTACTCTGTCATCCCGGCGTAGGCCGGGACCGGGCTTTTGCTGCAACCGGAGCCCCGCCCCGGCCTTCGCCGGGGTGACGGAAATGAAGAGCATTCCGTATCTGCTGATGTAAGTTGCGCCACTCTCGTGCATGGTCTTGCGGCAACGCCTTCCCTTGACCCTCCGGCCTGCCGCCTTTATGCGGCGCGACATGGCTTTGCATCCGACGAAATCCTTCCAGGACCTCATCCTCACGCTGCACCAGTATTGGGGCGAGCGTGGCTGCGTCATCCTCCAGCCCTATGACATGGAAGTGGGGGCAGGCACCTTCCATCCGGCCACGACGCTGCGCTCGGTGGGGCCGCGGCACTGGAACGCCGCCTATGTGCAGCCCTCGCGCCGCCCGAAGGACGGCCGCTACGGCGAGAACCCCAACCGGTTGCAGCACTACTACCAGTATCAGGTGATCATGAAGCCATCGCCGCCGGACCTGCAGGAGCTTTACCTGGGCTCGCTCGCGGCCATCGGCCTTGATCCGAAGCTGCATGACATCCGTTTCGTGGAAGACGATTGGGAAAGCCCGACACTGGGGGCCTGGGGGCTGGGCTGGGAAGTCTGGTGCGACGGCATGGAAGTCTCGCAGTTCACTTATTTCCAGCAGGTGGGCGGCCTCGACTGTTCGCCGGTTTCGGGTGAACTCACCTATGGCCTGGAACGGCTTGCGATGTATGTGCAGAACGTCAACAACGTCTATGACCTGAACTTCAACGGCCGCGCCGAGGGCGAGGGCCGCATTTCCTATGGCGATGTCTTCCTGCAGGCCGAGCAGGAATATTCGCGCTACAATTTCGAGCATGCCGACACGGCCATCCTGCACCAGCATTTCATCGATGCCGAGAAGGAATGCCGGGCGCTGCTGACGGCGGGCGAAAACGAAAGCCGCCACGAGCTGGCGCTTCCGGCCTACGACCAGTGCATCAAGGCCTCGCACACTTTCAACCTGCTCGATGCGCGCGGCGTCATCTCGGTCACGGAACGGCAGGCCTATATCCTGCGGGTGCGTGAACTGGCGAAAGCCTGCTGCGATGCCTGGAGCAAGACAGCGGGAGGGCGTGTGTGATGGCTGAACTCCTTCTCGAACTTTTCTCCGAGGAAATCCCGGCGCGCATGCAGGCGAAGGCGGGGGATGATCTGAAATCGCTGATCACCAACGGATTGGTGGAGGCAGGCCTCACCTATGAGGGTGCCCAGGTGCATGCCACGCCGCGTCGGCTTGTGCTTTCGGTCGAAGGCCTGAATGCCAAGGCCGCTGATACGCGCGAGGAGCGCAAGGGCCCGAAGGTGGACGCACCTCAGGCCGCCATCGACGGCTTCCTGCGCTCGACCGGGCTTTCGCTCGAGCAGTTGCAGAGGCAGGAGGACAAGAAGGGTGCCTTCTACATCGCCGTGATCAAGAAGGATGGCCGCGCCGCCAGCGAGATCATCGCGGCACTGGTGCCGGAGGTGATCCGCAAGTTCCCGTGGCCCAAGTCCATGCGCTGGGGATCGGGCACGCTGCGCTGGGTGCGGCCGCTTCATTCCATCATCTGCACATTCGATGGCGAGGTCGTTGCCTTTGATGTGGATGGCATCCGCAGCGGCAACAGCACGCGCGGCCACCGCTTCCTCTCCAAGGGGACGGTGGAGGTCCGGCGCTTCGAGGATTATGCCGACAAGCTGCACAAGGCCCATGTGATCGTCGACGCGAACGTGCGCGCCGAGAGCATCCGCCATGATGCGCGCACCCTTGCCATGGCGCAGGGCCTGGAACTGATCGAGGACGAGGCGCTCCTGAAAGAGGTCGCAGGCCTGGTGGAATGGCCCGTGGTGCTGATGGGCGATTTCGATGCGGCCTTCCTCGACGTGCCGCCGGAGGTGATCATCACCACCATCAAGAACAACCAGAAATGCTTCAACCTGCGGGACGCCAAGACGGGCAAGCTCGCGAACCGCTATCTGCTGGTCTCCAACATCGTGGCCAGTGATGGCGGCAAGGAAATCATCCGCGGCAACAACAAGGTGATCGCGGCGCGTCTCTCGGACGCCAAGTTCTTCTGGGACCAGGACCGCAAGGTGAAGCTTGAGGACCAACTGGCGAAGCTCGATGCCATCACCTTCCATGCCAAGCTCGGCACGCAAGGCGAGCGCGTGAAGCGCATCGAGGCGCTGGCCGGTGAAATTGCCAAGACCATTGGTGCCGATGTGGAGAAGGCAAAGCTGGCGGCGCGCCTTGCCAAGGCTGATCTCGTCACCGGCATGGTGGGTGAATTCCCGGAACTGCAGGGCCTCATGGGCCGTTACTATGCGCTGGATCAGGGCCACGACGCCGAGGTGGCCGATGCCATCCGCGACCATTACAAGCCGCAAGGCCCGAGCGACAACATCCCCGCATCCAAGGTCGGCATGGCGGTCGCGCTGGCCGATAAGCTGGACACGCTGGTGGGCTTCTGGGCGATTGACGAGAAGCCGACGGGATCGAAGGACCCTTACGCCCTGCGCAGGGCAGCGTTGGGAGTGATCCGGATTGTTCTGGAGTATGGCGTCCGGATTCCGTTGCGAGGTGTTGTTAGTAGACACATTGAGTTGTTGTTCCAGAAGTTACTGTCGTCCGGTCTGGTCTATGAACTAGACAAGGAAGTCGGTGTGCTACAAGATGAAGCTGGCCTATCGCATATGCGGCTATTCTCAGTTCGGCTTTTGAATTGGCAACCGCGTCGCTCAGAAGAATTCTCGATTGTCTTCCACAACGAAGATTACATTGAACTCCCTCCAGGAAATAGTACTGTCACTAACTTACTTTGGTTCTTCGCCGACCGCCTGAAGGTCTATCTCAAAGACCAGGGCGCGCGTCATGATCTGATCGACGCGGTGTTCTCGCTCGGCGGTCAGGACGACCTGTTGATGGTGGTGAAGCGGGTCGAGGCGCTGTCGTCGTTCCTTGAAACCGATGACGGCAAGAACCTGCTGGCGGGTGTGAAGCGCGCGGCCAACATTCTCCGCATCGAGGAGAAGAAGGACGGCACGACCTATTCCGGCGACGTCAATCCGCAGCAGCTGATCAAGGGCGAGGAGAAGGCGCTGCATTCCGCCATCACCGCGTCTTCGGCGCAGGCGCGCAAGGCTGTCGAGAATGAGGATTTCGAGGCAGCGATGAAGGCGATTGCCAAGCTGCGCGCGCCCGTCGATGCCTTCTTCGAGGGTGTCACCGTCAACGACAAGGACCAGACCTTCCGCGTCAACCGCCTGCGCCTCCTCAACCGCATCCGCGAGGCCTGCGCGGAAGTGGCGGATTTCTCCAAGATCGAGGGGTAGGCCTTCCGATTCCTCCGTCATGGCCCACGCATGTGGGCCATAAGTCTTTGAGCTCCGCACGCTGGCGCCGATCACTCTGGCAAAGACACGCCCTCCACATGCGTGGAGGGTGACGACATGCAAAAACATTCCACCCATAGTAACAATCGATGCACCTGGCATGCGGGGCAGTTCCTTTGCGCTGGCCCTACGCGGGGGCGCGCTGCCGTGATATGCGGGCCCCATGATCCACGCCCCTGACTCGCGCTATTCCTGGTTCCGTGTGCTGGTGTCGCTGGCACTGGCGACCATCGGCGGCATCGGCTTGTGGGCGGCGGTGATCACCTTGCCTGTGATCCAGCAGGAATTCGGCATCGACCGTTCGGGTGCCTCCTTCCCCTACACCATGACGATGATCGGCTTTGCCACGGGCGGCATCCTGATGGGGCGGCTCGCTGACCGCTTCGGAATCATGGTGCCGATGTTCGCGGGCACCATCCTTTTGGGGATCGGCTTTATCGCCTGTGCCTATGCGCCGAACTACTGGACCTTCGTGGCGGCACAGGCGGGCATCATCGGGCTCTTTGGCGTGGCCACCACCTTTGGGCCGCTGGTTGCCGACATTTCCCTCTGGTTCCAGAAGCGGCGCGGCATTGCCGTCGCCATCGTCGCCAGCGGCAACTATCTCGCCGGCACCATCTGGCCACCGGCGCTGACCTACGCGATTGAACAATGGGGCTGGCGCAACTCCTACATCTTCATCGGAATCGTGAGTGTGGTGCTGATGCTGCCACTGTCGCTGCTGCTGCGGCCGCGCGCTTCGCTGGAGGAGCGGCCGGCACCTGCCTCGCTCACGCGCGAGCCCAATGGCACGCCGGTGCTGCAGGGCCTGCTGATTTTCGCAGGCCTTGCCTGCTGTGTCGCCATGTCCATGCCGCAGGTGCACATCATCGCCTATTGCGCCGACCTGGGCTATGGCACGGCGCGGGGTGCGGAAATGCTCTCCCTCATGCTGGGCTTTGGCGTCATCTCGCGCTTTGCCTCGGGCTACCTCGCCGACAAGATCGGCGGTGTTGGCACGCTCATCATCGGCTCGCTGCTGCAATGCCTGGCGCTGCTGTTCTACATTCCCTTTGACGGGCTGGTGTCGCTCTACATCGTCTCCGCCTTCTTCGGCCTGTCGCAGGGCGGCATCGTGCCGAGCTATGCGCTGATCATCCGCGACAATTTCCCGGCGCGGCAAGCGGGCTTCCGCATCTCGCTTGTGCTCACGGCAACGGTTCTGGGCATGGCGCTGGGGGGCTGGCTTTCGGGCGAGATCTACGATCTCACGGGCTCCTATGCCTGGGCCTTCCTGCATGGCATTGCCTGGAACCTCGCCAACATGTCGGTGGCCTTCTGGCTGGTGTTCCGCAACCGGGCGCCGTCGCTTCCGGCCTCCGCCGCCACGGCCTGATTCACCGCCGCATTCATTGTCTGTGCACGGAGCGCTTGACCGGGCGGTCCTGAACGGCTTTGCTGCACCGCAACAATGACAACGCCCGACTCCCTCCTGTTCTGCCAGCTTGGCTCCTCCACGGAAGCCGATGCGGCGGCGCTTGGTGCCAAGGCCACGCAGCTGTGCAGCCTTGCAGGATTGTCGCTCGCCGTGCCGCCGGGCTTTGCCCTTCCGGTCGCTGCCTGCCGCAGCCTTGGCGAAGGGGTGAAGCCTGCCCTGGCGGACAGGCTGGACGAGGCCATCGCCCAGTTGGAGGCCGCCACGGGGCGCCGTTTCGGCGGGGCGGAGAAGCCGCTGCTGCTGGCGGTCCGGCCCAGTGTGCCAGTGGGCGTGCCTAGTGCCGTGGAAGCCGTGCTCAATGTCGGCCTCAATGACGTGACGGTGGAGGCGCTGGCGAAGGAAAGCAATGATGTGCGGTTCGCGCAGGAGTGCTACCGCCGCTTTATCCAGAACTACGCCCACACCGTGTTGGGTGACGATCCGGCGGCCTTTGAGGACGTGCTGGCGCTCTACAAGGAGGAGCGCGGCTATGTCTCGGATGCCGAGTTGCGGGGCTCGGACGCCCGCGAGATCGCAGCCCGCTTCAAGGCGCAGTTTGAAAGCAACAACGACCAGCCGTTCCAGGAAGATGTGCGCCAGCAGTTGCTGAGTACACTCACCGCCATGGCGCGGGCGTGGAATGCGCCGCGCGCCAAGACCCAGCGCAAAATCCATGGCGTGGCGGAGGATGCAGGCCTCGCCCTCATTGTACAGGTTATGGTTTTCGGCAATGCCGGGGATGACAGTGGCGTTGGCCGCGCCTGGTCGCGCCACCCGCAAACGGGTGTGGCTGCCATGGCGGGCGAATTCCTGCCACAGGCGCAGGGACCCGACCTGCAGGCCCGCCTGCGGCCGCTCCTGCCGCTCAGCAATGGAGGAAGTGACAGCCTGCAATCGCTCCTGCCGCAGACATTTGCCGCGCTGGAGCAGGGAGTTGCCGCGCTGGAAGCCAAGCTGCGTGATGCGGTGGAGGTGGAATTCACGGTCGAGCATGGGCGCCTGTGGTTCCTGTCGGCCAAGCCTGGCAAACGCTCAACCTCAGCTTCGCTGCAGATCGTCACGGATTTCGTGCGAAGTGGCGCGATGAGCGAAACGGAGGCGTTGCTCCGCATTGATCCGTTGTCGCTGGACCAGCTGCTGCACTCCACCATCGATCCCGAGGCCAAGCGCAGTGTGCTGGCTTCGGGCCTTCCGGCCTCTCCGGGGGCTGTGTCGGGTGCCATTCTCTTCGACGCGGAGGAAGCCCGGGCCCTTGCGGCGGATGGCGTGCGCGTCATCCTGGTGCGGCCGGAAACCCTGCCGGAGGACATTCGCGGATTGCATGCGGCGGAAGGCGTTCTGACCACACGCGGTGGGATGACCTCGCACGCTGCGGTCATTGCGCGCGGCATGGGAAAGCCTTGTGTATCAGGTGCATCGGCACTTCGCATTGATGCGGGCGCAGGCACGCTCACCGGCCCCGGCTTCACCCTCAAGCGCGGTGACATCATCACGCTCGACGGTGCCACGGGCCAGGTCCTGAAGGGAACCGTGAACATCCGTCCGCCGGAGCTGTCCGGCAATTTCGCCACACTTCTCGGCTGGGCCGACAGGCACCGGCGCATGGCGGTGCGCGCCAATGCGGAAACCGTGCAGGATGCCCGCATGGCCCGTGATTTCGGTGCGGAAGGCATTGGCCTGTGCCGCAGCGAGCACATGTTCTTCGAAGGCGACCGTCTCGTCGCCATCCGCGAGATGATCCTCGCCGACCGGGAGCGTGACAGGCGCGCGGCGCTGGCCAAGGCGCTTCCCATGCTGCGGGCGGATTTTGCCGCGCTGTTCGAGATCATGGCCGGCTTGCCGGTCACTTTGCGTCTGCTCGATCCGCCGCTGCACGAATTCCTGCCGGAAGAGAGTACCGACATTGATGCTTTGGCCCGCGCGCTCAATGCCGATGTGACGCTGCTCCGCCGCCGCATCCAGGACCTGCGCGAGCAGAATCCCATGCTGGGCCACCGTGGCGTGCGCCTCCTTCTCAGTTATCCCGAGATCGTGGACATGCAGGCGCGCGCCATCTTCGAGGCGGTGGCGGACGTCGCAAAGTCAACCGGCAAGCCGCCCATTCCGGAAATCATGGTGCCGCTGGTGGTGTCGCGCACCGAATTGGACCTGGTGAAGGCCCGCATTGATGCCGCCGCAGCAGAGGTGCAACGCGAAACCGGCCTGACCTTCGCTTACCGCGTCGGCACCATGATCGAATTGCCGCGCGCCGCCTTGAAGGCGGCGGACATCGCGCAATCGGCCGAGTTCTTTTCCTTCGGCACCAATGACCTGACGCAGACGACCTTTGGCATCAGCCGCGACGACAGCGCCCGCTTCATCGGCGAGTATGCTTCCAAGGGCATCTTCCCCGCCGATCCGTTTGTCACTCTGGATGTGGATGGCGTCGGCGAACTTGTCCATCTCGCGGTGGAGCGGGGCAGGGCGGGGCGTCCGGACATCCATCTAGGCATTTGCGGCGAGCATGGCGGTGACCCGCAATCCATTGCCTTCTGTGAGTCCGAGGGACTGGATTATGTTTCCTGTTCGCCCTTCCGGGTGCCGATCGCGCGTCTTGCCGCAGCCCAGGCGGCGCTGCGAAAATCCATGCAAAACTGATCTGAATCAGCATGTTAACCATGCCTAAGAGAAGGCAAAAAAGTGGCCCGGAAATGGCCATTTCGGGTTGCCGGTCGTGGTTAACCTGTGGTAAACGGGAACCGTAGTATTGTACTGGTAGCAGGCGTGGCTTCCGCATAGGAACCTCGCAGGCAACAAGTTCGGAGCGGGAAGTTGAAGGCACCGGAATATCGCGGGCGACGGAGCTGGGTAGACGATTCCTTCGACTATGATGTCGAGGAACCGCGCAGCGCGCTTGCCGAGTATTCCCCGATCGTGTTTGGCGGTCTGATGTTGGTCGCCGCATTTGCCTTCGCTGGCCATTACATTGGACGAAATGCTTCCGCGCACACGGCGGATGCTGCCATTGCCTCCACGCCTGTCATGCCCTCCCTGCCGCAGACGACCGAGCTTTCCAGCAAGAGTTCCCTGCTGCCGGAAGATGAGACTTTCCCGTCCGTTGCCCTCGCGACCCTGCGCAGGCAGACGGTTCAGACCGACGGCAAGGGTGACCTGTTCTTGCCGGATGCAGGCGAGACCGTCGCTGTGTCCGAAGATGGCCTGCTACTGAAGAAAAAGGCTGTTGCCTCTGCCGCCAAGGACAAGCGCATCCGCATTGAGCCCGCCTCCGTCAACCTCAAGGCTGAACAGGATGTTTCGGCCAAGGCGGTGAAGAAACTGGCCCTTGCCGCGAAACCTGCCGAGACGGACGAGAGCCTGACAATTTCCAAGACCGAGAAGAAGAAGCAGGTCGCCAAGCGCCGCCTGCAGATGGCGGAAGAGAACTGCCTTGCCCGGGCCGTCTATTTTGAAGCCCGTTCCGAGTCAGAGATGGGCCAGCTGGCGGTTGCCAAGGTCATCCTGAACCGGACCAAGGACCCGGCCTATCCCAAGACGATCTGCGGCGTGGTCTATCAGGGCTCGCAACGCCGCAATTCCTGCCAGTTCTCGTTTGCCTGCGACGGCATGCCTGATGATGTGAAGAGCCCGGCCGCATGGTCCCGCTCCAAGCGTATTGCGCAGAAGGCCATCAACGGTGATGTCAACATGGGCAAGGCCATGAGCCAGGCCACCAACTATCACGCCGACTACGTGAAGCCGCGCTGGGCCAAGTCCATGCGCAAGCTGGTGAAGATCGGAACCCACATTTTCTATACGGACGGCTGACAGGTCGGCTAGTTCGCACCGCATCAAGGGCGCCACGGGCGCCTTTTTTGTTGTTCGTGATTCAGGCCATGGGGACGGGCAGGGTGAATGGCCGTCCCTCGAACGCGTCAGCCCCTCGGCCAATGGCGGCGATGGCTTCCAGCATCCGGCCCTCGCGGCCCAGAATCTCATCCACCTGCGAAACGATCATGCGGTTCGGCGTGGCGGACGGTGAGGCTTCGCGCAGTTCCTGGGCAAGCCCGGCCTCGCTTTCGTCCGGACGCAGCAGGCAGAGTGCCGTGTAGGCGGCGGCTGTTGACCGGCTGATCCCGGCCCAGCAGTGAATCAGCAGCGGGGACTTGCGGTCCCAGCCCGCAATGAACTCCACCAGCCGTTCGGCGTCGCGGCGCTTTGGTCCTTCGAGTCCGCCACCATCCAGGGCCACGTCGTGAAAAGTGAGGCGCAAGTGCTGGCCCTGTTGCAGAGCCGGAAATTCCGGATGCGGCGTGTCCGGGCTCAGGATGCTGATGGCGCGCCCCGCCTGGTGTTTGGCAAGTTGCGCATGGCTGTCGCGCAGGTTGGTGACGATGATCATGATCCTGCCTGCAGTTTGGCAAAAGCGGCAAGATATTGCGATGCCGCTTTGGTCGCAGGCAGAGGCATGAGCGCATGGCTGAATTCCGGGGCAAGCCCTGTCAGGCCGCGCGGGTTGCCGAAGAAGCGGCGGGCCTCATCCACGGAGAAACCGGCCAGCTGCGTTGCCTCCAGATAGGCGGCAATGCGGTCTGCCTGCTTGATCTGGTCAACGAGTTCGCTGCGCACGGACGCCGGCAGGCCGAAGCGGAGATGGATGGCCGCCAGCAGCCTGTTCTCGAAAGCCTTGTAGTCCACGCCCAGCGCCGCCTTGAAGGGCGAGATCATGTCGCCGATCACATACTCCGGGGCGTCGTGGAGCAGGGCGACCAGCTGCTCGGCGCGGCTTGCGGCGGGAGTCAGGTGGCTGAACACGGCTTCGACGACGACGCAGTGCTGGGCCACGGAAAAGGCATGGTCGCCGCGCGTCTGCCCGTTCCAGCGGGCCACGCGGGCGAGGCCGTGGGCAATGTCCTCGATTTCGATGTCGAGGGGAGACGGATCGAGCAGGTCGAGGCGGCGGCCGGAGAGCATGCGCTGCCAGGCGCGGGGTGGCGGTGTGTTCATCGGCGGGAAAGGGACTTCACTTCGGTGTGGCGATGGCAGTCCACCAGGTGATCATTCACAAGCCCACAGGCCTGCATGAAGGCATAGACAATTGTCGGCCCGACAAAGCGGAAGCCGCGCTTTTTCAGGTCTTTCGAGATTTTCTCGGCCAGCGGAGTCTGTGCGGGCACGTCGCTCATGCGGCGGAAGCTGTTCTGCTTTGGCGCGCCGTCGAGGAAACCCCAGAGGTGGGCCGAAAAGTCCGGCATGGCGAGATAGGCCTGTGCACTGGTCACGGCGGCTTCGATCTTGAGCCGGTTGCGCACGATGCCTTCATCCTGCATCAGGCTTTCAATCTTCCGGGAATCGTAGCGCGCCATGATTTCGGGCTTGAAGCCATCAAAGGCGGCACGGAAATTCTCGCGCTTGCGCAAGATCGTGATCCACGAAAGCCCGGCCTGAAAGCCGTCGAGGATGAGTTTCTCGAAGAGGGCGCGTGAGTCAAACTCTGGCACGCCCCAGTCGGTGTCGTGATAGTGCACGTAGAGCGCGTCTGCGCCACACCACGGGCATCGGCCCCTGCCGTCGTCATGGAGGCGCGCGCTCATGCGGCACTATCCGGTATGACAAGCGGAATATCCATCCAACGGGGCTTGTGTACCGAGAGCCTGACAGGACCTGCCAGCAGCGGTGCCGCCGCTTCTGCCAGCCGGTCAAGCCGCAAGAGGGCCAGCCCCAAATCTCCGGCGGAAGAAAGCAGTTCGCCGATGCGAACATCACCAGCATGGATCTCCGTGCCCTTTGACGGCAAGGGCCCATCACCGCTGACAGGAAGAATCCGGCTGCGTGCGGTGCTGCGGTGCTGCATGCGGGAGACCACCTCCTGGCCGACGTAGCAGCCCTTGCTGAAACTGACGCCCTGCAATTGGTCCAGATTGGCTTCATGGGGGAACAACAGGTTTTCACCGATGTCGGCCTCACTGTCAGCGAGGCCGAGCGCCACGCGGGTGGCGTCGTATCCTGTTCCGGGGACAAGACTGCCGGCCTTGACGATGGCGCGCGGACCCATGCCAGGCAGGCGCGGGTCGGCTGAGGCAAGACCTTCGGATGTTGCCACGGCGACGGCCTGTTCGTCATCGGGAGCAATCTCGATCCGGGCGCGCAGGCGGTACAACTTCAGCTTTTGCATCAATCCATCCCGCTGTGAAACCGCGCAATCCACGTAGACCATGCCGCCGTCATGGATGACGAAAACGTCGTGCTGAATCTTGCCCTGTGGTGACAGCAGCGCGCCATAGGCCCAGATGCGCTCCGGCAGGTTCAGCAAGTCGCAGGTCAGCAGGTTGTGCAGGAAACCAAGCGGCGCCTCACCCGTCAGCCGGATGATGGCGCGGTTGGGGAGAATCTGTGCTGCGAAAGGTGAAGCCATGTGCCTTGCGTCGTTTCCGCATCCCCTTTACGAAAGCCTTGCAGCGCAGGCAAGAAAGGGACGTCATGTCACGACAGGTTGATCTCATCCTCAAGGGTGGCACCGTGGTCAACCAGGATGGCACCGGCGTGCGCGACATTGCCGTGGACAGGGGCCGCATCGTGGCCGTGGGCGATCTCGCGGGGATTGTTGCCGCGGAGGTGCGGGACTGCCGCAAGTTGCACATTCTCCCGGGCGTCATCGACAGCCAGGTGCATTTCCGCGAGCCTGGCCCAACCCACAAGGAAGACCTTGAAACGGGAAGCCGCGCCGCCGTCGCGGGCGGGGTCACTGTTGTCTTCGAAATGCCCAACACCAAGCCCACAACCACCAGCGCCGCAGCATTGGCCGACAAGGTGGCGCGGGCGAAAAACCGGATGTTCTGCGATTTCGCCTTCTACGTGGGTGGAACGCGCGAGAACATCTCGGACATCCCCCAGTTCGAGAAACTTGAAGGTTCTGCCGGAATCAAGGTCTTTGCCGGCTCATCGACGGGCGACCTGCTGGTTGATGATGACGCGGGCCTTGACCAGATCATCGCCCGTCTGTCGCGCCGTGCGGCCTTCCACAGCGAAGACGAGTTTCGACTGCTTGATCGCGTCGGTCATCAGGTGGCGGGAGATGCTGCCAGCCATCCGGTCTGGCGTGATGTGGAGGCAGCCGTGCTTTGCACCACGCGTCTCTGCATGATTGCCCGCAAGCATGGCAAGCGCATCCACATCCTGCATGTGTCCACGGCGGATGAATTGCCGCTGCTGGCGCAATACCGAGATGTGGCCACCGTGGAGGTGACGCCGCACCATTTGACACTGTCCGCAGAAGACTATGCGCGGCTTGGCACGAAATTGCAGATGAACCCGCCGGTGCGGGACAAGCTGCACCGCGAAGGCCTCTGGCGCGCCATCCGCTCCGGTCTGGTGGATGTGCTGGGCTCCGACCATGCGCCGCATACGCTGGAGGAGAAGGCAAAGCCCTATCCGCAATCTCCCTCTGGCATGACCGGAGTGCAGACGCTTGTTCCCGTCATGCTGACCCACGTCAACCAGGGTCGGCTGACGCTGGAGCGTTTCGTTGATCTCACCTCGCATGGGCCGCAGCGCATCTTCGGTCTTTCGCGCAAGGGCCGCATTGCCGAGGGCTATGACGCCGATTTCACCATCGTCGACCTGTCGCGCAGCGAGACGATCCGCGATTCTTGGATCGAAAGCCGCAGCAAATGGACGCCCTATGATGGCGAACGCGTCACGGGCTGGCCCGTTGGCACCTTCATCCGCGGCACCTGCGCCATGTGGCAGGGGGAAATCCTGGGACAAGCCACAGGCCAGCCCGCGCAATTCACCGAATCCCTTCAACCGGAGCAGACATCGTGAGTGACAGTTTTCGTGCCATCCTCGTGAGCAAGACCGATGACGGCCAGAAGGTGGAGTTTGTCCACCTGACCGAAGCCGACCTGATGGAAGGCAATGTCACCATCGACGTGGCGCACTCGTCTGTGAACTACAAGGATGGCCTCGCCATCACCGGCAAGGGGCCGATCATCCGGCGCTGGCCGCTGGTGCCGGGCATCGATCTTGCCGGAACGGTGCGCTCCTCCTCCCATCCCGCATGGAAACCCGGCGACAAGGTGGTGCTGGGCGGCTGGGGCGTGGGTGAAGGGCACTATGGCGGCTATGCGGAAGTGGCGCGGGTCAATGGTGACTGGCTGGTGCCGCTGCCGGATGGCTTCACCACCGCCGATGCCATGGCGGTGGGTGTTGCAGGCTACACTGCCATGCTGTGCGTGATGGCGCTGGAAGAGCAGGGCGTTGTGCCGTCGCAGGGTGAAGTGCTGGTCACGGGTGCGGCGGGTGGCGTCGGTTCCACGGCGGTCGCCATTCTCTCCAAGCTGGGTTTCAACGTGGTGGCCGCCACGGGCCGTCCGGAGGAGGAAGCCTTCCTCAAGTCGCTGGGTGCCAGCTCGATCATCGACCGCAAGGAATTGCAGGGTCCGGTGAAGCCATTGGCCAAGGCCCGCTGGGCTGGCGTTGTGGACACGGTGGGCTCGGTGATGCTCGCCAACGCCATCTCGCAGGTTCTGCCGGAAGGCGCGGTCGCGGCCACGGGTCTCGCGGGCGGCATGGATCTGCCGACGTCGGTTGCGCCCTTCATCCTGCGCGGCGTACGCCTGATTGGCGTCAATTCCGTGACAACGCCGCTGCCGCGCCGCATGGAATGCTGGAAGCGGCTGGCCCGCGATCTCGACAAGGGCAAGCTGGCGGCATTGACCACCCATGTCACGCTTGATGACGTGCCGCGCGTGGCGGCGGAGATCGTGGCTGGCAGGACGCGTGGCCGCGTCGTGGTGGATGTGAAGCCGTGAGTCTGCGCATCACAGAAGGCGGACTGGACGACGGGCAGGTGATCGCCATGCTCAAGTTCCATTTCGAAACCAACATCTCGGTCACGCCGAAGGGCTCGGCCCATGTCTTTGACCTGTCCCGGCTGAAGGCGCCGGACATTTCTTTCTGGTCGGCCTGGGACGGTGACACGCTGATGGGTGTTGGCGCGCTGAAGCGGATCAATGCAAGCGACGGCGAGATCAAGTCCATGCACACGCTGAAGACGGCGCGGCGCTCCGGCGTGGGCGCTGCCATGCTGCAGCACATCATGACCGAGGCCCGGAAGATGGGGCTGTCGCGGCTTTATCTGGAGACGGGGTCCTTTGACTTCTTTGCGCCGGCCCGGGCACTCTATGCGCGCCACGGTTTTACGGAATGCGCGCCGTTCGAGGGCTACAAACCGGACCCCAACAGCACCTTCATGATGCGTGAAATCTGATCACTGTTGCGTCTTGCCCACGGTGAATTCGCCATGGCGCACGCGCTCCGGCAGGCGCGCGCACATCTGCGCCACCGGTTCTTCGCCATAGACGGCAATCATGTCCGAGAGTGCCGCAAAGATTGCCGCGGTGGCAATCGTGTCCGGGTCCAGCCCGTCATACACGGCCTCTTCCCAAGCCTCGAGAATGTAGCGCAAAGCCACCTGTTTGGCCTCCTGTGCAGGCAGGGGCGGGGCGTGCTTGTGGTCGAGTTTGAGCATGATTTTGTCAGGCAATCACTTGGTGCGGCGTCAGTGGATTTACCTTAGCAGAGCACTCCCGCCCCGCGAGTCATCCCTTAATTGAAGGTTAACGGGCACGCGCAAGTTTTCATCAAAGCATCAACAAGGCCTTGGCGCGGCGGATGGCGGCGCTGATGTTCGGGGCCAAAGGGTAGTCGGAAAGCTCATCGGGAGTAACCCAGGCCACGGCATCGGAATCGCTGGCCGCCACTGCTTCACCTGAGACATGGAGGCCTGTGAAGCTGGTGATCAGGAAGGTGGCCTGTGGCGTGGCGATGCGGAATTCACCGATCATCTCCCGCAGGTCCGCTGAGATGCCAGTTTCCTCCAGCAACTCCCGGTGCGCTGCCGCGAGCGCCGTCTCGCCTCTTTCCAGCTTGCCGCCGGGAAAGGCCCAGGTGCCCTTGCCCAGGGTCTTGCCACGCCGCGCCAGCAGCACCCTGCCGTTCCGCCAGACGCAGGCGGAGGCGGCTTGGATGACGGGAAGGGCACTGCTAGGGTCTTGCATCATGTGCGGACTTTACAGTTTCAGGCGTTCGCCGGAAGAGGCGCGCAACCTTTTCAACTATCTTGAAATGCCGGAGTTCCCGCCCCGGCAACATGTCACGCCCGGCGGCCCCATGGCGATAGTCCGGCAGGGCCGGACGCAACGGCATTTCGCGCTGGTGCGCTGGGGCTTCGTGCCGTCCTGGGCCAAGGAGGTGGCACCCGGAAAGCCGCTGATCAATGCCCGCAGCGAGACGGCGCTGGAGAAACCCAGTTTCCGCAACGCCATCCGCCGCCGCCGCTGCCTCATTCCGGCTGACGGGTTCTATGAATGGGAGGGAGATGTGCCAGGCAAGAAGCGGCCCTACTTCATCCATCGGCCCGATGATGGGCTGATGGCCTTTGCCGGAATCTGGGAGCACTGGCTGGGGGCGGATGGATCGGAGCTTGAAACTGCCGCCATCATCACGACCTCCGCCAACGCACTGGTCGCCACCATCCATGACCGCAGCCCGGTGATCATCCATCCGCAGGACTTTGAGGCCTGGCTCGATTGCTCGGACGAGAAGGTGGAGAAAATCGTGCCGCTGATGCGCCCCGCCGCAGACGATTACTTCGTGATGGAACCAACAGTCATCGCCCGCAACGCGCCACCGCCGAAACCGAAGGCGGCACCGCCTGCGCGCGGCGGTGGGCAGATGGATTTGTTGTGATCATTCCTCCGGCAGGACCTTGCCGGGATTGAGAATGCCCTTGGGGTCGAGCAGGTTCTTTAGTCCGCGCATGACATCGAGTTCGACAGGCGACTTGATGCGGCGCATGTCCTCGCGCTTCAATTGTCCGATGCCGTGCTCGGCGGAAATCGAACCGCCTTGGGCCAGCACCACATCATGGACGATGCGGCTCATCTCCGGCCAGCGGTCGAGGTAGGCCTGCTTGTCCATGCCCACAGGTTGCGACACATTGAAGTGCAGGTTGCCATCACCGATGTGACCGAAGCACATGTAGCGGCAACCGGGCATGAAGCGCTCGACGGCTGGCATGGCCTCCGCAATGAACGCCGGTATGCGTGAAACAGGCACCGAGACATCGTGCTTGATCGAGCCGCCTTCAAACTTCTGTGAATCCGAAAGCTTCTCGCGCAGTTCCCAGAAGGAGAGGCGCTGGGTTTCGTTTTGCGCGAGCGCTGCGTCGCTGACGAGGCCTTCCTCCATGGCGTCGGCGAGCGCCTGTTCCATCACACCATCGGCGGCGTCGGCGAATTCACTCAGCACAAACCATGGCGAACCTTCGGGCAGCGGGCTTGTCACGCCCATGTGCCGCGTCACAAACGTGATGGCAATTTCCGGAATCAATTCAAAGGCTACCACCGCATTGTTGGCGCTTTGCCTGAAGCGCGACAGAAGGCTCACGGCAGCCTGAGGCGACGGCACGGCGATCAGCGCCGTGTCGTGGCGGCGCGGGCGCGGGAAGAGTTTCAGCACCGCTCCGGTGATGATGCCAAGCGTGCCCTCGCTGCCGATGAAGATGTTGCGCAGGTCATAGCCTGTGTTGTCCTTGCGCAGTGCGCGCATCTGGCTCAGCACGCGGCCATCGGCAAGGACGACTTCAAGTCCGAGACAGAGATCGCGGGCGTTACCATAGGCGAGCACATTCACACCTCCCGCATTGCTGGCGAGATTGCCGCCGATGCGGCACGAGCCCTCAGAGGCGAGCGACAGGGGAAACAGCCTGTCGTGTTCTGCCGCTGCCGCCTGTACCGAGGCCAGCGTCGCACCTGCTTCCACCGTGATTGAAAAATCCTCGGCATCCACCGCGATGATGCGGGTCATGCGATCAAGCGAGAGCAGCACTTCGCTGCCATCGGCATTCGGAATCTGCCCGCCCACCAATCCGGTGTTGCCGGATTGCGGCACGATGGCCGTTCCCGTTTCATGGGCGATGGCCATGAGGCGTGACACTTCCCCGGTGTTGGCCGGGCGGAGAATAAGCGGTGTCTCCCCATGCCAGAGGTCACGCCATTCGCGGAGGTAAGGCTCCTTGCCGTGGGCATCGCGGATCACGCCCTTTTCGCCAACGATGGCGGCGAGACGTGACAGTGTTTCCGTAGATGGAGGTCTTCTCATGATGGTCGCTCTGCCGCCGCGCGACGCAAACGGTCGTTGATGGCTTCGCCAAGGCCGGTGGCGGGAACGGGCGCAACAGCAATCCGGTTCATGCCAAGGGCATCCAGGTCATGCAGCAACCGGAAGAGATTGGCGGCGGCTTCGATCAGGTTGCCGGATGCCGAAAGTGTGTGGGGGCCGTGGGCATGTGTTCCAAATCCGAGATAGGTTTCGCCCGGTGCCGGAGCTTCCGCATCAAGACGCAAGGTGGCGCGCGGCGCGTAGTGGCTTTCCAGCTGTCCTGGTGCGTGCAATGGACCGCCGCCTGCCTCCGACAGCGTCATCCCCAGACAGGCCTCGATCGTTTCGCGCGCAAGGCCACCGGGGCGGAGCAGGCGCGGTGTGCCATGGAGGAAGCTGACCACCGTCGACTCCACGCCAACCTGACATGGTCCACCGTCGAGGATCATGTCCACGGCATCGCCAAGCGAAGCGCGGACGTGGGCAGCCGTGGTCGGGCTGATGCGGCCTGAGGCGTTGGCGCTGGGGGCCACCACGGGTCCGCCAAAGGCCTGCAACAGCGCCAGCGCCAGCGGATGCGCGGGCACGCGCAGGGCGAGTGAGGGCAGTCCTGCCGAGGCGAGGCGCGAGACGGGGCAATTCTCCCGCCGCGTCACCACAATGGTCAGTGGTCCAGGCCAGAAGGCCTGCGCCAGCGTGCGGGCCGCGACCGGAAAGACACCCAGCGCTTCCGCGGCGGCGAGTCCCGTCACGTGGGCGATCAGGGGGTTGAAGCTGGGGCGGCCCTTGGCAGCGAAGACCTTCGCCACGGCGGCATCATTGCAGGCGTCGGCGCCCAGGCCATAGACGGTCTCGGTCGGGAAGGCGACGAGGCCTCCCTGACGCAACACCTCTGCGGCCTGTTCAACAGCCGCTGTCCTGCCTGCCGTGTGGTTCATGGCCGCGCGCTATAGCAGCGGGGCGCGGCCTCGGCTACACCAGCGCCATGACGACACTTGTTTATACCCACCGCTCCAGCCTGCGGCATGAAACCCCGCCCGGGCACCCCGAACGCATCGACCGGATCAAGGCGGTCTATTCAGTCCTGGAGGCTCCCCATTTTACCGCCGTGCAGCGCCGCGAGGCGCCGCGTGCCACCGAGGCGCAGCTCCGGCTTGCCCATTCGCCGGAGCATGTGCAGCGGATTTTTGCCATGGCACCGGAGAGCGGCTTTGAATATCTCGACGCCGACACGGTCATGTCGGCGCACTCGCTGGAAGCGGCCTTGCGCGCCGCCGGGGCGGCCACGGCAGCTGTTGATGCGGTGTTCCGTGGCGAGGCAGACAATGCCTTCTGCGCGCTGCGCCCGCCTGGCCACCATGCCGAACAGAACAAGGCCATGGGTTTCTGCCTGTTCAACCAGGCCGCCATTGCCGCCTTTCATGCCCGCGAGCGCTACGACGCGGAGCGGGTGGCGGTTGTGGATTTCGACGTGCATCACGGCAACGGCACGCAGGACATCTTCTGGGCCGATGCCGACATGTTCTATGGCTCCACCCACCAGATGCCGCTCTATCCCGGATCGGGTGCCGTCAGTGAAACGGGTGTGGGCAACATCTTCAATGCGCCGCTCAGGGCGGGTGATGGCGGCGAGCAGTTCCGCGAGGCCTTCAACAGCATCATCCTGCCCGCACTTGATTCCTTCGGGCCGGACCTCGTGATCATCTCCGCCGGCTTTGATGCCCATGTGCGCGACCCGCTGGGCAGCCTGGAACTGACGGAAGAAGATTTTGCCTGGGCCACACTGCGTCTCATGGAAGTGGCCGATACACATGCGCGCGGGCGCGTTGTTTCGGTGCTGGAAGGCGGCTATGACCTGCAGGGGCTGGCAGGGTCCGTGGGTGTGCATCTGCATGCCCTGCTGCACGGCGAGAGTCTGAGTGAAACCCTGGCCGAAAACACCGACGATGAGGAAGACGACGCATGAGCACGCCTGACGACATTTCCGCCATGACGTTTGAGAAGGCACTCGCTTCTCTCGAAGAGATTGTCGCGCGGCTGGAAGGTGGCAAGGTCGATCTTGAAGAATCGATCCGCATCTATGAACGCGGCGAGGCCTTGCGCAAGCACTGCGAGTCGAAGCTGCGCGAAGCGGAAGCGCGCATCGAGAAGATCACGCTTGATCCCAAGGGCAATCCGACAGGCCGCGTGCCTCTGGACGCCGAGTGACCTCACTGCGGCTGGACGAAGCGCTGGCGGCGCGCGGGCTGGTGCAGAGCCGGGCGCGTGGCCGTGATGCGGTGCTGCGCGGCGTCGTGCGGGTGAACGGCGCTCCGGCGCGTAAGGCCTCGCAGACAGTGGGCGGCACTGACGTGCTGACCCTCGCTGACGACAGTGCCCGTTACGTGTCACGCGCCGCCCTCAAGCTCCGTCGCAGCTTCGACATCTTTCCGATTGATCCAAAAGGAAAATCCTGTGTCGATCTGGGCGCATCCACGGGCGGTTTCACGCAGGTTCTGCTGGAGGCTGGGGCCGCCCATGTCACCGCCATCGACGTGGGCCACGGGCAGATGGCGGCGGAGATTGCAGGTGATGCGCGCGTCACCCTGCGGGAAGGATTGAACGCGCGTGACATCACGCCAGCGGATGTTACGGGGGATGTGTCGCTGATTGTCTGTGATGTCAGCTTCATTTCGCTGAAGCTCGCCTTGCCGCCGCTGCTCGCCGCCGTTGCACCCGGCACGGAACTGGTCGCGCTCATCAAGCCGCAGTTTGAGGTGGGGCGAGAAGGGTTGGGCAAGGGTGGCGTGGTGCGGGACGAGGCGTTGCTGCAAAAGGTCTGCGATGACGTGTCTGGCTTCATCGCGGCGCGGGGCTGGCAGGTGCACGGCCTCGCGCCGTCACCTGTTGAAGGCGGCGATGGCAACCGCGAGTTTCTGCTTGCGGCCCGCAAGGCGTGACGCGCCGTCGCAGAGGGCATTGACCCAAATCAACTTCGTCACTCCGCTTGTGGCGTTATATTAGAAACATCTAATATAACTGATGGAGTTACCAATGCTGCGCCTCACACTGATGCTCTTTGCCATCATTGGCACAACGCTGATGGGAATTGGTGTTGTCGCCGTGCTCACCATGCGGATGGATAGCACGGCAATGCCGATTGTCGCGGCAGCGGCAGCGGGTTTTGTGCTTGCCATCCCGCTGAGCTGGTATGTGGCGAAGCAGTTGACCGCTGTGCGGAAACGCTAGCCCACCTGTCCGCGGTGGCGGAGGAACTGGTCGGCCAGCACGATTGCCATCATGGCTTCGCCCACGGGCACGGCACGGATTCCGACGCAGGGGTCGTGGCGACCCTTGGTGGAGACATCCGCTTCCTCGCCTGATTTGGTGATGCTCTGGCGCGGCGTGAGGATGGAGGAGGTGGGCTTCACGGCGAAACGCACGACGATGTCCTGCCCCGTCGAGATGCCGCCGAGGATGCCGCCCGCATTGTTGGAGAGGAACTCCGGCTTGCCGTGGTGCATGCGGATCTGGTCGGCGTTGTCTTCGCCCGAGAGGGTTGCGGCATGGAAGCCCGCGCCAATCTCCACGCCTTTCACGGCGTTGATGCTCATCATGGCCGAGGCGAGTTCGCTGTCGAGCTTGCCGTAGATGGGCGCACCCCAGCCAGCGGGCACGCCCGAGGCGGTCACTTCGATCACCGCACCGATGGACGAACCTGCCTTGCGCACGCCGTCGAGATAGCCTTCCCACATCTTTGCCGCTTCCGCGTCCGGGCAGAAGAATGGATTGCGGTCCACCTCCGACCAGTCCCAGTTCTTCGGATCGACCTTGTGCGGGCCCATCTGCACCAGGGCACCGCGAATGCTGACACTGGGAATGACCTTGCGGGCCACGGCCCCCGCCGCCACGCGCGACGCCGTCTCGCGCGCCGAGGAGCGCCCGCCACCGCGATAGTCCCTGATGCCGTATTTCGCGTCATAGGTGAGGTCGGCATGGCCGGGGCGGTACTTGTCCCGGATGTCGCCATAATCCTTGGAGCGCTGGTCCACGTTCTCGATCATCAGCATGATCGGCGTCCCGGTGGTGCGTTGGCCCCCGGTGCGCTCATCCTCGAAGACGCCGGACATGATCTTCACCGCGTCCGGCTCCTGGCGTTGGGTGGTGAAGCGCGATTGGCCGGGCCTGCGTTTGTCGAGGAACACCTGGATGTCCTCCGCCGTCAGCGCCAGTCCGGGCGGGCAGCCATCGACGATGGCACCGATGGCGGGGCCATGGCTTTCGCCGAAGGTGGTGACGCGGAAGAGATGGCCGA
>ERZ1645187.995-NODE-995-length-26842-cov-25.557173_pt1 | contig 26842 bp, 33 predicted proteins | sample MGYA00575352_ERZ1645187 | MGnify/ENA primary metagenome ERZ1645187 (study PRJEB40837, sample SAMN11349314) | freshwater sediment metagenome | isolation source: river sediment | host: Sediment | place: India: Wazaribad , New Delhi | collected 2017-02-21 ...
TCGACACTCCGACTTCAGCCCACCTCGTGGAAGGTGGGGCTCAGACGACGCTTACTATTGAGCTGACGTTGCACGATCTGCTGTCCGGTCTGGCTGATGCTGTTCGACGCGCCGTTGCGCAGCGCGCGCACGATGTCGCTCTCGCCGCTCGACGAACCGGATTCGGCGCCGACGCTGAGCAAGGTGGACAGGGCTGCGGCCTTGAACAGCTCGCCCCAATGGTAATCGACACCATCCTCCAGCCCGGCATAGCCTTCCGCGTCCGCGCCCGGCTGGCGCTCCAGCACGATCGAGCGGCCGTTCGGGAAGATCAGACGGTTCCAGACCAAAAGGATACGGCGCTGGCCGAAGCCGACGCCGCTGTCATATTGACCAATGACGCGCGTGCCCTGCGGCACGAGCAGGATCTTGCCGGTGGGGCTGTCATAGACGTTTTCCGTCACCTGCGCAGTGATCTGGCCGGGCAGATCGGAGCGAATGCCGGTGATGAGCGCGGCGGAGATGACTGCCCCGGCCTGAAGCACGTTGGCCGATGCGGGCGCCGCGACGTGATCGGGCGAGATGGTGCGTTTGTCGGGCGCTTGGTTGAGGAAGGCGAGTTGGCGGTCTTGCGCTGAAGGCGTCGCCGGCTGCGGCGCGAGGCCCAGGCTGGCCAGATCGGTCGAGGGCAAAGCCGTCGCGGCAGGCGTGGCCGCGGTGTTCGCGGGCCGCGTCTCGGTGGAGGCGAACAGCTTCGCATTGCGCGCCGCTTCCCGCTCCTGTGCCTGACGCTGTTCTTCCGGGGTTGGTCCGACCGGCCCGGAGGGCGTGGCGATCCCCGGCGTCGGCACGGGCTGGCCGGCGTTCTGCGCGTTGAGGATCGGACGGCCGAGATCACCAGGGAGCGGCGGGCCGAGTTTGGGCACGCCGCTATAATCCTTCGGCAGACCGGCCAGACCGTCCGGTGTAGTGCGGTTGTCGGTGGAAATCAGCTCCTGACCCTGATCGCCACCATGCCGGGTCTGGAGCGCATAGACGAGCGCGCCGCCGACGCCGACACTGGCGGCGAGGCCGAGACCGGCCAGCACCTTGCGCGACAGGCGGGTGACGCGCAGCGGTTCGGGGCGCAACCGCATGGGTGCTGCCGGCTCGCCGGTCAGCGGCCGGGCGTCGTCGTCGGCCGTCGCGCCAGGACGCGGAGCGTCCGACTCGCGACCATCTTCCTGTTCGGGATGTTCCTCGCTCACGACGCGGGCCTCCCATCCGTCCGGGAGATGCGGACGCGCTTCTGGTCCTTGCCCGCGCCGAAGCGGAGTTCGGCGGCGGCGAACAGGCGGTCAACGATCATGTAATTGCCGCGCACGCGGTAGTTCACCAGTTCGGAGGTGTCGCCCTCGGGGCCTACGACGAAGAGCGGCGGCATCTCGCCCTGGCCGATACCGCGCGGAAACTCGATGAACACCTGTTTGCCATCGTCAAAGGCGCGCAAGGGACGCCACGGGGCGCGGTCGCCGGAGACCTCGTAGCGGAAGTTGACGTTGGCGAGATCGACGCCGGAGGCGACCGGCTGCTGGGCCTCGGCCTGAGCATTCTGGCGGCGCAGCGCGATGAGCTTGTCCTGCGGATATTGCCAGGAGACCGAGGCCATATAGGTCTTCTCGGTGGAGCGCAGCTCCATGTGATAGGTGCGCCGGTCGGTGTTGATGACGAGGTTGGTCATCAGCTCGGGTCGGGTCGGCTTCACGAGGATATGGACCTGTTTGGCGGCGCCCGTGCCGCTCTCGGTGTCGCCGATGATCCAGCGCACGGTATCACCGGCGGCGACGGGACCGGAACCGACAAGCTGTTCGCCGGGCTGAAGCGAGATGTCGGTGATCTGCCCCGGCGAGGCATAGACCTGATAGAGCGCGCCATCGACGAAGGGGTAGACCTGCATCGAGTTGATGAAGCCATTGCGCACGGGCTGCATCCGGGCGGCGGCATTGGCCTCGTTCACCCGCGCGGCGGGGTCCGGCAGTTCGGGCGTCGGCTTGCCGTCCTTGCCGACCGGCTTCAATTGGCCGGGGAGCGGAAGCGGCTTGGGCAATTCCACGACCTGCACAGGCTTGGGCGGATCGGCGGCAATGATGGCGGGCGCCGCATCATCATAGGAAATCTCCGGCGGCGGGGTATGCCCGGCGCATCCGGCGAGCGCCGATGTGCAAAGCAGGAGAAGCGGCAAGCCGGATTTACGGAAACCCGGAAGCACGGCGTTGACGAAAGCCGGCCCCCCGGCTGTGCGGAAGGTCGGTGTCATTGTCCAAGCTCCTTCGACCAGTTGATGGCGTTGATGTAGATTCCGAGGGGGTTCTTCCTGAGCGTGTCGGCGTCGCGTGGCGGCTGCACGGCGACGGTGAGGATGGCCGACCAGCGTTCGGTGCTGGCGAGCGAGCCGTCCTGATAGCGGCGTTCGATCCAGGCGACGCGGAAGCTCGACGGCGAGGCGCGGATGACGCTGGACACCTCGACCGCGACCTGCTGCCTGCCGACCTTGGCGAACGGGTCGTTGGCGCGGGCATAGTCGTTGAGCGCCAGCGCGCCGCCCTGCGTGGTGAAGTCATAGGCGCGCAGCCAGTTCTGCCGAACGATGATGGCGTCGGCGGGAATGCCGCGAACCTGTTCGATGAAGCGGGCGAGATAGAAAGCGATCTGCCCGTCGTTCGGCTGATAGTCGGTGGTTGCCGGCGCGATGGCCTGCGCCTGGCCGAGCTTATCGACCTGCACCACCCACGGCACGATCGAGCTGTTCATCGACTGCCAGAACAGCGCGCCCGATAATCCAGCAGAGAGCGCCAAAGAGCCGAAGGCCATGAGGCGCCAGTTCTTCGCCTGCACGCGGGCCGAACCGATGCGCTCATCCCAGACCTGTGCGGCGCGCTGATAGGGTGTCTCGGGTTCGGGAGATTTGCCGTAATGTGCGGCGGGTCGCTTGAACATGGTCAGTCGCTTTCGGAGAGGTTGACGGAAGAGCCGCCGCCGTGGGCGTCGCCGGATTTGACGGCGTGAGCCGCGGCCTGGACGCCATGCGTCATCTGCTGGCCGCGCTTCATGCGCTTGGCCCAGGCGGGCGGGCTGTCGGTCGCGGCCGATGATCCGGTCGGTGCGGACGCGGCTTCCGCTCCGGCCGCGGCGCCTGCTTCACCGGAAACGGCGCGGCTTCCGGCCTGGAAGCTCTCGCGCATCGAAGATGCCGCGCGGCGGAACGGACTGGCGATGGCGGAGCCGGTCTTCGACGCGCCGGTGGAGGCGACATTACCGAGACCGGAAGCGACGGCGGATGCGCCGGACTGGCCGGCGGCCCCGAGGCTGTAAGCGCTGGAAGCGCCACCGGCGAGCGTCGCGCCCCCACGCGCGGCAGCGGCTGCGCCCCCGGCAAGTGCGCCGACCCCGCCAGCGGCAGCGCCAAGCGCGGCGCCGCCGGCCATCACCATGCCGCCAGCGGCGAGGCCGGTGCCGACCGCAGCGCCAGCGCCGAGCTGCGGGCCGCCGGAGACAAGGCCGTTGGCGATGCCGGGACCGAAGATGCCAAGGCCGAGCAGTGACAGCGCAGCGAGCACTATGGTCATGGCGTCGTCGATCGAGGGCGTCGCGCCGTTGAATCCTTGCGTGAACTCGGAGAACAGGGTCGAGCCGATGCCGATGATGACGGCGAGCACCAGCACCTTGATGCCCGACGAGATGACGTTGCCCAGCACCCGTTCGGCCATGAAGGCGGATTTGCCGAACAGGCCGAACGGGATCAGCACGAAGCCCGCAAGCGTCGTCAGCTTGAACTCGATCAGGGTGATGAAGAGCTGGATCGCGAGAATGAAGAAGGCGAGCAGGATCAGCGCCCAGGCGAACATCAGGCAGGCGATCTGGATGAAGTTCTCGAAGAACGAGACCCAGCCCATCAGGTCGGAGATGGAATCGAGCAGTGGCCGGGCGGCGTCGAGGCCGGTCTGCGCCACCTTGCCGGGTTGCAGCAACTGCGCCGTGGTGAACCCGGTGCCCGACGCCTTCAGGCCGAGACCGGCGAAGCTCTCGAAGACGATGCGGGCGAGATTATTCCAATCGCCGATGATCCAGGCGAACACGCCGACGAACAGCGTCTTCTTCACCAGCCGCGCGATGATGTCCTCGTCGGCGCCCCACGACCAGAACAGCGCCGCCAGCGTTACGTCGATGACGATCAGCGTGGTGGCGATGAACGCCACTTCGGGGCGCAGCAGGCCGAAGCCGCTGTCGATGTAGCGGGTAAACACATCGAGGAAATGGTCGATGACGCCGGCGCCTTGCATGTCAGCGGCTCCCGTTCTGGTCTGGCGTGGTGGAAGCTGGCGCGGTCGGGAACAGCGTCGCCGGTGCGTCCGATACAGTCGGCGATGCGGATGTGGCCGGTTCGGGCTGACCCAGGAAGCGGCGGCGGTTCTCGGCCCAGGCGTGCAGGCAGGCCGGATCGCGGCCACCGGCTTCCCCCATCGCGCCACAGCGCGCGAGTTCCGCGCGCAACGGATCTCGCGTCGTGACGGGCTGCGCCACCGTGACTGGATCGTCCTGCCGATCAGCCGGCCGGTTCATCTCGATCGCGGTGGCGGTGATCGCCAACGCGACGAAGATGACGGCGCCGATGCGCGCGAGGGTCTTGCCATCCATCGCGCCGCCCTCAATTACCGTTGTGGAACATCTGCGCGTTGCCGGGCTGGTAGCCCGTGCCCGGCGTCAGGAAACGGCGGCGCTGTTCCTGCCCTTGCGCGGCGGCGGCAGCGCGTTCGGCGTCCGACAATGCCTGCGCGCGGCCATTGGCGGCGACGACGGCGGTGAGATCGGCGAGTTGCTGGGCCTGGAGCGCGAGAAGCTGATTGCCGGCCTGCGTCGCCTGAAGCGCGCCGGTCGCCGACTGGCTCGAGCCGACCAGCGCCGACATCTGCGTGCGGTTGGTGTCGATATTGCCGACCACGGTCGCCTGCACGCGCATGGCGTCTTGCAAACCGCCGACCGTGTTCTGCCAGCGGGTCTTGGCGTCGGCGACGAGCTGCGCGTCCGATGCCGACATGGAAGCGGTCGAGTATTTCTGGCTGAAGACCTGATCGATCTTCTGAACGTCATAGGCGATGTTCTGTGCCTGGCTGAGCAGTTGCTGTGTCCGCTGCACCGACTGCTGCAACTGCTGGAGCGAGGAGTAAGGCAGGCTCGCGAGGTTGCGGGCCTGGTTGATGAGCATCGTCGCCTGATTTTGCAGGCTGGTGATCTGGTTGGTGATCTGCTGGAGCGAACGCGCGGCGGTCAGCACGTTTTGCGCATAGTTCGACGGGTCGAACACGACCCATTGGGCCTGCGCCGGCGTGGTGACGATCGGCGACAAGGCCAACGGAATCGACAGGATGGACGCGGCAAGCAACGCCGCGCGTGAACGGCGCAGTTTCATTGGGACTTCTCCTTGTTGGTGAGGTTGGGAATGAGATCTGCGGCCCAACCGGCGCCGCGATGGCGCAGCCAGGCGTCGAGGAATCCGTCCGCGCCATGTTCGGCGACGATCTTCGCGATGGCGGTCTGATCGGTCTTCGACGATGCGGCGCAGAGCACCAAAGCGACCTCGGACAGGCCCAGCTCGAACAGCCGGTTGCCACGCCGCGACTGGCAGTAATAGTCGCGCTTGGGCATGGCCCGCGCGATGATCTCGATCTGCCGGTCGTTGAGGCCGAAGCGGCGATAGATGGCGGTGATCTGTGGCTCGATGGCGCGCTCGTTGGGGAGCAGAAGCCGGGTCTGGCAGCTCTCGATGATGGCGGGCGCGATGGCCGAGCCGTCGATGTCCGAGAGCGATTGCGTGGCGAAGATGACCGACGCGTTCTTCTTGCGCAGCGTCTTCAACCATTCGCGGAGCTGGCCGGCGAACCCCTCGTCGTCGAGGGCGAGCCAGCCTTCATCGACGATGATAAGCGTCGGCGATCCGTCGAGCCGATCTTCGATACGGTGGAACAGATAGGCGAGCACGGCCGGCGCGGCCTCGGTGCCGATCAGCCCCTCGGTCTCGAACGCCTGTACGGTCGCCGTGCCGAGATGTTCGGCCTCCGCGTCGAGCAGCCGCCCCCAGGCCCCGCCGATGCAATAGGGACGGAGCGCCTGCTTGAGGTCGTTGGACTGCAACAGGACGCAGAGGCCGGTGATGGTGCGCTCTTCCACGGGCGCGGAAGCGAGCGAGGTCAGCGCCGTCCAGAGATGTTCCTTCACCTCTGGCGTGATCGCGACGCTCTCGCGGGCGAGGATCGCGCCGATCCAGTCGGCCGCCCAGGCGCGCTCGGCCGCGTCATCGACACGGGCGAGCGGTTGCAGGCTGACGGACGTATCGGACCCATCCGTCAGTCCGCCGCCGAGATCATGCCAGTCGCCGCGCATGGCGAGCGCGGAGGCGCGAATCGAGCCGCCGAAATCGAAGGCGAAGACCTGTGCGCCGGCATAGCGGCGAAACTGCAAGGCCATCAACGCCAGCAGCACGGACTTGCCGGCCCCGGTCGGGCCGACGATCAGCGTATGCCCGACATCGCCGACATGCAGGGAAAACCGGAACGGGGTCGAGCCTTCGGTCTTGCCGAAGAGCAGTGGGGGTGCTGCGAAATGCTCGTCCCGTTCCGGCCCCGCCCACACCGCTGACAATGGGATCATGTGGGCGAGATTGAGGGTGGAAATCGGTGGCTGGCGGACGTTCGCGTAAACGTGGCCGGGCAACGATCCGAGCCAGGCATCCACCGCGTTGATGGTCTCGGCCATCGCCGTGAAGTCGCGGCCCTGGATCACCTTCTCGACCAGCCGCAGCTTCTCGTCGGCGACGCGGGGATCGGCGTCCCACACCGTCACGGTGGCGGTGACATAGGCGATGCCGGCATAGTCGGCGCCGAGTTCCTGAAGCGCGAGATCGGCGTCGGCGGCCTTGTTCGACGCATCCGTGTCCATCAGCACGGATTGCTCGTTGGTCATCACCTCTTTCAGGATGGCGGCGATCGACTTGCGCTTGGCGAACCACTGGCGGCGGATCTTGGTCAGCAGTTTGGTGGCATCGGTCTTGTCGAGCAGGATCGCGCGGGTGGACCAGCGATAGGGAAAGGCGAGCCGGTTCAATTCGTCGAGCAGGCCGGGCGTCGTCGCGGTCGGAAACCCGGTGATGGTGAGGACGCGCAGATGCGACGATCCCAGGCGTGGCTCCAGCCCGCCGGTCAGCGGCTGATCGGCGAGCAGCGCGTCGAGATAGATCGGCGTTTCGGGCACGCGGACGCGGTGCCGGTGCGTCGAGACGCAGCCATGCAGGTAGGTCAGCGTCTCGCCGTCATCGAGCCAGCGGCATTCGGGCATGAAGGCTTCGATCAGGCGCAGCAGCCGGTCGGTGCGGTCGGCGAAGCCGGTCATCACCTCATGGGGGTCGATGCCGGTCTTCTCGCGGCCCTCGTAAAGCCAGGTCTCGGCGCGGGCAGCGTCTTCGGCCGGCGGCAGATAGGTGAAGGTCAGGAAATAGCTGGACTCGAAGTGGCTGCCCGCTTCCTCGAAATCGGCTTTCCGCTCGGCATCGACCAAGGCGGAAGCGGAATCCGGGAAGAGGCTGTTCGGATATGTCGCGGCGGCATGGCGCTGCGCCTCGACGAAGATCGCCCAGCCCGAACCGAGACGGCGGAAGGCGTTGTTCAAGCGCCCAGCGACGGCGACCAGTTCGGCAGGAACGGCGCTGTCGAGATCAGGCCCGCGAAACCGTGCGGTGCGCTGGAAACTGCCGTCCTTGTTGAGGACGATGCCGGCGCCGACGAGCGCCACCCATGGCAGAAAGTCGGCGAGCCGGGCGTTCTTGTTGCGGTATTCGGCAAGGTTCATCATCGGTGCGCCCCCCTCAGACCGTGAGATGCGCGGGGATGCGCAGATGGCGGCGTCCGACCTCGACGAATAGCGGATCGCGCTTCGCCGCCCACACCGCCGCGAAATGTCCAATCGCCCAGATGAGGAGGCCCACGAGCCAGAGGCGCAAGCCGAGGCCCAGCGCGCCGGCCAGCGTGCCGTTCATGATGGCGATGGCGCGCGGCGCGCCGCCGAGCAGGATCGGTTCGCTGAGCGCCCGGTGCAGCGGGACGGTGTATCCCGGCACCTCTCCGCCCTGATCGACGACACCCGCCATCAGACCAGCGCTCCGCCGCCGAACGAGAAGAAGGACAGGAAGAAGGAGCTGGCCGCGAAGGCGATCGACAAGCCGAACACGATCTGGATCAGGCGGCGGAAACCGCCCGACGTATCGCCGAAGGCCAGTGTCAGGCCCGTGGTGATAATGATGATGACGGCGATGATCTTGGCGACCGGGCCTTCGATCGACTGGAGGATTTGCTGGAGCGGTTGTTCCCACGGCATCGACGAGCCGGAAGCATGGGCGGGCGCGGCCATCATGACGCTGAGCGTGGCGACCGATACGGTCATGGCGAGGCGCTGACGGACGTGAGTGAAGCGCGAGAGAGGCAGGCGTTGGATCACAGGGAGTCTCCTTCAAGGCTGCGATTGAGGGCGTGGGAGTTGGAAGCCGCACCGCCGTCGCCCTCCATGACGGCGGGCGCGACGTGGTAATCGCCGTCCGGGCCAAGGCCCTCGACACGAGCGAGTTCGGACAGGCGGCGCGCGGAGCCGCGGCCCGACAGCACGGCGACGAGATCGATCGTCTCGGCGATCAGCGCGCGCGGGACGGTGACGACGGCTTCCTGAATGAGCTGTTCCATGCGGCGCAGCGCGCCGATGGCGGAACCGGCGTGGATCGTGCCGACGCCGCCGGGATGGCCGGTGCCCCATGCCTTCAGGAGATCGAGCGCTTCCGCCCCGCGCACCTCGCCGACCGGGATGCGGTCGGGGCGCAGACGCAGCGAGGAGCGGACGAGATCGGAGAGCGACGCGACGCCGTCCTTGGTGCGCATGGCGACGAGATTGGGGGCTGCGCATTGCAGCTCGCGCGTATCCTCGATGATGACCACGCGATCGGATGTCTTCGCCACCTCGGCGAGGAGCGCGTTGGTCAGCGTCGTCTTGCCGGTCGAGGTGCCTCCGGCGACGAGGATGTTGGCGCGGGACGCAACGGCTTCGCGCAGCGCCTCGGACTGCCCGGCAGACATGATCCCCGCAGTCACATAATCGTCGAGCGTGAACACCGCGACGGCGGGCTTACGGATGGCGAAGGCCGGAGCAGCGACCACCGGGGGCAGAAGCCCCTCGAACCGCTCCCCCGTCTCGGGCAGTTCGGCCGAGACGCGCGGCGCGCCCGCGTGGACCTCGGCGCCGACATGGTGCGCGACCAGGCGCACGATGCGTTCGCCATCGGCGGGCGACAGCCATTCGCCCGTATCGGACAGCCCTTCAGAGAGGCGGTCGATCCAGATGCGCCCATCCGGGTTCAGCATCACCTCGACGACGGAACCATCTTCCAGAAACCGGGCGATGGCTGGCCCCAGCGCCGTGCGCAGCATCCGCGCGCCGCGCGCGAAACCTTCCCGATTGTGTTGTGAAGCCTTCATGTCGCCCCGAGTTCAGCGGGGATCGACAGACCTTCCCCTTGCGGGGTTGATTAAAAGAGCCGGATTTTGGGCCGATTCAACAAGGATTTGTTGGCGTCGTAGTGTGGAGTGCAAATACAGGAAAACGGCGGTGACGCTCTGATCTTGAAGGTGGGTGCAGCATGATTATTCGCCTTGCGCGCGACCGTCCGAATACTGCGAGTCGTTCATATCCTCGCTAAGCTCCTGCCGCAGCTTTGGTCCTTTGGCGAGGCGGCGACCAAGTGCGGTGACAAACTGGTCGTAGCGTTCGCCCGCCTTCGCACGGGCCGCCTGGGCTGCCGGCTCCGGTAGGGTTGGCGTGGTTGTGACCCAATATTTGATGAACACGGCAAGGCTCTCGACGGCGATACCGACATCGCGTTCGAGCCGTGTCATGCGCCGGTCCAAGAGATCGAGCCGCTTGATGAACACCGCTTCCTGCCGCTCGGCGGCATCCGGCGACAGGAAGGATTCGATCGCCGCCTCGGCCACGAGCGAGCGCGAATGATCGCGGCGTGCGGCGTGTTCCGCCAGGCGGTTCATGACGGCGGGATCGAGATAGACAGACAGGCGCTGCTTGCGGGGGGCTTTTGTCATCTCCGCCTCACAGGTCCATGCCATCGTTGGGATCGAGCGAGACCTGACGCGCCACGCCCTGCATGAGGCGGTTCATCCGGCTGTTGCGCGCCGCATCGTCCTCGATCTCGTCACGATCGGCGTCGATTTCGAACGGATTGTCGATCGGCATCGACTTCTCAGGCGGTTGTACCCGGTTGAGTTCCGGCTGCCGGCGGCGTTCGGATTCGGTGGGATCGTCATCCTCTGTGCCGGTCGTCGCCTTTACCTCGGGAAGCGGAGGGCGTGGCGGGAGCGGCCGCGAGGTCCAGTCGTCGAGCCGAACCTGTTTCGGCGCAACGAGCGTAGGCGGGGGCAGGATGCGTTCCTTGAAGCGGCCATCCTCGTAATAGCGTGCCTTCTTTGCCCGGATCGGCGGGGTGCCCGCCACCATGACGATCTCATCGGTAGCGGCAAGCTGCATGACCTCGCCAGGCGTGAGCAGGGGCCGGGCGGTTTCCGAGCGCGACACCATGAGATGCCCCAGCCAGGGCGAGAGACGGTGCCCGGCATAGTTTTTCATCGCCTTCATTTCGGTCGCTGTGCCAAGAGCATCCGACACGCGCTTGGCCGTGCGCTCGTCATTGGTGGCGAAGCTGACGCGGACATGGCAGTTGTCGAGGATCGAGTTATTGGCGCCATACGCCTTCTCGATCTGGTTCAGCGATTGGGCGATCAGGAAGCTCTTCAGGCCATAGCCGGCCATGAAGGCCAGCGCCGACTCGAAGAAGTCGAGCCGCCCCAACGCCGGAAACTCGTCGAGCATCAGCAACAGGCGATGGCGTCCAGCCTTGGCCTGAAGATCCTCGGTCAGGCGGCGACCGACCTGATTGAGGATCAGGCGGATCAGCGGCTTGGTACGATTGATGTCCGAGGGCGGCACGACGAGGTAGAGCGTTGTTGGACATTGGCCGCCCACGATGTCGCCGATCCGCCAGTCGCAGCGCCGCGTGACTTCTGCGACCACGGGATCGCGGTAAAGGCCCAGAAACGACATGGCGGTGGACAGCACGCCCGATCGCTCGTTGTCGGATTTGTTGAGCAGTTCGCGTGCGGCGCTGGCGATGACGGGATGCGTTCCGGCTTCGCCCAGATGCGCTGTCGTCATCATCGCCGCGAGTGTGGATTCGATCGGCCGCTTCGGATCGGAGAGGAAGGCGGCGACACCGGCCAGCGTCTTGTCGGCTTCCGCATAGAGGACATGCAGGATCGCGCCGACCAGCAGGGCATGGCTGGTCTTCTCCCAATGATTGCGCTTCTCGAGACTGCCTTCGGGGTCGACCAGAATGTCGGCGATGTTCTGGACGTCGCGCACCTCCCATTCGCCGCGGCGCACTTCCAGCAGCGGATTGTAGGCCGAGGACTTGGCGTTGGTCGGATCGAACAGCAGCACACGGCCATGCCGGGCGCGGAAACCTGCGGTGAGCTGCCAGTTCTCGCCCTTGATGTCGTGGACGATGGCCGATCCCGGCCAGGTCAGCAGCGAGGGCACGACGAGGCCGACGCCCTTGCCGGATCGCGTCGGCGCAAAGCACAGCACATGCTCCGGTCCATCGTGACGCAGATAGTGGCTGTCATAGCGGCCGAGTACCACGCCATCGGGACCGAGCAGGCCAGCTGACTTCACTTCTTCCTTCGCGGCCCACCGCGCCGAGCCGTAGGTCTCGACCTTCTTGGCTTCGCGTGCTCGCCAAACCGACATTCCGATTGCGACGGCTACGGCGATGAAGCCGCCGGACGCCGCTATATAGGCGCCTTCGACGAAGATCTGTGGCGCGTAGGCGTCATAGCCATACCACCACCAGAAGAAGGATGGTGGAAGGTAGAACGGGAAGCCGAAGAGCCGGAACCACGGCGCTCCCAGTTCGGGCTGGAAGGCTAGACGCCAGGCCACCCATTCGGTCGCGCCCCAGACGCAGATGAGGATGATGGTGAGGACCGTGATGATCTGACCCCAAAGGATCTTGGTGGCGGGCATGTGCAATTCCTTGTCTGTAATGATGGGTCAGAGGCCCAGGCCGCGTTTGCGCCCAAAGCTCCAGTCGATGCCGCCATCGTGGCGGGTGACGCCCGAGACGTGACGGCCGAGCTGCTTTTCGAGTGAGGGCGTCCAGGGCACGAGCTGGAAGCCGAGACCGTCGTCGATCATGGCGAAGCGCCCGGAGGCCAGCGTGAAGCGCTCGCGGTAAGAGCCGGCGACATATTCGCCGCTGCCCGCGCGATTGAATGACCGTCCAGACTCGGCCGACAGCTTCTCGCCGAGCGCCTCCAACTCGCGGGCGCGCAGCGTGTCGATTAGATTGCGGGTGAAGGTGACACGCTGGCCGCTGCGTTCGGCGAAACCCTGTTCAACCAGATGCTCGGCGCGGCGGTCGAGCGCCTGACGCACCTCGGCGCCGAAGCCGCCATCCGACAGCGCGACCGGTTCGCGCGCGATGTTTTGCCGGTCGAGCCAGGTCGCGCCCGACGCGGTGATCTGGCGATCAATGTCGAGATCCGAGCGGACGGCGATGGCGACGCGGCGCTGCCCCTTGGCGTCCTCGAACCGGCGCAGCTCGACGATGGAGCCGGGCGCGCTGTCGCCGGCGGCATCGAGGTCGGGCAGCTTGATGTGGTGGGTTCGCCCGTCGACGCCATCGACCACGGCATAGGCGGTGCCCCTCAGCTCGTCGTCCAACCCGCGATCGACCAGCCGGCCGATGACGGGAACATCGAGGCTTTCGCCCGCCAGCACATAGCTGGCCGACCCGCGCTCGATGCCACGCTCGGTCAGCGCCCGGTGCATCCGCTTGATGATGTCGCCGCGCTCACCGAGTTCGCGCAGCGTCGTCTCGGCCGCTTCGTTGATCGTCCACTGACCGCGACCGACCTCGACGGCGAGACTGAGGGCTTCGAGTTTGCGCAGCCGGCCGACCTTCGGCGCGTGATAGGCATCCGGCTGCCCACCAGGCGGTGGGGCCAGGTCGATAACGCCGGTATTCCTCGCATCGTGGAGAAGCTGGCGGTCGAGCTGAGTCCAGCGCTCCGCATCGACCTGACGGTCCAGCGCGCGGCGAATGTCGAGATCAGTTCGCGGTCCCAGTTCCTGCGTGATGAGATCACGCGCGCGGTCGCGCATGCCCTCCTTGATGTAATCGCGGGAGATAACGAGATCCTGCCCGTCGTCGCGGACACCGCGCACGATCAGATGGACGTGCGGATGCTCGGTGTTCCAGTGATCGACGGCCACCCAGTCAAGGCGGGTGCCAAGGTCCTTCTCCATCTGACCGACGAGATCGCGGGTAAAGAATTTGAGGTCCGTCATCTCCGCCGCATCGTCCGGGGACACGACGAACCGGAAATGGTGGCGATCGCCTTCGCAGCGTCCGGCGAAAGCCTTGGGATCGGCGTCATCCCCGCCAGGACCGAACAGCCGCGCCTTCTCCCCATCCCGGGTCACGCCCTCGCGGCGCAGATAGGTAAGATGGGCGGCGAGTGGCGCGGAGCGGGCGGTGTGGCGCACCACGCGCGCCTTGATGACCGCGCCGCGTGTGCGGGAGGTTATCAGGCGGTTTGCCTGTATGCTGGCGCGTTGTCCGCGGCCGAACCGCGAACGATGGCCGGACACGATCCGCCCCGAGCGAGAAACCCCGGCGCCGGCCTTCTTGGCGGCGGCGAGCGCTTGGGCGATGAAGGGCCGCGCGCGCTGGGCGCCGGATGAACGGATGCGGCCAGGGCGGATGCGGAAATCGGTCTCGTCGGTCATAGCCGAGACCCTGCACATCGCGCCAAGCGCCGGAATGCATGAGACAATCGGCAGGGCCGCGAGGTGCGCAGAAACGCCGCACCTCGCGAAAATTCCTCATAAGTCCTTGAAACAACACAACCGACCGAAGCCGCACCTCGCGGCCTTTTATCCTGCCATCCTTCGGTCGTGTTGCCTGCATTCCACCTGCGCGCCCTCCAGACCACGCCAGCGCCCGCTATCGTGCGATCGGGAGCCGCCATGCTCATCGCATCGTCCCGGTGTCGGCGCGGGCGATGAACAGACCGTTCGACTGCGGCACGATGGCTGAAACATCGCGCACGAGAGAGGGGGATGATGAAGCGCCCGGAGCATCATCCGACGCGCGTTTTTCCGGCGCGGGATCGGCAGTGGGCGTGCTTGCCCGTTGCGCGATGAACAGCGGCGCGCGGGTCCATGCGAAGGGATCGGCGGGAGCGATGACGGTCGTGCCGGAATCGCTGCCGCCGCCGAGCGCCGGTGAGACGGAGGCGACGTATGCGCGTGTCTCAGCAGGCAATGGCCGACCGGAAAGCGACGCCTCATAGCGTCCGGGACCCGCATTGTAGGCAGCGATCCAGCCGGGCGAGCCGTAGCGATCGAACAGCTCGCGGATATAGGCGGCGCCCGCGATGATGTTGTCGTGCGGATCGTAAGGGTCGCTGCCTAGCGACAAACGCATGCGCAGGTTCGCCCATGTGCCGGGCATGATCTGCATGAGACCCATCGCACCTTTGGGGGAGATCGCGCGTGAATCTCCGGCGCTTTCGGCGCGCAGAACCGCCCTGATCCATGCTGCCGGCAACGCGAAGCGCTGCGCCGCCTCGACGATATGATCGGCGTAGGGAGTTCCCTGCGACGGTCTTGTGATCGACGCCGGCTGTGCGAGGACACCTACCGGCAGGAGAGCGGCGAAGGACAGGCCGGAAAGGAGGAAGAGGACGGTTCCACGCATGGGATCAGTCCTTCCCGTCGCGCTTGGCGGCGCGGGTCCAGTGCAGCGACCAGCCCCGCCCGGTATCGTCGTCGCGGAACAGGTTGGCGCGGATCGGCTGTGCGAAGCTCGGGTCGTCAAAGAGGATGGCGATGTATTCGCCAGCCTTTTCGCCGGTGCGTTTCCATCCCGCGCCGATTTCGGCGGCGGTCTCGTTGTTCATCGCGTCGAAGACGTGGACGCGATAGTCTGGGGCATTCTCGGCGTCCGACGGTTCGGCGCCAATGATGATGACGTCCTGGCTCAAATTCAGGGTCGTCAGGTGCCCGACGAAGCCGCTTTCGTCGCGGATGAATGTGCCGATCTGTGGCATGGTGGTCTCCTTGGCGGTGGCGTTGGAAGCCCCATCGGCGAGCACCGCTCCCGCCGATGGGGATGCGGTCAGCGCGTGGCGGCGCGCCAGACGAAGCGACCGTCGCCGGCCTCGTCGGTGTAGAGCGGGGTGGCCTTGCCGATGACGGATCGCACCGCGGTCGGGCCAAAATAGCGGCCATCCAAGCTGTCCGGCACGGACGGATTCATGAGAAAGACCTGGCCGTCGCCGATGCGCAGGCAGCCCCGCCAGACGAGCAGCGGACGGCCGCGCCGGTCGCGGTCGAGTGCTTCGCCGAACGGCACGCCATCGACGGAGACGGCATTGCCGATCCGGCAAACTTCCTGTCCTGGAAGGGCCGCGACATGCTTCATCAGCGGCACGCCGCGGCCGATATAGCCGCGTGCGACCATGAAATCGGCGAGCGGTTCGTCGGGCGTCACGGCCACCAGATCGCCTTCGTGGAGAGGACCTGGGCGGTCGAGATCGTAGAGGCCGATCGGCACGCTGGCCGAGGCGTTCCAGATGAGGCGCAACGGCACCGGAACGAAGGACGCGATGGCGACGCCCATGATCGAGAAATACGTCGCCATGACATAGCCGAAGCGGGTCATCCCTCGATCTCCCGCCGCTTGAGCCACGCTTGATGGCGTTCTTGCGTGTAGGCGCGCGGCTCATGGCCTGCGATGAGGCGATGATGGACGTGCCGCCAGTGATCGGCGGACACCTCGCAGACGTCGATCCCGGCGCTCTCCACCGCATCGATGTGGCAGAGCACCTGCTGCACCTTCGGCCAGCCTTCGATCTTGAGGAGGATGTCGCCGCCGGGCCGCACGAAGGGCAGTGTCTGATAGGCTTCACCGGACTTGACCGCGCGCACGATGTCGATGCGCGAAATGATCGTGCCGAAGTCGTTGGAGGCCCAGCGAACGAAGGCGAAGATGCTGCCGGGCCGGAAGGCCAGGACACGGCGGCGGCGGTCGAGGACGGTTTCTCGCGCCTCGCGGCCGAACCTGATCCAGTTTTCGATCTTCTTCTCCACCCAGGTCAGTTCGACATGGGTGAGGTTGTCGGAATGCTGCGCGATCGGCACGGGACCGCCGCGCACGCGGGGAGCCGCGTTGCCGGTCATGAGGGGTCTCCTTCGGTGGTTGGGAATTCGCGCGCGAGCAGATCGCGCAGCATGTCGGCGACCGTGACGCCGCGCCGGAACGCGGCGATCTTGATCCGGCCGCGCATCTCGGGCGTCACGTCGATGGTGAGCCGCGCGGTAAAACCGGCAGCATCGCCATCGCGCGCGGGAACCTCCGCCGCCTTGATCCAGTGTTCGGGATCGGCGGGCCGGGCGGCGAAGCCGCGACGGGTCGGACGCTCGCTCATCGCGTCGTCCTCCCGATGCGAAGGCGGTCGATCTCGTCCGCCAACGCCGCGATCTCGCGCGCGGCGGGCGTGTCGTCGTCCAGTTCGAACACCAGCCGGCCCGACTGCGCGGCAGCCGCGAAGGCGACACGCTGGCCGATGGTGGCGGCAAGCACCGGCGGATCGTGATCGGCCAGCGTCTCGGCCGTCTCACGGGCGAGCACGGTGCGCGCACCACAGCGGTTGAGCACGAAGCGGGCGGCGAGGTCGGGGCGATAGATGCGCGCTTCGGCAACGAGTGCCAGCATCTCGGCCGAGGCCCAGCCGTCGAGCGGCGATGGCTGCACCGGGATCAGCACCAGATCGGCGGCGAGCAGCGCCGAGCGCATCAGGGCTGCGACACGCGGCGGCCCGTCGATGACGATCATGTCGGCGTCGCGGGCCAGCTCCGGCGCTTCGCGGTGCAGCGTATCGCGCGCCAGGCCGATGACGCCGAAGAGGCGTGGCCATCCTTCGCGAGCCCGCTGCTGCGACCAGTCGAGCGCCGATCCTTGCGGGTCGGCGTCGATCAGGGTGACGCGCTTTCCCTGCTGCGCCCATGCGCCTGCGAGGCTCAGCGCAAGCGTCGTCTTGCCGACACCGCCCTTCTGATTGAGGAGCGCGACGATCATGGCTCGCGTCCCGTTTCCGGGAGAGGAAGCATCGGCGTGGTCAGGGCATCGTGCGCTCGCGGCTTTGGCTTCTTGCCGGCGCCTCGAAGGCCTTTTGCGGCGTCACGGATGAGGTTTTCCACCTCGCACGCGCACTCTTCAAAGTTAGATTCTTGGTTAGACTCTAAGTTAAGGGCGTGGATTTCCGTTCTGGCGCCGTGGGTTAAACTCTGTTTCGGTTCCTGATGGCACGGCAAGCCGGTTCCTGATGGCACGCCGATCCGGGTTCCGGATGGCACGAGGGCTTCCACAGGTTTTCCACAGGGCGCCGATGGCTCGAAGGCGAGCAGCACCCGTCCTCCGATCTCGACCTCCGTGAACAGCGTGTAGCCCGGTAGCGGCTGGCGGCGGATGATGTCGCGCAGCTCGAAGGCGAAGCGCTTGAACGGCGACAGGCTGCCCGATTTCTGGTGCAGATGACGGAAGTCGAAGCGCCAACCCCGGCGTTGCCGCCCGCCATGCTTGCGCACGATCCGGTAGAGCCATCGCTCCAGCCCGCCCGTGAGATTGAAATAGGCCCGGTCGATGGTCAGCACGAGCGCGTCGTCGAGCACGGCCTGATAAAACCAGTCCGGCACGATCATCTCGATACCGTCGGGGCGACCATTGCTGTCGGTGCGTTCCTTCCACTCGTTGATCCAAGAGAAACGATGCCGGCGACCTTCGAGGGGCTGACGGATCGTGGTCGAGACCGTGGTGGATTGGAGCCGGTCGAGCGCGGCCTTTAGGCGCTGATAGTCGCGCAAAGACGTGCCGCGACCGATGAAGCGGAGGATTTCGTATGGCGTGGCAGCCATCAGGCGCGAGGTGCGAAGCCCCGCGTCGCGCGCCTCGACGATCTGGCTCGCCGCCCAGATCAGAATGTCGGCGTCCCAGATGGTCGCCATGCCGTGATCGGGAACGGCCTCGACCCGGATTGCGACATTGCCGGCGATGAAATCGATCGGCGCGACGCGATGCGACTTGGAGAGGGAGAAAAACGGATAGGCCATGAGATCCTGCGCGTCTCGGGGCGCGAAGTCGCCGGGGAGCGCCCGGAACAGGTCGAGCTGTCCGCGCTCCGAGAGGGACCGATGCCGCGCCGCCATTCGGGAACCGCGATCAGCGTGCGTAGCGGCCAGGCTGCGCCACGGCCGGCTGCACCTGGCGCTTGGCGGGCAGTACGTTGCCACGCGGATCGGAGGTAGAAGTGACGGCGCCGCGCGCCGCCCAGGCTTCGAGTTCTTCGACGGAATAGACGACGCGGCCGCCGAGCTTGCGATAGGCGGGGCCGGTCCCGTAGGTGCGGTGCTTCTCCAACGTGCGGGCGGAGAGGCTCAGGAATTCGGCGGCTTCCTTGGTGCGCAGGAAGCGCGGCGGCAAAACGGCGAGATCGGGTCGCATGGATCGGCCTTTCGTGATCTTCGGTGGGGCCGCCGATCATCGGCGGCGGATGAAGGTCACGATGGCGAAGGGCGAGCGTCGGGATGGAGGGCGAAGTCAGGGGGTATCAAAATCGCCCACCGGGGGCGCCATCGTCGCCTACGAAGCGCGGCGATGCCGAAGCAGTTTGCGATAGCCGCCCGCGATCATGGCGCGAGCATCGCGGATCAGCGCCTTGACGGCGTGGCGAGCTGAGGACGTCTGCCATTCGCTGCGGTCGAGCGCGCCGGTCCTGAACATGACCTGCGCGATCTCGCGCCCGGTCGCGCCGGCGCGATGACCGTCGAAGGCTTGCAGCATCCGTCGCAGCCGCGCTCTTTGCTGACGGGTCAGGCGGGTGTCCGGTGGAACCGCGCGACCATGCAGAGCAGCGAGCAGCCTGTGGACCGCTTCGAGCCGATCCAGCCCATCCACGCTGAGCGGGATGATCGCAGCGGTGGGCGCCATGCCGTCAAGAATGAGCTGAAGATGCTGGCCTTCGCCGAGATCGAACAACAGACAAGCGGCGCCGTTCGCAATCAGCGAAAGCGCCGCATCGATCTTCGGGAGCGGTCCGGCGACCGGCAGCGTGGATGGAGCGTCGCCGAGCACGACGACGCTGGTGTCATGCTGTGGCAGCCAGAAGACGGGGGCGTCAGGTGGATCGCGCAGGGGGTCGATCGGGAAATCGCAACCCCCAATGGTGGCGGACTTTCTCGATCAGCGTTTGTGGATTGGCATCGGGGCGGGCGAGCGATCCGAAATCATGGTCGTAATCTTCGTTGCGACGCAGCCATTCCCAAGCGAGATCGGACGCGGTGAGATCATCGACATGATCGTAGTGCGCGGACATGCGCCACTGGGATGCGTCTGGCGTCATCGCGTTCCTCCCCCTCGTTTTATCGACTTGCGGGGAGACCGAGATTTCCCGGAAAAGTTGAGGACTGGAAGTCCCGACGAAGGCAAAGAGTGATGCCGCAGCGGCATCGCCACGTTAGTGTCGCTGGCTTTCGTGGATGATTTCGCGGTAGCCGCATTCCGTCATCCAGCGTGCGCGGGCCAGATGTGCATCATGGATATGGCGGGAGCGTTGCGGATCGAGATCGGGATCGAGGCCGAAGAGAATTTGCACGGCTTCGCGCCAGTCGGCGCCATCACGGGCGGCGTCGAGCAGGCGCAGATACAGCGTCATGTGCTCCCGGTCATAGGGCGTCAGTCCCTGACCGGGAGGTGGTTCATCCAGAAACTGAGGCGCTGATCGTGTCACCGGACCATCCTATTCGCCTGATGCCATTCTGTTAACCAAATCCGCTGCCGTCATTGACGCAACACATGCGGACTGTGGAAAACCGACCGGATCGCCGCGGTGTCGGCGCGACGGCTAGGATGGGGATCGTCGCTGGTGTTCGTCATGAAGCCGCAGCACTCCTTCGCCCTTGTCGGTGGACAGAAGGACGACGCCAGCGGCTTCCAGTGCCCGCCTGACTTGATCGCGCGTCGTCTCATACACATCAAGCCCGCTTTCGGATTCGAGGCGTTTGAGAGCGGTCAGCGATACTCGGGCCTTGTCAGCGAGCGTCTCCTGCGTCCAACCCAGCAACGCGCGTGCGGCCCGTGATTGTCGGGCGGTGATCATGCATGATCACCTCCCACCGGCCATAACGCACTTGCCAGAACTACGGCTATTTTAGTCGCTCTTGGCGCGGGTGCTAGCAGAATTCAGCGTTTGTAGCGCTCATCTTCCGGCCATTCGCCGCTTTGCGCACCGAACTGATTCGGTTTTGGCGGGTAAGCGGCCCCGGCCTTCCGGCCGGGGCCTCGCTCCGGGGGGCTCAGTCGGCCCGGCGCCCGTTGGGGCGGGACCAGATGAGCGAGTAACCCTCGCCATCCTCGTCGTCGAAGAGGTTGGCGTAGATCGGGGCGTTGAAGCTCGGATCGTCGAGCTTGAGGCCCAGATAGTCGCGGCCCTCGTTGGAGCGTTTGGACCAGGCGGCGCCGATCTCGGCGCGGCCGACCAGGACGCGATGGCTGGGGGCGTTTTCGCCGGTGGCCCGCAGGTCGGGAACGATGCGCACGCCCTTGGCCTGGACGCTGAGGGTAACGATTTCGCCGCTGAACTCGTTCGAGCCGGTCTTCTTGAAGGTGCCGATGGTCGCCATGGTAAGTCTCCGTTTTTGCGTTTTCGAGCCCGCACCATGCGGCCTCGATGGCGATCGGTGGGCCGGAGGCGACCGACGACGCATCGCTTGCGACCGAAGCGGAGCGGAGGACGGCGCAGGCGCGACTTTCTTGTCTCGCGAGGAATGGGTGAAACCCAGGGGAAGAAAGTCGTGACGCGCCGTTGCGGCATAGGCGGTCGAGGCGAAGCCGGCCTTCGGCCAGATCAGGCCATTGGAGAGGCCGTGAGGTGCGCTCGTTGAACGGGACAGAGAAGGAGACGGCCGGCGGCATTTCGCGACCGGCAAGGGAACAGGACCTGCCGTTCACCGGCATCGCTGCATCTTGCAGGACAGGCAGGTTGTGATCCCTCCCGTGTCCAGCTCACCACAGAACAAGCCCGTCACCGATGTTCAGGTTCTGCCGCCGTTCGTTTGTGCCGCTGATCGAGCCTCGCGTGAGAATGCGGTGCTTTGGGGCGCGGCTCCGATTCGCCGCACCTGCGCAACATCGACACGATCTCTGGCAATGGGAGTAGAGTGCATCCCCGCTGTTCTGGTTTTGCCGCCAACTGTGTCGGGGTGTTTAAGCCCGCGCCAGCTCCTTGCTCGCTTGGACGGGTGTCGCCATACCCGCAACGCGCAGGAACGCCGTGATGCCCACTGCAACCGCGCCGACGACGGAGAACACGATCTGCCAGGTCTCCGAAGGCATGGTGTGTTTCACGATGCCGTGGACGGCGTGATACCCCGCGATGACGGCGGGCGCGAAGAAGATTGCCGCGATCGCACACTTGGCCCAGAGCGGGCGGACGGTCGCGAGCAGAACCTGGCCGATGCCTAGGGTAAGCCCGCCCGCGGCGATCCCGACGAGGATCGCGCCAAACCAGCCGGCGCCGGTGTGATAGGCCCAGGTTGCGGCGCTCAAGCCCGCGAACAAGGGCAGCGCGAAGACGGCCAGCGTAAAGAGCAGCCAGCAGAAGAAGCCGATGGCCGCGATGGATAGGAGAATGCCGAGAAAAATCATGGTGGTGTCTCCGAGACAAAAAGGTCTGACGATCGCGCCTCCACCACCACCACGGCGCGACAAGAACCATAGCAGAACATCGCTGCCGACGGGAGCGGAAACCGGAAGGGCTTCCGCATCGCACGCGATGATCTTCGCCCCGTCATGGGGCGAAAGGGTCGATTTCATCGACGATGGCGGCGCTGTCGCCGTCATATTCGGCGGCCGGTGTCACCGAGAGCGTGCCGTCGCCGGCGCGGAAGATGACGATGACGGCCATGAGGGTGGTGGCGAGGCTGAAGGCGAAGGCGTGTGCGTCGTGGAAGGACATCGATCCGGCTCCTGTTTCGAGCGGAGGTCCATCCCCCGCTGACAGGCGCCCGATGAGTTCGGCGGAGGGCCGCAATCACCGCGCAGGTGAAACCGAAGCGGCGGCACGCGCAGCGTAGTCCGACCCTTGATGGGGTGGAACGGCCCGCACCCACCGTTGGTGGTAAAAGACCGTGAGACCACCTCCATCAGAGAAGGACTTTTCAATGCAGGAAGCCGCCGTAATCGGCCTGGACTTGGCCAAGCAGGTATTTCAGGCTCATGGAGCGGATGCCGAAGGCACGCCGTTGTTCAGCCGCAAGCTACGCCGGGCAGAGGTATTGCGCTTCTTCGAAAAGCTGCCGCGATGCCTGGTCGGTATGGAGGCGTGTAGCGGTGCGCATTACTGGGGCCGAGAGCTCACCGCGCTGGGTCACGACGTGCGGGTGATCCCTCCCGCCTACGTCGCGCCCTTCGTCAAACGCGGCAAGACCGATGCGGGTGATGCCGAGGCGATCAGCGAGGCGGTGACACGCAAAACGATGCGGTTCGTCCCGATCAAGACGGCCGAGCAGCAGGCTGCCGCCATGTTGCTGAAAACGCGCTCGTTGTTGGTGCGACAGAGGACGCAGGCGATCAACGCGCTACGCCGCCATCTTACAGAACTCGGCATCATCGCCGGCGCGGGGATCGCGAAGGTCGACTCCCTGATCGCGATCGTCAGGGACGAGAGCGACAGCCGTCTACCGGCAGCGGCACGCTTCTCGTTGACCTTTATCGCCGACCAGATCGAGGCGTTGAAGGAGCAGAGCGGCCAGCTCGAGGATGCAATCGTTCGGGAAGCGAAGCTGGACGAGGAGATGCGCAGGCTTGTCACCGTCCCGGGCATCGGCGCTATCACAGCGGCGACGATCAAGGCGCTCGTGCCCGATCCGGGGGGCTTCAAGTCTGCCCGCCACTTCGCCGCCTGGATCGGACTGACGCCGAAGCCGCGATCGAGCGGCGGCAAAGAGCGATTGGGCCGCATCTCCAAAATGGGCAACCCGGATCTACGATCGCTCCTCGTCGTCGGCGCGACATCCGTCCTGCGCTATACAGAGAAGAACTCGAAGGCGATGCCCTGGCTGACAGGCATCGTCGCCCGCCGACCTTACAAGGTCGCCGCGGTGGCGCTGGCCAACAAGATGGCGCGGATCGTCTGGGCGATCCTGACCCGAGGCGGCGTCTACCATCGTCCCAACAGTTTAGCGGCCAGCACGATCACAGCGTGATCGGCGACGCCGCTTCAACGAGCTGCCCGGCAAGCCGGCAGAAGTGAGGTGCCCTACGCAGACGATGTATCCTTGGGACGAAATCCCGACGTGAGAGAGGCTGAAACCCGTGACGCGCTTCGAGCGCGCACCCTTGATTAAGCCACTCGCGCCGCGAACTTCATCGAGGCCAGCGGTCATGTGCCGCACCGATAGGCCGGACATATGACCGCACCGTTCCCATGCGATAAATCGAATGCCGAGAGCTCTTGCTACGCGGGCCGTTCCACATATTATGGGTTGATGGCGTCAGGCCGTCGGCTGAACCAAAGGATCAGCGCAGAAAAGAGGGGGTGGCACTCTGCAACCAAGCCGGTATCTGCCTGATTGCGCCGCATTGCTTTGCCTCGACGGAATCTAGCCTACGCCGACATTTCCAGCATCTCGGCGTCGTGAGACGCATTGCGGATGACGCCGATCAGAGATCCAGGGGGCGAACTTCCCGGATCAGATCGATCAGCAGGCGCAGCGCTGTCGGAACCTGACGGCGGCCGGAATAATAGACGTGGAAGCCTTCGCCCATCGATGACCATTCCGGCAGGACGCGCACGAGCGCGCCGCTTTGGAGATCGGCGCTGAAGACGGGCTCGGCTCCGTAGATGACGCCGACACCCGCGCGGCCAAAACCAATGGCCGCATGGCTTTCATCGACCGTCGCCGGGCCGGGCGTGGCGATCTCGACTGTCTCGTCGCCGCGCTCGAACTCCCACTTGTAGAGTTGGTCGTTGCCAAGCCGGATACCGATGCAGCGGTGGTCTGCGAGATCCCGGGGATGGGCTGGCGCGCCGAAGCGTTCGAGATAATCGGGCGAAGCGGCGGCGATCCAGCGTATCTCGGACGACAGGCGCTGCGCGACCATGTCTTCCGGGACCGTGCCGCCATAGCGAATGCCGGCATCGAAGCCGTTGCCGATTACATCGATCATGTGGTTGTTGACGGCAATGTCGATCTGCACGTCGGGGTAGCGGTCGACGAAGATCGGCATCACCGGTTCGAGCAGGAGCGAGACCGCATCTTCAAGGACATTGATCCGCACCCGGCCAGCGGGCGCGTCCCGATAGCGGTTGAGGTTTTCCGAAGCCTCGGCGACCTGTTCCAACGGTCCCGCGATCGCTGCGAAGAGGTCTTCCCCGGCGGCGGTCAGCGTTACGCTTCGTGTCGTTCTGTTCAACAACCGGACGCCGCGCCGCTCTTCCAGAGCCGTCATGGCATGGCTGAGCGCCGAAGGCGTGACGTTCATTTCGAGTGCAGCCTTGCGGAAGCTACGGTGCTTTGCGATAGCCAGAAAATAGGCGAAGTCGGCGAGATCGGTGCGGTTGAGGTCCATGCCAAATCATAGCTGATTGTTGAGCTGTGTTCATCATCTCATTGCTTGTGAGGCGGCTTATGGCCGACCTCACCAACGCCTAAATGGGGCTCATCAAGGCAATTCTCGTCCTGGAAGGAGCCGCAGGCATGGACATCAAACGCAAGGCCGACCTCGAAACGGTCGAAGGACCGGAGGCGTATTTCACCGGCAAGGCCACCATCACGGGGATGTTCGCGCGTCCCGACCCCTCTCGCCTGACGGGCGCCATCGTCCATTTCGAACCGGGCGCGCGCACCGCATGGCACAGTCATCCCTGTGGCCAGACGCTGATCGTCACCGAAGGCGTCGGCTGGACGCAGGTCGAGGGCGGGCCGAAATATGAGTTCTACGAAGGCGACATGCTGTGGTGCCCCGCCGACAAGAAGCACTGGCACGGCGCGACCCCGCACGAGGGCATGACCCATATCGCCCTGCAGGAAGTGGCTAACGGCACGAATGTCACCTGGATGGAGAAGGTGAGCGACGAGGACTATCTCGCGCCCGTCCAGAAGGACTGACTCACGTGCCGCATGTCATCGTCAAGCTGTGGCCGGGCAAGTCCGACCAGCAGAAACGCGCGCTGAGCGACGCCATCGTCGGGAGCGTGACCCGCATCCTCGGTTACGGGGCGGACTCGGTGTCCGTCGGGTTCGAGGAGGTGTCATCCGCCGACTGGATGGCCCAGGTCTATCAACCCGACATTGTGGCCAAATGGCCCGATCTCACGAAACAACCTGGATATGGAACCGGCCCGAGCGGCTCGGCCAATCCTTGAGAAAGAGAACACCATGCTGAACGAAACCTACACGCTGAACAACGGCGTTCTGATCCCCAAACTCGGCCTTGGCACCTGGTTCATCGCCGACGACAAGGCGGCGCAAGCGGTGCGAGATGCCGCCTCCATCGGCTATCGCCACTTCGATACGGCGCAGGCCTACGGCAACGAGCGCGGCGTCGGCGAAGGCATCCGCACCTGTGGCGTTGCTCGCGATGAGTTGTTTGTCACAACGAAACTGGCGGCGGAGATCAAAACGCTCGATGCGGCGCGTGCGGCGATCGACGGTTCACTCAAGACGCTTGGGCTGGACGTGATCGACCTGATGATCATCCACAGCCCGCAGCCCTGGATGGAGTTTCGCAAGGGCGAGCATTTCTTCGAGGGCAATCTCGAAGCCTGGCGCGCGCTGGAAGAAGCGCAGGCGGCAGGCAAGGTCCGCGCCATCGGCCTGTCGAACTTCGAGAAGGCCGACATCGAGAACATCTTGAAGCATGGCTCCGTGAAGCCTGCGGTCAACCAGATCCTCGCCCATGTCAGCAATACGCCGTTCACGCTGATCGACTACATCAAGAGCCAGGATATTCTCGTCGAAGCATATTCGCCCTTCGGACATGGCGAGATCCTGCAGAATGCGACCCTCGTCTCAATGGCGAAGACCTATGGCGTCGGCGTGGCGCAGCTCGCCATCCGCTACTGCCTGCAACTTGGCCTGCTCCCGCTGCCGAAGACCGCCAACCCCGCGCATATGCGCAGCAATGCCGAGGTCGATTTCCAGATCAGCGACGCGGATATACAAACGCTGAAGACCATCACGCCGATCGAGAATTACGGTGAGGCGACCGTGTTCCCGGTTTACGGCGAGAACGCTCGCAGCGCTTGAGTTCGATTTGTCGTCGTTCGACGTGTCGATGGCGGCGCTCACGCGCCGCCCAAGGTGAACCGATAGACCGGGATACCCAGCTTTCTGGCCTTGTCGGCGAGATTGTCCTGGACGCCGGTGCCGGGGAAGACGAGGACACCGATCGGCATGATCGCCAGCATGGCGTCGTTGCGCTTGAACGGAGCAGCCTTGGCGTGCTTCGTCCAGTCGGGCTTGAAGGCGACCTGCGGCACATGCCGAATTTCGGCCCAGCGGGCGGCGATCTTCTCAGCGCCTTTGGGCGAGCCGCCGTGCAATAGCACCATGTCGGGGTGCTTGGCGTGAACCTGATCGAGCTTGGCCCAGATCAGCT
>ERZ1645187.996-NODE-996-length-26840-cov-19.826769_pt1 | contig 26840 bp, 24 predicted proteins | sample MGYA00575352_ERZ1645187 | MGnify/ENA primary metagenome ERZ1645187 (study PRJEB40837, sample SAMN11349314) | freshwater sediment metagenome | isolation source: river sediment | host: Sediment | place: India: Wazaribad , New Delhi | collected 2017-02-21 ...
GTTTGGATGTTTGAAAATTATTCTGTTTATTTTTAAAAACAGAGTTTGGAATTTCGAGAAAAAACTCAAAACTCCAAACTCTTTACTCCTTGCTTTTTAGTCCAAACTCAGAACTGATTTTTTCCTATTCCCAGCTCAGAATAACTTTTCCACACTGCCCGCTTTCCATTATATCAAATCCCTGTTGGAACTCATCAATACCGAAACGATGTGTAATCACCGGATTCAAATCGAACCCGGATATAAGCATTTGCTCCATTTTGTACCAGGTTTCCCACATTTCTCGTCCGTAGATGCCCTTCAGAGTCAGGGCTTTGAAAATAATCTTGTTCCAATCGACTGTTGTAGTATTCGGCAGAATTCCGAGAAGTGAAATTTTAGAACCGTTGTACATATTATCAATCATATCCCGGAAAGCAGTTGGGGCTCCGGACATTTCGAGCCCAACGTCAAATCCGCGCATATGAAGTTCTTTCATTGCACCCTGAATAGTTTCGCCTTTGGAAGGATTGACCGTGAGGGTTGCTCCCATCTTTTTGGCAATTTCGAGCCGGTAATCGCTAAAATCGCTTACCACCACATAGCGAGCCCCGGCAAACCGGCAGATTCCGGTGGCCATGGTTCCGATAAGCCCTGCGCCGGTAATCAGTACGTCTTCGCCTATCAGTGGAAACGACAATGCCGTATGTGTAGCATTTCCAAACGGATCCATGATGGAGGCTGTTTCGTCAGAAATGCGGTCGTCCAGGTGAACAACATTGGAAGCCGGAAGCGAAAGATATTCGGCGAAGGCTCCATCGCGATTTACACCTACTCCAATGGTGTTTTCGCAAACGTGCAATTTTCCGCGGCGGCAATTGCGGCAATGCCCGCAGGCGATGTGCCCTTCGCCGGTCACACGGTCGCCAATCTTCACATTCTTTACTCCCCTGCCCTTTTCTACAACTACACCTACGTATTCATGTCCGATAGTCATGGGCACTTTGATTGTATTCTGCGCCCAGTTGTCCCATTTATATATATGTAAATCGGTACCGCAAATGGATGTTTTTTTGATTTTAATAAGTACATCGTTAATTCCGATTTCAGGCACCGGTATATCTTCCATCCAAATGCCTTTTTCTGCTTTTGCTTTTACTAATGCTTTCATATATAGATATTTACATTATTTATTCTTGATTTTTTTTAAAAATAAAATCATTAACACTATCCGATCACACCCAGTTCTTTACCAACTTTCGTAAATGCATCGATGCATGTATCCAGATGAGTTTTTTCGTGAGCTGCCGAAATCTGAACCCGGATGCGCGCTTCTCCTTTCGGTACGACGGGATAGTAAAACCCGATGACATAGATTCCTTCATCCAGCAATCGGTTGGCTACTTCCTGTGATAATTTTGCATCGTAAAGCATCACAGCGCAGATGGCTGATTCGGTAGGCTTGATATCGAAACCGGCGGCTTTCATTTTTGCAACAAAATATTCTGTATTTGCGTGGAGTTTGTCCTGCAGGTCGTTGGTTTCATCCATCATCTCGAACATGCGGATTCCGGCTGCTGCCACCATGGGAGGTATGGAATTGGAAAATAAATATGGTCGCGAACGTTGACGCAGCAAATCGATGATTTCTTTTTTTCCGGTGGTAAAACCGCCGATGGCGCCGCCGAAAGCCTTTCCGAGTGTTCCGGTGATGATTTCTATTTTTCCTTTGAGGTTGTAGCGTTCTGTCACGCCCCTTCCTGTCTGACCAACCACTCCTGCAGAATGCGATTCGTCAACCATCACCATTGCGTTATATTTTTCGGCTAATTCGTAAATTTTGTCCAGAGGAGCCACATTTCCGTCCATAGAGAAAACCCCGTCGGTTACGATTAACCTGAAACGTTGGGCCTGTGCCTTTTTCAACTGTTCTTCCAGGTCGGCCATATCGGCATTGGCATAGCGGTAGCGCTGAGCTTTGCACAGTCTTACTCCGTCAATGATGGATGCGTGATTGAGCGCATCGGAGATGATGGCGTCTTCAGCCGAAAGAAGTGGTTCGAATACGCCACCGTTGGCGTCAAAACATGCTGCGTAGAGGATGGTATCTTCCGTTCCGAAAAAACGGGCAATGGATGTTTCGAGTTGCTTGTGAAGATCTTGTGTGCCACAAATAAAGCGAACGGATGACATGCCGTAACCGTGAGTATCTATGGCTGACTTGGCTGCATCTTTCAGCTGCTGATTGTTGGAGAGGCCAAGATAATTGTTGGCGCAGAAATTTAGCACTTCTTTGCCGTCAGAAACCCGGATGGCTGCACCCTGAGGAGAAACTATGATTCTTTCATTTTTGTACAATCCGGCATTTTCAATGCCTTGTAATTCACTCTGTAAGAATGATTTAAAATTTTGATACATATATATTTGAATTTAAAGTTGTTCTGTCGTAATGCATTACAAAGGTAATGAATTAATCTTAAAAGATATTTAAGAAAGGAAGATATGTTGCTTTAGTGGCAGGCACTAAAACAATCAGGACAAGAAACTGATTATCAAACTGTTAAGACACATCATACTAAAAGAAACTCATTTTTTTTTAATTTCATTTCCGGGGAGGATAATTGAGCTGATTTCATCTATTTCGATTTTCTCAAACCCGAGTTCTTCAAGCAGGGATGTGATGAACTTGTGAGCCTGATCGGACGATTCGGTGAGTATTCCTTTCGCAAGCGCATCCTGTTTGATTTTATGCTGTTCGGCTACCATAGCATTTTGATAGTCAGTCACTTTAATAGGATTCAGTATATTCATGCTTTCGTCATACACCTGAAGAGATTTTTCATCAATTACGGTTTCCTGAATCTGCGGTTTAGGCAGACCGATTTTTACACTCTTCCCGTTGACAGTTACAGTGGCTTTGCTCATGTCAATCCCGGCTTTCACATAGCCGTTGTATCTGATCAGAAACGACTTTTCGGTGAGCGGTACCTGAAGATTCATGAATTTCATGTAATCTTTATAGCTGATCACGCCGCTATAGTTGTACTTCACCAGTGAGAGATCTTTGACGTATGAAATCTTCTCCATGATGGCACTGCTGTTGTAAGCCGTTTTTTGAGGAATGTATTTTGCACGGAAAAGCAAAACTGACAGCAATACAGTGATTCCAAGCAGCACCCATGCAATGTAATTATGTCTTCTCATTTACTTTGTTTTATTATTTGGATGGGGTAATATAGGATATACAGTTTATTTAATCCATAAAAAGATCATTAGCCTGTCACCAGAAATAGCAACAGCACAAGCAAGACAGTTGCTCCCACCACAGAGCCAAAAATTATGAGCATTAGTTTGAAAAATTGTTTGTTTTCCATTTCAATCATTTTTTAAAATACCAAACAAAGATAATTATTTTTGTTGTTCTTGTGTACTTGTTGTCGGTAAAATAAACATTGTTATTACTCAGCCCCCCAACCCCCCAAAGGGGGAGTTCTGGAGTAACTAACAACATGTATGCATTTGAATTTGGTAGTTTTTTTAGAAAATATTTAATTTTATTGAAACCGCAATTGTTCTATAAATGAGTCTGCTCCGAAAACCTTGTTTTTGCCACAAAGACACTATAACACCAAGTTACACAAAGAAACTAATTTTATATCTAATTGATTATCAATACATCTAATTTCGACACAAAGGATAAAAATCTTAGATTTTTATAAATTATGACTTTTCGGAGTGGACTCCTAAATGCTAAAAATAAATTACTTATTGAAGGGGAAGTAATTACAAAACGTTTACCTATCTTACTAAGACTTATAAAAAAAATAACTATTGTCCGGTTAAAATTCTCAGATCCATCGCTACGCTCCGGCTGCCTCAGGCAGGGATGATAGTGATTTAACCCACACCTAAAAGATAAAATGTTTAAAACGATGAGACAAATAAACCTACAATCAACTCATTATCAACATTTAACAAGTTTACTAAATATTTTTATAAATTTTACCCTATATCGTTAAAGTTATTTATTATTTGAGCCGTTCCGGGAACGTTACAATTTATTTTGTCGAAATTTGCACATTATTAATTCATAAAACTGCCCGGTCCGTTAATTTTCATTTTCTATGATTCACCGCTTTTCGCTGAGAAATATCACAGCAATTATTTCATTTCTTATCTTTTCATTTACAGCCTTTTCACTCACCGAAGTTAAAGAAAATCCTGACACATATGCTGCCTCAGCGAAAGTTGAGAACCCGGGTATTTCCCGTGAAAAAGAAATTTCTCACGTGTATGACAGCCTGCATCTCGACAAAAAGGGGCTTACGCAGCCTGCATTTGACTATGCAATAAGCAGTTACACGATGTTGAAGAAAAAAGGATTGCTGGACAACGATTCCATAATCACCATTGTTGATTTTGATCAGCCCAGTTACCAGAAACGAATGTATATCATTGATATTAAGCACTATAAAATACTTTTCAACACCTGGACAGCTCACGGAAAAAACACAGGCACAGTCGTAGCCAAAAATTTCAGCAACACCCCCGAATCACTTAAAAGCAGTCTGGGAGCATTTGTTACGGAAGAAACCTATATCGGGAAACACGGCTACTCGCTTCGGCTGGTGGGACTCGAAAAATGCAACTCAAGCGCCTACCAACGAGCTATCGTTGTTCATGGAGCCAGCTATGTAAGCCAGAAAATGATTAACAATCAGGGTTATATCGGCCGGAGCTTCGGATGTCCCGCTGTACCCGACGAACTCTCAAAACCCATCATCAACAAGATCAAGGGTGGCTCCTGCTTTTTTATCTACAGCAGCACTTATCGCCCATCGATTTTGATCTGAAAACTTCAAAAAAAGGATACAAAATTAAGGTTGGACACTCGTTCAACCTTTTTTTTTCAAAAAAAGCAATCCGCTTTATTTCTTTTTTATCCTGAAAAAAAATCATAACTTTGTGTATTCATTAACCAAACGAATATGCCCCCTTTAGCAGAACGGATGCGTCCGAAGAACCTGGACGAATACATTGGTCAGAAACACCTGGTCGGGAAAAACTCCATTCTACGGCTGATGATTGACTCGGGGAATATTTCATCATTTATACTCTGGGGACCTCCCGGAGTAGGCAAAACCACCCTTGCACGCATTATTGCCAATCAGTTGGAAAGGCCATTTTATACCCTCAGTGCTGTGTCTTCGGGGGTAAAAGATGTCCGAGAGGTAATTGAAAAAGCCAAATCGAGCCGTTTTTTCTCTCAGGCAAATCCTATCCTGTTTATTGATGAAATTCACCGTTTCAGCAAATCACAGCAAGATTCACTGCTCGGAGCCGTTGAAAACGGCACTGTCACGCTGATTGGCGCCACCACCGAAAATCCTTCGTTCGAAGTAATCACTCCGTTGCTATCACGTTGCCAGGTGTATGTACTGAAACCGCTGGAGGATGATGATTTGATGGAACTGGCCGACAGAGTAATCAAAAACGACACTGAACTGAAGAAAAGAACCATTTTTGTCGATGAGAAAGAAGCTATGCTCCGATTCTCGGGTGGAGATGCCCGTAAACTGCTCAATATTATTGAATTAGTAGTTGGATCCGAATCTGAAGTTGAAGTTCATATCACCAACGAAATAGTAACAAACCGACTTCAGCAAAACCCGATGGCTTACGATAAGGACGGTGAGGTGCATTACGACATAATTTCAGCTTTCATCAAATCGATTCGTGGCAGCGATCCCGATGCTGCCATATACTGGCTTGCACGCATGGTGGCCGGAGGCGAAGACCCGAAGTTTATTGCCCGCCGACTGGTGATTTCTGCTGCTGAAGACATCGGACTGGCAAATCCGAACGCTCTGCTCCTGGCCAATGCATGTTTTGATGCATTGCATAAAATCGGCTGGCCCGAAGGACGCATCGTCTTAGCCGAAACCACCATCTATCTGGCTTCATCTCCTAAAAGCAATTCGGCCTATCTGGCTATTGATGAAGCTCTTCAGCTGGTTGAAAAAACGGGCAATCTGCCGGTACCGCTACATTTGCGCAATTCACCTACAAAGCTTATGAAAGATTTGAATTACGGAAAAGGGTATAAATATGCGCATGATTTCGACAATAATTTTGTGGAACAACAATACCTGCCCGATAAACTTAAAAAAGAACGAATCTGGAAAATACAGGAAAGTCCGGCTGAAAAGAAAATGAGCGAATGGCTCAGGACACTCTGGAAAGGAAGATATTAAATCATTTGATTATGAAGAAATTAGTATTTACGGCATTCGCATTAATCGTTTTCATTTCCTGCTCAGTTCAGAAACATGAACTGCAGCATGAACCCACCGAAATGACTGTAATGACTTTTAACATCAGGCTTGATCACGCGGGTGACAAAGAAAATAACTGGAAATTCAGAAAAGAACGGGTAGTAAAATCAATCCAATTTTACGAAGCTGACATTGCAGGCATGCAGGAGGTGCTCCACAACCAGCTTTTGGATTTGCAGGAGAAATTAAAAGAATACAGCTACCTGGGAGTGGGCAGAGCCGACGGCAAAGAAAAAGGAGAATACAGTCCCTTGTTTTACAAAACAAAAAAATACGCTGTGATTTCATCGGGCACATTCTGGCTGAGCGAAACACCCGATTCTGCAGGACGCAAGGGATGGGATGCAGCAATTGAACGAATAGCAACGTGGGCTAAATTCAAAGAAAAATCAACCGGAAAATCCTTTTTCGTTCTGAACACGCATTTTGATCACATCGGCAGCGTGGCACGACTCCAAAGTGGCACACTGATCATGCAAAAAGTAAATGAACTTGCCGGGAAAATGCCTGTAGTGGTGATGGGCGACTTCAATGCTTCGCCGGATACTCCGGTGGTGAAAAATATTACCAATTCATCCAATCCTCTTCACTTATCAGATTCGCGTGCTGTTTCACCGTTGATATATGGTCCTGAGTGGTCGTTTCATGATTTCGGACGCACTCCTCTGGAGGAAAGGGAACTGATTGATTATATTTTTGTAAAAAACAGGGTGAAAGTACTTAAATATGGTGTACTGGCAGAGCAGGATGGAGCAGGTTTTCTGTCGGATCATTGTCCGGTGCTGGTGAAAGTGCAGTTTTAGGCGAGTAAATCTGTTTCCAACCGAAAATTTTCTCCGTCGAAAATGCCGTAAGAGAAAATGCCGATAAAATCTCCAAGAATAATTACGCGTGATTTGTTTTTCAGTTCCAGATCAAGTTCTATGTGCCTGTGTCCGAAAATCAGGAAATCCACATCGTTAGTTTCCGCAAATTTTTTGGCAAAAACCACCAGCGGCTCATTATCTTCGCCCTGAAAATTATTTTCGAGATGGAGGATTTTCTCACGGTTACTTTTAGACCAGGCATATCCGAAATTCTGCCCGATACGTGGTGGAACCAGCTGAAACAACTTCTGAAGGGTGGGACTGTGAAAAATTCTCCGGATAATCCGGAATCCTTTCTCATCAGAAAATAACTCATCGCCGTGTGCCAAGTAGAATTTCTTGCCGCTTAGTTCCGTAATTTCGGCCTTACGGTGAATTTTCAATCCAATCTCCTTCTCCAAATATCCAAACGTCCAAATATCATGGTTGCCGGTGAAATAATGTATTTCGATACCACTATCGGTCAGCTCGGCCATTTTCCCTAAAAAACGGACAAAACCTTTAGGCATGACTGTTTGGTACTCAAACCAAAAATCAAACATATCACCCAGCATATAAATGGCTTTGGCATCGGATTTTACCTTATCAAGCCACCTGACCAGACGCATTTCGTGCCCGTACGGATCATTCACCAGACGGGAACCCAGGTGTGCATCGGAAATAAAGTAAATCATTTGCGGGTAATTGGTTATACGGTTGAGTGGTTGATAGGTTCAAATTCAGAGAAACCCCAGTTCGAGCTGAGCTTCCTCACTCATCATATCTTTATCCCAGGGCGGGTCAAAAACGATGTTTACATTGGCTTTGGTAATACCTTCCACGCTTTCCACTTTCATTATCACGTCCTCAACAATAAAATCCACAGCAGGACAATTGGGGGCAGTGAGTGTCATATCAATATCCACTACTCCATCATCTTTTACATCAATTCTGTAAATCAATCCGAGGTCGTAAATATTAACGGGTATTTCCGGATCGAAAACGGTGCGAAGCATCCGAACTATTCTTTCTTCTTTTTCTAAAAATTCATTCATATTCGTTCTGTTCAATTAACCATCAAACAAATTAATGCCTCAAAAAGTTGATTCATTGCTCACTTTCTGCCACTAATTCATCGAAAATACCGAATTGTGACACCAGTTTTCCATCCACTACCACTACGGTTGTAACTTTAGCTGTTATACACAGCTTGTTGTCCGGTTTACGGTAGATTGCCTGATGAAAAACATATTTTACACCCTCTTTTTTGACGTTGAGTTTGCAAACAAACTCATCGCGTGAGCGAAGCGAATTTTTGAAAGCAATTTCTATGCGCGCCACTACAGCATCAACTCCCTGTTCGTGCAACCCGGAGAAACTCACATTTCTGCTCAGCAAAAATTCGTGCCGTGTGTGCTCCAGGTAATTCTGATACACCGAGTTATTCACAATTCCCTGTAAATCACACTCATAATCGCGGACTTTGAAATCCAGTTCGTAAATATACATTTTGTATGCCTGTTAAATTTATTCGATGAATTTGATTCTTCAAATTACTTTTTGCGGATGATTGTCAAGCCATCCCGAAGCGGCAAAATCACTTTTTCCACCCTGCTATCAGCTTTTATCAGGTCGTTGAAACGGATAATTTCACGGGTTTTCAGGTCGTTTGAGAGCACATTTTGAGTCACTTTCCCGTCCCAGATTGTATTGTCGGCCAGGATATATCCTCCGTTTTTTACTTTGGGGAATACCGCGTCATAATACCGTGTGTACTGGCTTTTCTCCGCATCCAGGAAAACCAGATCGTACATTTTTTCCAACGAAGGTATTATCTCGAGGGCATCGCCAATGTACAGGTTTATCTTGTTTTCGTAGGGTGAATTTCTGCAATTATCACGAATAAAATCCTCCAGTTCGTCATCCATTTCTATTGTATCCACACATCCGTTTTCAGGAAGGGCTTCGGCAAAGCAAAGCGCAGAGTAGCCTGTAAAAGTTCCAACTTCAAGTATCTGCTGCGGCTGTATCATCCGGGCAATCATGCTCAGCACTCGTCCCTGCAAATGGCCCGAGCACATCCGCGGATTCATCTGTCTGACCCATGTATTGCGGTTGATAGCAGCCAGATAAGCGGGTTCTTCATCAATATGATTCAGGATGTATTCTTCGATGGTCATCGCGTGTCAGGTATATTTCAGTAAAGTCAGGTTTTTCACATCAAACATCTCCTGAGCTACGCTGAGCAATCGTTCAGAAGTGATTGCCTCCACCTTCTTTCTGATTTGTTCGTTGTTGTCAAATTTTCCATATCGCATATAACTTTTCCCTAAAGAGAGCGCAATATTTTCCTTGTTTTCGGCTGCAATTGCCAGCTGACCCATCAGCTGAAGTTTGTATTTCTTGAGTTTAGATTCTGAAATTTTGTTTTCACACAATTTAGTCAATTCGCGCTGAACCAGTCGCTCGCATTTCACAGCGTTTTCAGGATCTGTACCAAAATATATTCCCCACCAGCCACAATCGGTAAACGGTTGGAATGTAGATTCCACAGAATATACTAATCCGTTTCGTTCTCTGAGTGAAAGATTAAGCAAGCTGTTCATGCCCGGTCCACCAAGAATATTGTTCAGCAGATACATGGTCATTCTTTCGGGATGATAAATATCATAGGATCTCGCTCCCATGAGGCAATGAACCTGATGTGTATCCCGGCTGACTATTTTATGTTGTTTAACCGGAATCTGCGGAGCAGTTCGGACGTGATCAGCAAACCCATTTTTTTGAAAATTAAAATACCTGGTCACCCATCGGATGATTTTTTTCAAATCAGTGTTTCCCACCGAAAAGAATACCATATTCTCCGGCTGATAGAAAGTGTGATAAAATTCGAGTGCATCTTTGGCTGTGAAAGTTTCGAGATTTTCGTTTTTGCCCAACACATTGTGCGCCATCGGATTGGAGTCAAAAAGCATTTCTTCGAAATCGTCGTAAATCAACTCAGCTGGTATATCTTTGTAAGATTTTATTTCATCCTGTATTACCACGAGTTCTTTCTCTACTTCCGCTTCAGGAAATGTGGAATGTTGTATCAGATCGGCTATCAGTTCAATGGTTCGCTCGGTATACTCACTCAGAAAGCCGGCGTAAATTACCGTTTCTTCCTTAGAAGTGTAGGCATTGAGTTCTCCTCCCACATCTTCGAGTCTGTTAATGATCTGTGCTGAGCGTCTCTTGCCTGTTCCTTTAAAAAGCATGTGCTCAATAAAATGTGCCATGCCCTGTTGATCCCCGGTTTCATCTCTTGATCCCACATTGACAATCACTCCGCAGTACGACACCGGCGACGACTGAGGTAAATGAATTATTCTCAAACCGTTATCCAACTGATATGTATTGTAATTATCCAAACCTTAGCTATAAAAAATTGCGTGCAAAGTTAATACTTTTTTTTTGACGTAAAAAAAAGACTGCCCGAAAGCAGTCTTTTGAATAATTGGTTTTTTAGATTATTTTTTCTTAACGGAATCGATGCTTGCAATCACTTGCTTAGCGATTGCATTTTGCGGATCAAGTTCGAGAACTTTCACCCAATAAGCGCGTGATTGAGGATAATCGTCTTTTTTCAGGAAATAAATACCCATATACTGATACACTTCCATTATTTCAGCTTTACGTTCAGTCGGAGTCAGAAGCAACAGAGGCAGCACTTTTTCATAATAGGGTTTTGCAAGTCCTTTAGTGGTTTCGGGATCCATGGCCGAATTTGCACGAGCCTGATATAGCAGTCCAACGTATTGATCCGGGAAAGTGGTAGCCATTTTGCCGAAGGCGTCGCTTGCTTTGGACAAGTTCTCAAGACGTTTCATTTCATCGGGAGTAGCTGTGAGATCTGTTCCTGCACTATAATACGCCACACCCAACGAATACATATCTGCCAGTGTGTGAGCCGGATTTACGTCAATTACTTTCTGATAATATTTTACAGCATTTGGATAATCTTTGGCTCGTTCATATGCACGTGCTATGTCGGTAAGTCCACTAATGCGAGTTGTATCAGCCTTGTATGCTAATTCATAATACTTTGCTGCACCCTGATAATTTTTTGTTTTGTTGAGCATATCGGCATAGAAAGCATAATCCTGATAGATTAAATCAGATGCTGCAGTAGTGCTGACAAGTGTTTCGGCAATTGGAATAGCTTCGTCGAATTTATTCAGGTCATGCAGACTGTACATTTTAAGCCTATTGGTAACGGTATTTACAGGGGCTTTGGCCAACGCTTCCAGTGACGCAGGATAATCTTTGTTAAAATAAAGTATTTCACCATAGGTCTGATAATCATCCGGTTGAGGTTTGATCAGACTCATGTATTTTTCGAAAGCTTTGCGGGCTTCGGGGTAAAAACCATTTTTGTAACGCAGATCAGCCTGTGTTTTCCATCCGTATTCGTAGCTCGGATCAAGTGTGGTTGTTTTATCCAGGTAGTCGAAAGCTATTTGTTTGCGGGTACCGACATACAATTGTGCCAGTTTTACCAGGGCAATTTTTGAATTCGGGTCAAAGTAAACCGCATTTTCAAAACTTACAGCAGCTTCGTTAGTTTTCCCCTGAGCCATCAGTTGGTTGCCTTCCATAATATAGGGAAGCGCACTTTTCTTATCGGCTTTTTTGGCTTTAGCCAGAAACATGTCTGTAAGTGCTTTATTTTTAATCAAGGCAAATGCTTCAGCTATTGCAACCTGCATTTTCGGATCTTTCTTATACAGTTTATTTCCACTGATTGCTTTGAGTGCTTTTTCAGCTGTTTTGGGGTCGGAGGCGAGTTGTATTGCTGCCAGACCCACACTGTTGAAAAGATTGGCCGGATCTGCCTGTAATCCTTTGTTAAAAGATTCACTTGCTGCATTTTTATTGTTTTCTTTGAGATTTATCATACCCAGATAATAATAATCTACCGCATCAAGTTTTGAAGAGGCTAAAAACAGAGACTTGGCTTTTTTCATATCTCCGGATTCGTAATAATCAATCGCTGTTTTATTGCTTGCTGACAACATGGTGAAAAGTGCCACAAACACTGTTAAAATCATTCCTTTTTTCATTTTTCTTTAATATAATTGTTAGTATTTATTTCAATTTAATGTATATTACCCAAATTTTGTACCAAATCTTCTGTTTGTTTCAAATTTTGAGTTTAATTTACAATTTTGACGGCTTGAATGGGCATAGTGGAAGGTAAAAGTCCGGTACGTTTGATGATACGCTGCCCTTTATCTCCTACAATGAAACGGGTGAATCCTTTGGGCAATTCGCCCCGCGGGTCATTCAAAAGTATAAAAATTTCACGTCTGAAAGGATATTCTGCGTTATACAAATAATACTGAAGAGGCTGTACACTGTTATCAGCATTAGCATTATCATCGTATGAAACCTTCATAACGCGTATTTTAGAGGTAAAATCCACTACCAGCGAATCATTCATATCGCTGATATGATTCACACCTATCAAGCCCAGTGCATTGGGAACCTTAGCCACATGTTCTACTACCTGCTCGTTGAGTTCCAATGCGCTCAAATCACGTGATAGAGGTTTATCCCTGCAGATTGAATCGTTGGCATAGCGCACGATGCTTGAATTGGTATTGTCAAAAACAACCTGAATTTTGCCGAGCTTTGAATTAGGATATATCTGATTCCACTGCTTCACTTCACCGGTGAGTATGCGCTTCATATCCTTAACACTTATTACGGAGTCTTTGTTTGATGGGTGCGTAATAATTGCAACACCATCAATAGCTATTCGTATCATTTCGGGTTGAAATGTTTTTTCATGAAAATAGCTGAGTTCAGCCTGAGATAATTTGCGGGCAGTGATGGCTAAACGCACACTGTCTTTTTTCAGAAGCTCTATTGCTTCCTGCTCGGATGTGTAAATAGGCTCTATCTTAACAGGATAAAGATTCTGAAAAACTTCAATTTCGTTGTGAATAACATTCTGTACAGTCTGATCAACGGCTATTTTGATATATCCGCTTGTCATCGTATTGGCATTCTCACTGTTTTTGGCCTTTCTGCCACAAGCCATCATCATCATAAACGATAATAGCAATACCGGAAGCAGGATTTCTTTTTTCATATTTTATTTTAAAAATTAATCAGGTGTAGGCTTTGAGTCTTTTTTGAAATTTACATTCTAATGTATTAACATAGTTAATTTCGGGAGAATCAGGATCAACAATAATAATTCAACTGTAATTTCATTTGTGTTAAACAAGACAAAATTTAATCAAATCCTGAAAAACATCAAGACTGATTAAATTTTGTCATTTTAATTGTTTTTTTAAGTATTATTGCAACTTAAACTGAACAGGTAAAGTGTATCGTACTTTCACAGCGTTTCCACCTTGTTTTCCGGGAATCCATTTTGGCATGGATCTGATCACACGGATAGCTTCTTTGTCCAAGCTGGCGTCAACCCCGCGAACTACTCTTACGTCTTCAATTTCACCATTACGCCCTACAACAAACTGACACGTTACACGTCCCTGAATGTTGTTTTCCTGCGCAATTACAGGATAGTTGATGTTTTTGCTGAGCCATTCGTACATGGCTGCTTCACCTCCGGGGAACGAAGGCGGTTGCTCCACGATTTCGAATACTTTTTCTTCCACTACTTCTTCCTGTACGATGACTTTGTGCTCCTGAAGTGTAGCTATATCCACACCTGTCTCCTCATTGGTACCCTTTACGTCGGCTATTGATATCTGAACGTCGGATTTTACCAGTTCTTCCTGCGATTTCATTGTCTGTTCGTCAGGTACTTCCTCGTCTTTTTTAATTATGGGAGCAGTAAACTGAATCGTACTCTTCAACTCTACAGGAGGTGGTGCTTCAAATTTTTTCACCACATTTTCTTCGGGTACATCGGGCTTATTGAGCTTAATATCTGACAATTCAGAAACCTGAGTCATTGCTTCTCTTGCTTCTTTTGCTTTATTGTATTGAGTAATTCCAATGGAAGCCAATACAATTAAGAATGCAGCAGCTACAACAGCAAGAAATGCAAAAGTGTGTCTTTTTGGAGAATTTTTACGCAGTGTATAAGCTCCGTAATTTTTATTTCTACCTTCGAAGATCAAATCAATCCACTTCTCAGATGTTAAATTTATGTCTTTTGCCATTATTTATTAGTTTTTTAAACTGTTAGTTTTAACTGGAGAATCACTACTTTTTAACTGCAAAATCCACACCAGAATTTGTGAGCATTTTTTTGTCATTCTCATCTACCTCGGTAATTGCATATTTACCTACGCTTGTTATCAGCATTTCGTCGAGAGCCGAAACCAGGTTATCGTAGTTGGAATTATCAAGCGGTTTGATGATTACCGTAGGAGTTCCATCCTGTACCTTTATTTTACTCAGCTCCTTATCATATTGCTCTTGAGTAATCTGCATCCTCAATTTTTTGTCTTTCAATTCATTTACCTGCGTTACGGCTTTGCGGTTTTTGTTGAGTATAAGCGCTCTCAAGCCATCGGCAGCATAGGTAGTTGATTTCAGAAAGTTGGGTGTTGTCAGATCGGGCTCTCCCATGAAATAATACACCTTGTTGTCTGCTCCCAGATAGAGGGTTACAGCTTCAGAAGCCTTCGCCAGGGTTTGGTTTTTTTCATCCCCTTTTTCTTTTGAAGGCAAGGCTATTTCCATGGTTTGAGGTTTACTCAAAGTCGTGGCAAGCATAAAGAAAGTAAGGAGCAACATAATCATATCCACCATGGGTGTAAAGTCCACCCTGGTGTCCATTTTTTTACGTTCGCCTTTTTTTCCGCTGCCGCCGGAATCAACTTGCATCATATCTTTATAAAGTTTTAATAGTTATTATCTTTTTTGCTCCGGATTACTTAAAAAAAAACAGATGAACCGGAGTAAAAAGTGTTTTATTTGTTATTTGGCTGCTGTTGCAGCTGGCGTTGTTTCAACTTCACGCAGTGAAGTGATCAAATTGTACCGGTTTTCTTTTAAGTCCTGCAGAGAACCCATCACACTTTTAATGGAGGTATAAGGAGTTTCGGAGTCGGCTTTGATAGCTATCACCATATCTTTTCCTTTTACTTCGCGTGCAGCCAATACCCATCCTTTGAACTGATTATCGGTCGAATCTTTAGGTATCCCGAGTTTAGGCAATTCTTCGTTCCTTTTTTCTTCGGGAAGTGCCATAAATTGCTTGAAACTTTGCATTGGGAAACCGAAGGATGTAGCTATACTGAATTCGTATTTTTCCTTATCGGTAAGCTGGATATTGTAAGCGGATGCCATTTTCTCAAGAGCTGCAATTCTGTCGTTTGGATTATCGATATCCAAAAACACCTGACCAGTAGGAGAAATCAACACTGACATTACGTTCTTTTCAGGAATTTTAATTTCTGAAACGGACAACGGTGTGGCAACTGTTACGGGTTCAGGCTTCAGGAACGTAGAAGTCAACATGAAGAATGTGAGCAGCAGTACCATTACGTCGCTCATGGGGGTCATGTCAATCCACGTATCTTTCCTTTTAACTTTAATCTTTGGCATTTTGTCTTTCTTTAAATTAATTATATGAATCAATCATAAATATTATAGTAATCTAATATTCACTTAAATTACTCTGGTCTGTTACAATCAGATTCTAATTAATGCTTAGATTGGAAAACACCTGTGATTGCAAATCCGATTTCGTCAATAGCGTAAGTAATGTTATCAATTTTTGCAGAGAAGTAGTTGTAAGCAATTACAGCCAACGCTCCGGTCAAGATACCGAATGCTGTATTTACAAGAGCTTCAGAAATACCTACAGAAAGTGCAGCTGAGTCAACACCACCGCCACCTCCAAGAGAGGAGAACGCACGGATCATACCCATAACGGTTCCGAACAGCCCTGTCAACACACCTAAGTTGGTAAATGTAGCAATTACAGGCATGTTCTGGTTCATAGTAGGCATTTCAAGTGCAGTAGCCTGTTCTATCATTGTACCGATGGCAGCTAATTTTTGTTCTTTCAAAAGTCCGGTGGTATCAGTTGCCATTTGTTCGTAAGTTCTTAAACCTGCATCTACAACAGCTGCAACAGAACCTTTTTGTTTTGCACAAAGTTCTTTTGCACCCTGAATGTCTTCAGCTTCCAGTTTTTGTTTTACACTCATTACGAAGGTGTCAAGATTACCGGTTCCGCGACTTCTGTTCAAAGCGATGAAACGTTCAACACTTAAAATGATAACTGACAATAACCATGTAAGAAGAATCGGTACAACAAAACCTCCTTTGTAAATTGTACCTAACATGTTACCCTGGAGTGGATGGTTATCCGGATTGTTGTCAATAAAGTTGCTTGGATTACCAAACACAAAATTGTAAATCAGAAGTGCAACACCAAAACTTAGCACGATTACTAACGCAGCAGACAGTCCTTTGGATTGCTTTTTGGTCTTCGTTGGTTGTTTTTCTTTAGCCATAATAGTAATTTTTGTGTAACATTTTGTTGAATGTTACGTAGTTAATAATTTAGAAATTTTAATTGTTTTAATTTTATTTGAATTTTCTTTTTTTTTATTCAACGTCAGATATTGATTATTATTTTCTTATCAGCTTTTGAACGTACAAAAATAATATATTTTAGATAATTAATGCAATAAACGGAAAATATTTTTCAATTTAATTAATCAAAAACACAAAAAAACACAGCATTAAATATCACTTCATTTTTTATTTATTTCGTTTTGTGTTTATTTTTTTCCTGATCAAAGGGGAATATCCCGGTTTCTTTTCGTACTATAAAGTCTAAAAAATCAGGAGAAACAAACCATTTGGTACTTATGAAATTACATAAGGTGAAACATAATCATTTCAACTTTTTTATCATTGACTGTGCCTGTCCTTGCAATTGACCAACTAAGTAAAAATGCAAATTTATGAAAAAAATCTACATTTTATCTGATTTCGGTTTTTAATTTAAGAACTTAAAGAAAACAAGAAACAATGGTACTCATAGTCCGGATTTTCCTATGCAATATGAACATTATTTTTTTATTTTCACTTGAATTTCGTACCTTTGCACACTATTAAAAACACAGGGGATAAATCAAATCATTAATCTCATTATCAATTATTTATGGATTACAATTTCAGAGAAATAGAGCAAAAATGGCAAAAATTCTGGATTGAAAACAGAACCTACAAAACCGAAATCGATCATACAAAACCCAAATTCTACGTTTTGGACATGTTTCCGTATCCATCGGGAGCCGGGCTGCATGTAGGGCATCCGCTTGGCTATATTGCTTCTGATATTTACAGCCGCTACAAAAGGCTGAATGGCTTCAATGTGCTTCATCCGATGGGATATGATGCCTACGGGCTTCCGGCTGAGCAATATGCCATCCAGACAGGCCAGCATCCGGCCGTGACAACTCAAAAAAACATAAAACGCTACCGCGAACAGCTGGATAAAATCGGCTTTTCTTACGACTGGGACCGTGAAGTACGCACTTGCGAACCAGATTACTATAAATGGACACAATGGGCATTTATTCAGATGTTTAATTCGTATTACAGCAACCAGACGCAGCAGGCGCGTCCGATTGCCGAATTGGTTGCTCATTTTGAAAAATCAGGAACAGCAGATTTACAGGCTGCCTGCACCGAGGAACTGAATTTTACAGCTGACGATTGGAATGCCAAAACCGAAAAAGAACAGCAGGAAATCCTGTTGAATTACCGAATTGCCTACTTAGCAGATATGAAGGTGAACTGGTGTGCAGCACTCGGTACCGTACTGGCTAACGACGAAGTGAGCGAAGGACTTTCAATCCGCGGTGGTCATCCGGTAGAACAGAAAGTGATGCGCCAGTGGAGCCTGCGTGTGTCTGCTTATGCTCAGCGGCTACTTGACGGCCTCGATAAAATAGACTGGACAGATTCCCTGAAAGAAACACAGAGAAACTGGATTGGGAGAAGTGAAGGGGCTGAGATGAGGTTTGAGATAGTGAACCCCACCCCAACCCTCCCACAAGGGGAGGGAGAAGACCTCTCCCCTAACCCCTCTACAGAAGGGGAGAGAGAAGCAAAACCGAGTTATTATACTACAGATGCTAATACCTGGAAATTACTAAAAGAGAATGCAAAAAGCATGAGGTTGGAGCCTACGGAAGCAGAAGACCTGCTTTGGCAGAATTTACGCGGACTTAAATTAGGTGTAAAATTCAGGCGGCAACAGCCGGTGGATATTTTTATTCCCGATTTTGTCTGTACTCAAAAAAAGTTAATTATAGAAGTCGATGGCGAATATCACAACGGGAAAGAACAAATTGAATTGGATGTTGAAAGAACTCGCATTTTAGAAACTATCGGGTATAAGGTTTTACGATTTACAAATGAAGAGGTTTTGACAAATGTTAGCAGTGTTTTAGAAAGAATCAGAACAGAAATAAAAAACAGGGATATTTTTACTTCTAATGTAGAAGTGAAAGTTAAACCCTCCCCTTGTGGGAGGGACAGGGTGGGGTTTGATGTCTTTACTACCCGACCCGACACCATTTACGGAGTTACTTTCATGGTGCTTGCACCTGAAAGCGAGTTGGTAGACATTTGCACAACTGCTGAACAGGCAGAGGCTGTGAAAAATTATATCGACGCCACAAAAAAACGCACCGAACGAGAGCGTATTGCCGATAGGAAAATAACCGGCGTTTTCAGCGGTTCATACGCTGTCAATCCCGTTTCAGGCAGTGAAATACCCATTTGGATAAGTGATTATGTACTCGCAGGATACGGCACCGGTGCCATTATGGCTGTTCCGGGTCACGATAGCCGTGACTACGCTTTTGCAAAACATTTCAATCTGCCGATAATTCCGCTTATCGAGGGAGCTGATATAAGTGAAGAAAGTTTTGATGCCAAAGAAGGGATAATGATAAATTCAGGTTTCCTGAACGGTCTTACTGTTCCTGAAGCCATTGCGAAAGCAAAAGAATACATTGAAGAAGAAGGAATAGGAAAAGTGAAGGTCAATTACCGTCTCCGTGATGCCATTTTCAGTCGTCAGCGGTATTGGGGTGAACCGTTTCCGGTATATTACAAGGATGATTTGCCTTATATGCTCGATGAGAGCAAGTTACCTCTCGAACTTCCCGAAGTGGATAAATACCTGCCCACCGAAACGGGCGAACCGCCGCTGGGACGAGCAAAAAACTGGGCAACGGAAGACGGATACAAACTTGAACTGAACACAATGCCCGGTTTTGCAGGATCTTCGGCTTATTATCTCCGATACATGGATCCGAAAAACGACAAAGCGCTGGTCAGCACGGAGGCAAACGAGTACTGGCAGGATGTGGATCTGTACATCGGCGGAACAGAGCATGCTACCGGCCACCTGATTTACAGTCGCTTCTGGAATAAATTCCTTTTTGACCTTGGATTGGTGACTAAAGACGAGCCATTCAAAAAACTGATTAATCAGGGAATGATACAGGGAAGAAGCAATTTCGTGTACCGAATACAGGGTACCAATACTTTTGTTTCATTAAATCTGAAAGATCAATACGATGTAACGCCCATTCACGTGGATGTAAACATCGTATCGAACGATGTACTGGATGTTGAAAAATTCCGTAACTGGAACCCGGAATACAAGAACGCCGAATTTATTCTTGAAAACGGTAAATACATTTGCGGATGGGCGGTTGAGAAAATGTCAAAATCGATGTTCAACGTAGTAAATCCCGATGACATAGTAGAAAAATACGGAGCAGACACCTTGCGGCTCTACGAAATGTTTCTGGGCCCGCTGGAGCAATCCAAACCCTGGGACACCAACGGAATTGACGGGGTTCACCGTTTTCTGAAAAGGCTCTGGAGTTTATTCTTCAGAGATAACAACCTGAGCTTCAGCAACGAGACTCCAACTCCCGAAGAACTGAAAGTATTACACAAAACCATCAAAAAAATCAGCAGCGACATCGAAACGTTCTCTTACAATACGTCTGTTTCGGCATTTATGATTTGTGTAAATGAACTTTACACGCTGAAATGCAATAAAAAGTCAATTATGGAACCGCTCACCATCATTCTGGCACCTTTTGCACCCCACATTGCCGAAGAATTGTATCATTTACTCGGAAATACCACTTCGGTATGTGATGCTCAGTGGCCCCTGCACAACGAAGAGTACCTGAAGGAAAGTACAGTGAAATATCCCGTTTCGTTCAACGGCAAAGTACGTTTCACGCTCGAATTGCCTGCCGACATGAGCAGGGAGGATGTAGAAAAAACTACCCTGACCAACGAACAGACTCAAAAATACCTGGATGGAAAAACGCCGAAGAAAGTAATTGTAGTTCCCGGAAAAATTGTAAATATTGTAGTTGCCCCCTGATCTCCTGAAAAGAGAACTTGTGCCGGAACTCAAAAACTTTATTTAATATAGAAATTTTTCAATTCATTCAATCTAAAATCACCCTACAGGGTACATGAGGGCTATTATGAATTCAAAAAAAGATTATTTAAAATCTTTCTACTGGAAAGATTACATTATGATTTTCGCCGGATTGATATTATATGCTGTTGGTCTGACCGGATTTCTGTTACCAAATAAAATCGTAACAGGTGGCCTGGCGGGTGTAACAGTTTTGATAAAATCGGCAACTGAAATTCCGCTTTGGGTATCTTACGTTTCGATAAATGCGGTGTTGCTGATTTTTGCCTGGAAAATTGTCGGTAAAAATTTCGTTATCAAAACCGTAGTCAGTGTAGCAGTACTTACTATTCTGCTGAGATACGGTGAATTTTACATTACCAAACCAATCATACATGCCGACGCACTGCTTTCATCCATGATTGGCGCCATGTTTTGCGGTGCGGGATTAGGTCTTGTGTATTCAGTAAACGGGAGCACCGGCGGAACTGACATAATAGGTGCTGTGGTAACAAAATACCGCCATGTAAGCATGGGGCGGGTGTTGCTGCTCGTAGATATTTTAATCGTAGCCTCTTCATTTTTCCTGTTCAGAAGTGTTGAAAAAATTGCCATCGGTCTGATTGTAATGGCAGTGATGTATTACGCTGTTGACGTAATGATAAGTGGTATGCGGCAGTCGGTTCAGTTTTTTATCTTTACCTCCAAATACGATGAAGTGGCCAGTCATATCAATTCGGAGATAAAACGGGGATGTACTATAATTGACGGAATGGGCTGGTATTCAAAGAAATCGCAAAAAATCATTATTGTTCTTGCCCGCAAAACCGAATCCACCTCCATTTTCAGACTTGTAAAAAGCATTGATCAGGATGCATTCGTTACTCAAGCCAATGTAGTGGGTGTTTACGGCAAAGGATTTGATGTATTGAAGTAGAAGCCCCCTAAATCCCCCAAAAGGGGACTTTAAGAATAAAAGGAGCGATTTTATATCACTCCTTTTTTTTATTTAATAGAAAGAAAAAATCGCTATTCTGTTTCCGTAATTGTCGGATTTTGTTTCACAACCCTGGCTTTCACGCCGTCTTTTGCTTCATTGAGTTCCATCAGAATGGTATCTCCTTCGGCGGCCTCTCCTGCAAGCACCACATCGGCCAGTTCGTCTTCCAGATAACGCTGGATAGCGCGTTTCAGCGGACGGGCACCGTACTGAACATCATACCCTTTATCGGCAATAAAATCTTTGGCCTCGGGTGAGAGTTCCAGTTTGTAACCCAGATCGGTCACACGTTTAAATATACCTTTCAGTTCCAGGTCGATAATGGATTTCAGGCTTTCGCGGTTTAACTGATCGAACATCACAATATCATCCACGCGATTTAGAAATTCGGGAGCAAAAGTCTTATTCAGTGCTTTCTGAATAACTCCGCGAGAGTAGTCTGAATCGATGGTCATATCTTCGTCCATGTTGAAACCTACTCCGCGACCAAAATCTTTCAGTTGGCGGGTACCGACATTAGAAGTCATTATAATAATGGTATTTTTGAAATCAATTCGGCGTCCAAGACTGTCGGTGAGTCGTCCTTCATCCATCACCTGAAGCATGATATTGAAAACATCGGGGTGCGCTTTCTCTATTTCATCGAGCAGAACAATGGAATACGGTTTCCGGCGTACTTTCTCGGTCAATTGTCCGCCTTCTTCGTATCCTACGTATCCCGGAGGTGCACCGATTAAACGTGAAACGCTGAATTTTTCCATGTATTCACTCATATCCACCCGAATCAACGCATCGGTACTGTCAAACATAAAATCTGCCAGCACCCTCGCCAGATGAGTTTTCCCAACTCCGGTCGGACCAAGGAAAAGAAATGAGCCAATCGGTTTGTTCGGATCTTTCAGCCCGATGCGGTTGCGCTGAATGGCTTTCGTAATTTTATCAACTGCGTCATTCTGGCCGATAACCCTCGATTTGAGCACCTCTCCCATCTGCCGCAGTTTAAGTCCTTCGGCCTGAGCAATACGCTGCACGGGAATGCCTGACATCATGGCCACTACTTCAGCCACTTTTTCTTCGTCAACCGTTTCCGGATTCAGCTGCGATTCTTTCTCCCACCGTTTTATTGCATCTTCGAGCTGATATTGGGTCTGCTTTTCCTTATCACGTATGGGTACTGCTTCTTCGTATTTTTGTTCGGCAATAACCCTGTTCTTTTCAGCTTTTAGGTCTTCAAGCCTTTTCTCAAGCTGTTCTATTTCGGTTGGCACCGATACGGTAGCTATGTGCACCCTTGATCCGGCCTCGTCGAGTGCATCGATGGCTTTATCAGGGAAACTCCGGTCGGTAATGTATCTGTCGGTGAGGCGTACACAAGCTTTGATGGCTTCGGGCGTATAGCGTACGTTGTGATGATATTCGTACCTGTCCTGGATATTCTGCAGAATAGTGAGTGTTTCCTCAGGAGTGGTCGGATCAACCATTACTTTTTGGAAACGGCGTTCCAGCGCTCCGTCCTTTTCAATACTCTGACGATATTCATCAAGCGTGGTAGCTCCCACACACTGGATTTCACCCCGCGATAAGGCGGGTTTCAGCATGTTGGCAGCATCCAGTGAACCCGGTGCACCTCCAGCTCCCACAATGGTATGAATTTCATCAATAAAAAGAATAATATTGGGGTTTTTCTGCAGCTCGTTCAATATTGCTTTGATACGTTCTTCAAACTGACCCCGGTATTTTGTTCCGGCAACGATGGAAGCCATGTCAAGAGCCACCACACGTTTATCAAACAGCACGCGCGAAACTTTATGCTGAACTATGCGCAGCGCTAAACCTTCTACTATAGCCGATTTTCCCACACCGGGATCACCAATTAGTACAGGATTATTTTTTTTCCGACGGCTCAGAATCTGAGCAATCCGCTCAATTTCCCTTTCCCTTCCTACTACCGGGTCGAGTCTGTTTTCCACAGCTGCTTTGGTAATATCAGTTCCAAAGGTATCCAATGCAGGCGTTTCGCTCGGTTTGTTGCCTGACTGCTTGGTTTTTGATTTCCTTGAACCGTACTGATCTTCGTCATCTTCGTCATCTTCATGAGGAAGTCCTGCGCTGGCCTGCGTATCCTGAGGTTTCATTGGATTGAGATGTTTTATGAGTTTTTCATAAGTCAGGTTATCGGCACTCAGTACATCCACAGCCAGATTATTTTTATCTTTCAGAATAGCCAGCAGCAGGTGTTCGGTATCTGCCGTTTCGGCTGACATGGAGCGTGCTTCGAGTTCCATCACTTTTTTGATTTTTTCGGTGCTTTTCAGCATCGGAATATCAGCACCGTTCGGTTCGCTATCCGTACGTACCATGGCCTCAATTCTTTGTTTTGCGCTGTTGATATCTACACCCATTGCCTGCATTAATTCTGCAGCATGAGTTTCTGCATTGCGTATCAGGCCGAGAAAAAGATGTTCGGGTCCCACATAGGCATTCCCAAGGCGTTCTGCTTCCTGCAGACTATAAGTGAATACGTTATTTAATTGATCTGAATATTTCACTGACATATGGTTTTATAAATGTAATAAAGTTTGTATGAATTTCTCAATGCTCACTTTTTTTTCTGCGGTATTCCACAAAAATAAATAATTTGTGGCATTTGAGAAAAATTAAAGTCAAAAATAGTACCGAAATACTTTTCCTTCAACTTTCGGCAATGTTGTCATAAAAGTGCTCTCCCTTCGCATGATTCAAATCGGACAAAATGACATGAAAAACGAATAAAAAAAACATGTACAGCGCACTCCGCAAATATTTAACTTTCTCAACATACAGAATGTTCAATGTACATTCAATTATTGTAAGAAATATTTTACGGGGAATATTGCCTGTTTACAAATAATGTCGTATATTTGCACGCTCAATTCGAATGGGGTAAAAGAAAGCAGCGCTGCTCAAAAATATAGAGTCATCTCACCTCACCGATGTAATCTCAAAAAAATAAATTGAATGTACGCAATCGTAGAAATCCTGGGTCAGCAATTTAAGGTTGAACAAGGTAAAAAACTTTTCGTTCATCGTATGAACGAAGCCGAAAGAGGCTCTAAAGTTGAATTTGACAAAGTTCTTTTAATTGACAATGATGGAGCCGTAACAGTGGGTTCTCCCGTTGTTGATGGTGCAAAAGTAGTTTGCGAAGTAGTTTCGCATGTAAGAGGTGAAAAAGTAATCGTTTTCCACAAGAAAAAACGTAAAGGCTATCGCAAACGCAATGGTCACCGTCAGGACTTCACCGAATTAACAATTAAAGAAATATTAGCTTAACCTATTAAAAATTAGAAGAAAATGGCACACAAGAAAGGTCAAGGTAGTTCACACAACGGTCGTGAATCGCAAAGCAAACGACTTGGAGTAAAGATATTCGGAGGACAATTCGCTAAAGCCGGCAACATTATAGTTCGTCAGCGCGGAACAGTACACAATCCCGGTTTGAACATCGGAATTGGTAAAGACCACACACTGTTTGCTTTGATTGACGGAACCGTAGAATTCAGAAAGAAAAGAGACAACAAATCTTTCGTTTCAATCAAACCCGTTGAATCAACAAACTAAACAACCGGGTAAAACGTATTAAGAAATCTCTCACAATGAATTTTGTGAGAGATTTTTTTGTTTCAAAAGCCCCCTAATTGGCTAATGCCGTACGTTGTTTCCCTTTAGGGGGACTTTTGGTGATTCTCAATATTGAAATCTTCCGGCAAGTTAGATTTGTTGACAAGATTTTTTTGTAACTTTGTCATTTCCCAATCGTAAATCGTAAATTATAAAATTGTAAATATAAATAGGATGTTAACATTAAAACACATCACAGAAAATACCGAAGACGTTATCCTTCGCCTGGCAAAAAAACATTTCGACGGCAGGGAAATCGTCGGCCAAATAGTAGAACTGGATGAACGCCGAAAAACCACTCAAACAGCTGCCGACACTTATGCCGCTGAGTTGAATGCACTTTCCAAAGAAATAGGAATATTGTTCAAACAAGGCAAGCAATCCGAAGCTAATGCAGCAAAAGATAAAACAGTAGCGCTGAAAGAAAACGTAAACCGTCTGACAGAAGAAAAGGAAGCAATTGAACAAAAACTGAATGATTTACTGGTCTTAATTCCAAATCTTCCTCATGAGAGCGTACCTGAAGGAAAACACGCCGAAGACAACGTGGTGGAAAAAAGCGGCGGAACTATTCCCGAACTGCATAAAGATGCTGTTCCTCACTGGGATTTAGCAAAGAAATATGATCTGATTGATTTTGAACTGGGTGTAAAAATCAGCGGAGCCGGTTTCCCTGTTTATAAAGGAAAAGGTGCCCGGCTTCAACGCGCTTTGATTAACTTTTTCCTGGACAGTGCACGTGACGCCGGATACCTTGAAGTGCAGCCTCCATATGTAGTGAATGCGGCTTCCGGTTACGGCACCGGACAACTGCCCGACAAGGAAGGGCAGATGTATCACGCTACTTTGGACGACTTGTATCTCATACCAACGGCTGAAGTACCTGTTACCAATATTTACCGCGATGTAATTCTGAACGAAGAAGATCTGCCTGTTAAAAATACGGCTTATTCTGCCTGTTTCCGGCGCGAAGCCGGATCATACGGCAAGGATGTACGCGGACTGAACCGTCTTCATCAGTTTGACAAGGTAGAAATTGTCCGCATTGACACTCCCGAACACTCCTACGAATCGCTTACCGAGATGGTGGAATATGTACAAATTCTGGTGGAAAAACTTGAACTTCCCTGGAGAATTCTTCGACTTTGCGGCGGCGATATGAGTTTTACTTCCGCTCTTACATTCGACTTTGAAGTATATTCAGCAGCACAGCAACGCTGGCTCGAAGTGAGTTCTGTATCGAATTTTGAGAACTACCAGGCAAACCGCCTGAAATGCCGCTACCGCAATGCAGATAAAAAAATTCAACTGTGTCACACACTCAACGGGAGTGCCCTGGCACTGCCCCGGATAGTAGCAGCTCTGCTCGAAAACAACCAAACTCCCGAAGGAATTCGTATTCCGAAAGCGTTGGTGCCTTACACCGGATTCGAGTGGATTGAATGAGAAATAAGTACATCTAAAACACAAATGGCGGATTCAGAATCCGCCATTTTGCATTTTATTATTTTTAATCTGAAATCAAGGTTGGACAAATCACCCGGGAGCCATTTACAGATTTTCAGCACTTA
>ERZ1645187.998-NODE-998-length-26821-cov-6.899275_pt1 | contig 26821 bp, 22 predicted proteins | sample MGYA00575352_ERZ1645187 | MGnify/ENA primary metagenome ERZ1645187 (study PRJEB40837, sample SAMN11349314) | freshwater sediment metagenome | isolation source: river sediment | host: Sediment | place: India: Wazaribad , New Delhi | collected 2017-02-21 ...
CCTCAGGGGCAAAGCCGCGACGGTGGATTTCCTCGGGGCGCTCGAAATCGCGCGGGGCGGCACGCCGCGCGGCCGCGGCCCGGGCCAGCGCGGCGCGGCCCTCCTCCCGCGTCGCCAGCACGGTGGCGCGCGTCTGGGCCAGCCCGGCCTCCCGCACGCCGAGCGCCGCCTTTGCCGCCTCCAGCGCCGCCTTCAGCTGGCTTTCATTGTCGAGCACGGCCAGCAGATCGCCGCGCGCCACGACGCTGCCCTCGACCACCCGCACCTCGGCGATGCGCGCATCGGAGGCGCCGAACGGCGGGGAGACGGTGATGACATCGCCATCGGGGATCAGCTTGCCGAGGCCCGTCACGCTGCGCACCGGCGGCGGGGCCGGCACGACCGGCGCGGCGCCGCCGGCTGCCGGGGGTTTCGGTGCCGGCACGGCAATGGGCGAGGAGGTGCCGCCACCCGGCTCGATGCCGAGGAGCGCCATCATCTTGCGCAGGCCGGGGGGCTGGAAATAGATGCCGACAAGCGCCCCGGTCATCAGCAGCACGGGGATGGCGGGCAGAAACTTCACGCCGCGCAGGAGGCGCCGCCACAGCGGCGGCGCCGGGGGCGCCGGCTGTTCCGCGCGCGTCACCACCTCCAGCGGCAGATCGCTCATGGTTCCTCGCGCCTTTCGATTCCGGTTTGCCCTCGCTTTGTCCGTATACGGCGGCAGCTGCGTGGCGACCAGAACCTTTCGCGCGAAAAACGCGAAGATTACTCCGGTTTAATCCCGGCCTTGGCGATGACGGTGCCCCATTTGGCCACCTCCCGCTCGATCACTGCCTTGAATTCGGCAGGTGTGCCCTTCTGGATCTCGATGCCGTTGGCGCCCAGCTTCTGCTTCACCTCGTCGGTCGCCATGATTCTGTTGATCTCGGCGTTCATCCGGTCAACGATCTCCTTCGCGGTGCCCTTGGGCGCGAGAATGCCGCCCCAGGTGGAGGAATCATAACCGGTCAAGCCGGCTTCAGAGATGGTGGGCAGGTCCGGCAGGGCCGAGGAGCGCTGAAGCGTCGTCACCGCGATGCCGCGCACCGCGCCCGACTTGATATGCCCCTGGATCGCCGTCACCGTATCGAAGGTGAGCGCCACGCGCCCGCCGATCAGATCCGGATGGATGGCGGAGGAGCCCTTGTAGGTGACATGCGTCGGCAGCTTGACGCCGGCCATCGCCTGATAAAGCTCGGCCGACATGTGCAGCGAGGAACCGACGCCGGAGGAGCCGTAGTTCGCCTTGTCCGGGTTGGCCTTCACCCACTCGGTCATCTCCTTCACCGTTTTTGCCGGCACAGTGGGGTGAACCGCCAGCACCAGCGGCACGACATGGGTGTAGGCCACCGGCTCGAAACTGCCGACCGGATCCCAGCCGAGATCCTTGTACAGGAACTTGTTGGTGGCATGACTGGAGGCGACGATGACGAAGGTGTAGCCATCGGGGGCGGATTTGGCGACGAAATCAGTGCCGAGGTTGTTGGCCGCGCCGGGCTTGTTCTCCACCACCACCGGCTGGCCGAGGGCGGCGGGCAGCTTGTCGGCCAGCATGCGGGCGATCACGTCAATCGCGCCGCCCGGCGTCGCCGGAACGATGATCTTGACCGGCTTGTTCGGCCAGCCGGACTGGGCGGCCGCCGGGGCAGCCAGCGCCAGAACGGCGGCGGCGGAGATCAGCAGGCGACGGGAGAGCTTCGACATCGGTTCCTCCGGCATTGGCGGCATCGCGACCGCCTGTTAAGTTGTAGGATGACCTGACAATATCGCCCGGTCAAATAAAAAGAGGCGCCGGTTGCCCCGGCGCCCTTCGTCTGCAAGATCAATCGACCTTGGCGCCCGAATCCCTGGCGACCTTGGTCCATTTGTCGACCTCGGCCACGACGAACGCGTGGAACTCCTCGGCCGGAATGCCCTGCGGCACGAAGCCGTTGGCGAGCAGCTTGTCCTTCATCTCGGGCGCGTGCAGCGCATCCTTGATGTTCTTCTGCAGCTTGTCGACAATCGCCTTCGGCGTGCCGGCGGGGGCGGAGATGGCGTTCCACGAGACGGCGGCGAAGCCGGGATAGCCCTGCTCGGCGATGGTCGGCGCATCGGGCATGGCCGGATTGCGGGTCAGGTCCGCGACGCCGATCAGCCGCACCTTGCCGGCCTTTGTCTGGGCGAAGGCGAGGTCCTGATTGGTGAACATCATCGGCACCACGCCGGCCATCACATCCTGCAGGGCCGGGGCGCCGCCCTTGTAGGGCACATGGTCGATCTTCATGCCGGTCATGGTCTTCAGCAGCTCCATCGCCATGTGGCCGGAAGCGCCGTTGCCGGCCGAGGCGTAGTTGTACTTGCCGGGGTTGGCCTTGACGAGATCGACCAGCTCCTTGAGGTTCTTCGCCGGGAAGGACGGGTTGACGATCAGCACGTTCGGGCCGGTCGTCGCCAGCGTCACATGGGCGAAGTCCTTCTTCGAATCATACGGCATGTTCGAATAAAGGCCATGATTGACGGCATTCGAGCCGACGCCGGACATCAGCAGGGTGTATCCATCGGGCGCGGCGCGGGCGACCTGCGCCGAGCCGATATTGCCGTTGGCGCCGGGCTTGTTCTCGACAATGAAGGTCTGACCCAGCGACCTGGTGAGCGCCGCCGCGATCTGGCGGGCGGTGACATCCGTCGTGCCGCCGGGCGGGAACGGGACGATGATCGTCACCGTCTTGTTGGGATAGGTGGCGGCGGCGTCCTGCGCCTGAACCGGGGCCGCGGCCAAAGCCAGCGCGGCCACGGCGGCGCTCATGACGAGACGGCGGGTCATCGAAGACATGTGTTCACTCCCTCACGCTGATTGTCGCGCCGCGATGCGCGGCGTCCTTTGTCCGGATCCAGCCCTCCCGCCGGTTCCGCTTGCCGTGCCAATCCGGCATTCGGCGGTTGACACGGGCGCGATCGGGCTGTTCACTTGGGATGCGATATACGCACTAATGCATCAGTCGGTCAAGTGCATCAATTGCTCTGGACAGACCCGACGGAAGCAGGACAATACCGCCCATGGACGATCTGGTCTCCAGCCTCCGCGCCAACGGCGCCCGGCGCGGGCGCAACGCCCTCTCGGTGTTCGATGAACTGCGCGCCGACATCATCGCGCTGAAGCTCGAACCCGGCACGGTTCTCTCCCGCGCGGCGCTGCAGGAGCGGTTCGGGGTCAGTTCGACGCCGATCCGCGATGCGCTGATGCGGCTGGAGGAGGAGCATCTCGTCGAGGTGTTTCCGCAATCCTCGACTCTGGTGGCGCCGATCGATCTCGAGCAGGCGCGCGAGGCACAGTTCCTGCGCCGGTCGCTGGAAATCGAGGTGATCCGCACGCTGGCGCGGCAGCCGGATGCGGCGCTGACCGAGCGGCTGAGAAGCCTGATCCGGCAGGGGCAGGCCTTCGCCGATCTCAACGAGATCGAATCTTTCGCCCATGCGGACCAGATGTTCCACCGCACGATGTTCGAGGGCGCGCGGGTCGTCGGGCTGTGGCTGCTGGTGCAGCGCCAGAGCGGGCATATCAACCGGCTGCGGCGGCTGCATCTGCCGGTCAAGGGCAAGATGACCGAGATTCTCGCCGCGCATGCCCGCATCGTCGATGGAATCGCGGCCGGCGACGCCGCCGGGGCAGAGGCGGCGATGCGCGACCACCTCTCCCGCTCGCTCGATTTCGTCGACCGGCTCAGCGAGAGCTATCCACAGTATTTCCGCAAATAGGAGGGCTCACCCCTCCCCATCCTCCGCCAGCGCAGCAAAATCGGCCACCGTCACCGGCTTGACCGGGAAGCGCAACCGCATATGGCCAACCTCGGCGGGGGAGATGCCGCGCTCGCCGGCCACCAGCTCGGCCACCGTCAGGCCGCACATCCGCCCCTGGCACGGGCCCATGCCGGCCCGGCAGAAGGCCTTGATCTGGTTGGGCCCCTGCGCACCACGGCGGACGAGCGCGCGGATGGTGCCGGCCGTCACCTCCTCGCAGCGGCAGACGATCACCTCATCCGCCGGGCGCACCACGGCATCATCCGGGCGGAACAGCGCATCAAGACAGGCGCGGCCGCGCAGCGCCCGGGCGAAAGCACGGCGGGCGGCGGCCTCGCGGGCCGCGCCTTCCGCCGGAGCCCCGCCAAGACGGCGGAGGATGGCTGCTGCGGCAATGGTTCCCGCCGCCTCGGCTGCCGCCGCGCCGGCGATCCCGCCGGCATCCCCGGCGACATGCAGGCCGGGCAGAGAGGTTTCGCCATCCGCCGTCAACACCGGCTCGAACGCCCGCCGTGCGGCATTCCAGCGGTGGTCGGCGCCCGCCGCCATCGCCAGACTGATCTGCGGCACAACACCCTGATGCAGCAGCAGCGTGCGGGCCGGCAGGCGCATCGCCCGCCCGCGCACGGTGAACCGCACGGCCTCCAGCGCGGCGTCCCCCTCGGCGCCAAGCCCGGTGACATGCCTGTGGACTGTTGCGGCACGCTGCATGGCGGCAAGCAGGCGCAGGCCTTTCAGCGCATAGCCGGAGGCGAGAAACGCCGGCAGATGCGGCAGCGCGGCGCGAAGGTTCTCCGCCGGGGTCGTGTCCAGCACCGCGCTGACCGGAACGCCGGCACGGGCATATTGCGTGACCAGAAGCGGGATCAGCGGCCCTGAACCGGCGATCACGACCGGACCTTCCGGCACAAGGCCAGAGGCTTTCAGCAGTGTCTGCGCCGCGCCGGCGGTCATCACGCCCGGCAGGGTCCAGCCCGGCAGCGGCACCGGCCGCTCCTGCGCGCCGATGGCGATGAGCACCGCGCGGCCCACCAGCACGCCCGCCGGGCGCCCCGGCCGGCCGAGACCAAGACGGAACCCGCCGGCGGTCCGCCGCTCGATCAGGAATGCTGTCGCCTCCGGACAGTACGCCGCGCCGCTGGCCAGAAACGCCGCTGCCAACGCCCGCCCGGCGGCATAATCGGCGCCGAGGATGCCATCGCGCGCACCGCCTTCAAGGACATTGCGGTAGATCTGGCCGCCGGGCGCCGGCCCTTCATCAACCACCGCAACGGAAAGGCCACCGCGCCGCGCTTCCACCGCCGCGGCCATGCCGGCCGGCCCGGCACCGACGATGACGAGATCGACGTGCTCAGCCATGGCGCGGCGCCTCCGCAAGAGCGCGCCGTGCGCCGCCGGTCTCGATCACCATGCCCGCCGCGACCGGCACCAGACACGCCTGCCGGCTGCCCACGCCGTCGATGGTGACGAGACATTCAAAGCACACGCCCATGCCGCAATAGGCCCCGCGCGCTGTGCCGGACACCGGCGAGCGGCGGGTCACATCAATGCCTGCAGCGAGCAGCGCACCCGCCACCGTATCGCCCGGCGCGGCATCAATCGCCCTGCCGTCGACCGTGAGAGACAAGGTGGCGCGCTGCGGTTCAAGTCGCCGGAACATCGGCAAACCTCCGGGCGCTGAACGGGGCGAGGTCCGCCGGCCAGTCACCGGCGATGGCGCGGGCGATCACCCGCGCATGCACGGCAGCCAGCGTGATGCCGCTGTGGCAGGTGACGAGGCTGGCGCCGGGGCAGCGGGCGGACGTGTCGTAGACCGGATAGCCATCCGGGCTCATCACCCTGAGGCCCGACCAGGTGCGCACCACGCGCGCGCCGGCCAGCACCGGGAAGACGCGCATGGCGCGCGCGGCGATGGCGGCGAGGACCTGCGAATCGGTGGCGGTATCAAAGCCGGTCTCCTCCTGCGAATCGCCGATCATCACCCCGCCCTCGTCCGTCTGGCGCAGGAAGGTGACCGGATGGGTGAGGAAGGGCGCGAGCTTTTCGGTTACCATCACCTCGCCGCGCTGGGGGCGCACCGGCGCATGCAGCCCGACCATCGGGGCAAGGCGCGCATTGCCCAGCCCGGCGGCCAGCACAACGCGCGGCGCCTGCACCTCGCCGGCCGCGGTGACGATGCGAAACCCGCCGCTGATCGGCTCGATGGTCTCGACCGCCGCATTCGGCCGGTAGTGGACACCGCGATGCCCGGCGATGGCGTGCAGCCCGTGGAACAGGCGCAGCGAATTGAGGTGGCCATCCGCCGGGCAGTAGGTCCCGCCCGCGACATCGGGGCCGATCTCCGGCATCAGCGCCTTCAGGCCCGCATGATCCAGCCGTTCGACGCTTGCTGCGCCGGGCACGGCATTGTGCAGCCGGCCGAGCGCGGCGGCGCGCGCGTCCAGTTCCTCCCCGGTGAGGCAGGCCATCACCCCGCCGCGCCGCTCATAGGCCAGCGACAGGCCCGCTTCGCGCTCGATATCGGCGGCAAAGGCGGGCCAGAGATCGGCCGAACGGAGGGTCCAGCGGGCATAATCGGGCATCGTCATGCCCTTGCCCTGCACCCAGACGAGCGCGAAATTGGCCCGCGAGGCCCGATGGGCGACATCGCCCTCATCCAGAACCAGCACGGACAGCCCCGCATCCGTCAGGCCATAGGCCAGCGCCATGCCGACAACGCCGCCGCCGATGATGACGGCATCGGCCTCCGGATCGACGGAACGGGCAGCAGGCGGGGACATGGGGATGGTTGTTTCACACTCCTGGCGCGACGGCCAGAGGGAGGATGCGGGCTGACCGTCAACTTTGACATTCCCCGCCAGTTTTGGAATATTTATTCCATCTGTTGCATTGGGCGGACCGGCTTTTGCCGGCCTCCGTGGCGCCGTGAATCCGTGGAAGGACAACCGTTGATGACGGCACATGGCTCTTCTCCGCCCGCCCCGGATCCGGCTGCGCCGGGGGCGGCACACATTCTGCCGCCGCGCGATTTTCCCGCCCTGCGCGCTGCGGTGATCGAACGCCGTGGGGCGCTGCCCAAGCGGCTGGCGCAGGTCGCTGCCTTCGCCGTCGACCATCCGGAGGACATGGCGTTCGGCACCGCCGCCGTGCTGGCGGGCCGGCTCGGCGTCCAGCCCTCGACGCTGGTGCGGTTCGCGCAGGCGTTCGGCTACAGCGGCTTTTCCGCATTGCAGGGGGTGTTCCGCGCCCATATGCGCGGGCAATGGCCGGAGTATCGCGAGCGGGTGCAGGAACTGCATGCCAGCGGGCCGGTGCCGAGCCTGCTGGAGGGATTTGCGAGCGCCTCGATCCGGTCGATCGAGCGGCTGACGGCGGGGCTTTCGCCGCAGCGGATCGAGACGGCGATCCGCCTGCTGGCCGGGGCAGAGACAATCTATCTCGTCGCGGCGCGGCGGGCCTATGCGGTGGCGGCCTATCTCACCTATGCACTGGGGCGGCTGGGCCTGCGCCACACCATCGTCGACCACGCCGGGTTGATGGGGCCGGAGACCATCGGCTTCGCCGGCCCGCGCGATGTGGTGCTGGCCATCAGCTTCACGCCCTACACGCAGGCCAGCGTCGATCTTGCCGGCACGGCGCACAAGGCGGGCGCGCCGGTGATCGCGATCACCGATTCGCCGTTCTCGCCGCTGGTGCCGCTGGCCACCGTCTGGCTGGAGGTGGCGGAAGCCGACCATGCGGCTTTCCGCTCGCTCTCGGCCACGATCACCCTGGCGATGACGCTGGCGGCCGGCGCCGCCGAGCGGCGCGCCGGCGCCTGACGGTTCAGAGCCGCACGGGCTGGCCGGAAAAACAGCTTTCCGTCGCCGCATCGGCCAGCAGCTGGGCGCGCAACCCGTCCTCGCCCGAAGGGGACGGCGCCCTGCCGGTCTCGATGGCGGCGACAAAGGCATCGAGTTCCGCCCGGTAGGCGGCGGCATAACGCTCCAGGAAGAAGTTCTGCACCGGATCGGCGACAAACCCGCCGGCGGTCGCCACTTCGACCGTCGTGGTGTGGACATTGCCAGCGCGCACCAGCCCCTTGGCGCCATGCACCTCGATCCGCTGGTCATAGCCATAGGTGGCGCGGCGGGAACAGGAGATCTGCGCGATCTTGCCCGAGGCGGTCTTCAGCAGCACCGCCGCCGTATCGACATCGCCCGCCACGCCGATGGCCGGATCGACAATGGCCGAGCCGACGGCATGGACCTCCACCGGCTCCTCGCCCAGCAGGAAGCGCGCCATATCGAGATCGTGGATCATCATATCGCGGAACAGACCGCCCGAGCGGGCGACATAATCGGCCGGCGGCGGCGCCGGATCGCGCGACAGGATGGTGACCAGTTCCACCGCGCCGACCGCACCCGCCGCGATGCGCCGCCGCACCTCGGCGAAATTGGGATCGAACCGGCGGTTGAACCCGATCATCAGCGGCTTGCCGGCCTGTTCCACCACCTTGAGGCAGGCGCGGATCCGCTCCGACGACAGATCGACCGGCTTTTCGCAGAACACCGCCTTGCCCGCCTTCACGCCGGCTTCGATCAGGTCGGCATGCATGTCGGTGGGGGTGCAGATGAGCAGCGCGCCGATGGAGGCATCGGCGAGGATCGTCTCGATCGTGCCGACCCTGGCGCCCGTCTCGCGCGCAAGACTTTCTGCCGCCGCGGCGCTGGCGTCCGCAATCGCGACCAGCTCCGTCCGCGGATGGGCAACGACATTGCCGCCATGGATACGCCCGATGCGCCCGGCGCCCAGCAAACCAACCCTGATCATGTTCCGCCTCGTGGTGTGACGATGTGGCCGGAGAATGAATGCTCCTTTCATTTGACGCAAGAATGGAATTTTTGTTTCATTGCCGGCGCACCAGACAGGATGCCGCACCTTGCCATAGTCCGCGACGACAGGCTGCCCCTCCGGCGCCTTGGCGCGCACCGGGGCCGGCGGCGGGACGCGAGCGGGAGAGACCACCATGCAACAGGGCCAGTCGCAGTTCATCGACAAGGTGGCGGTTGTCACCGGCGGCACGCAAGGGGTGGGCGAGGCGATCGCCCGCGAACTGGTGGCGCGCGGGCTGTCCGGCCTCGTCCTCTGCGGGCGGCAGAGGGACAAGGGCGAGGCCGTGGCACGGGAACTGGCCGCCCATGGCTGCGAGACGCTGTTCGTGCCGGCCGACCTTGCCCGCACGGAGGATGCGCAGGCGGTGATCCGCGCCTGCGACGCGCGCTTTCGCCGCATCGACGTTCTGGTCAACGCTGCCGGCATCACCGACCGGGGCAACATCTTCGACACCACGCCCGAATTGTTCGACCGGATGTTCGCCATCAACGTGCGCGCGCCGTTCTTCCTGATGCAGGAGGCAGTGACAATCATGGCGCGGGAGCGGATCGAAGGCGCGATCGTCAACATCCAGTCGATGTCGGCGCATGGCGGGCAGCCGTTCATCGCCGCCTACTGCGCCTCGAAAGGCGCGCTGGCGACACTGACGCGCAACACCGCCAACGCCCTGCTGACGCACCGCATCCGCGTCAACGGCCTCAACATCGGCTGGATGGCGACACCGGGCGAGGACCGGATCATGAAAACCTTCCACAACGCGCCGGACAACTGGCTGGAGGAGGCGGTGAAATCCCGCCCGTTCGGCCGGCTGATCGACCCCGCCGAGGTGGCGCGCGCGGTCGCCTATCTCGCCTCCGACGACTCCGGCCTGATCACCGGCTCCAACATCGATTTCGACCAGATGGTGACCGGCACCTCCGAGCCGCCGCTGCCGGTGAGGGAGTAAGCCGATGCCCGCGCCCGCACTCGATGTCATCACCATCGGCCGCTCGTCGGTCGATCTTTACGGCCAGCAGGTGGGCGGGCGGCTGGAGGATATGGCCAGCTTTTCGAAAGCCGTCGGCGGCTGCCCGGCCAACATTGCCATCGGCACCGCACGGCTGGGACTGAAATCGGCACTGATCAGCCGCGTCGGCGACGAGCACATGGGCCGTTTCATCCGTGAACAGCTGGTGCGCGAGGGCGTCTGCGTCGATGGGCTGGCCACAGACCCGCGGCGGCTCTCGGCGCTGGTGGTGCTGGGCGTGCGCGACGACAAGACCTTTCCGCTGATCTTCTACCGCACCGATTGCGCCGACGCGGCGCTGGAGGAAAGCGACATCGACGAGGCGTTCATTGCCTCGGCCAAATCCATTGTCGTCACCGGCACGCATTTCTCCCGCCCCAACACGGCGGCGGCGCAGAAAAAGGCGATCGCATTTGCGAAAAAACACGGCCGCAAGGTTGTGTTCGATGTCGATTACCGCCCCAACCTGTGGGGCCTTTCCGGCCATGGCGACGGCGAGAACCGCTATATCAAATCGGACACGGTGACCGCGCATCTGCAAGCCATCCTGCCCGATTGTGATCTGATTGTCGGCACCGAGGAAGAACTGGCGATTGCCGGCGGCGCGGAGGATACGCTCACGACGATCCGCGCCATCCGGGCGCTGTCCAACGCCACCATCGTGTGCAAACGCGGGCCGATGGGCTGCGTGGTCTTCCCCGGCGCGATCCCCGACAGCATCGAGAAGGGCCTCAAGGGCCCGGGCTTCCCGGTCGAGGTCTACAACGTGCTGGGCGCGGGCGATGCCTTCATGTCCGGCTTCCTGCGCGGCTGGCTGCGCGATGAGCCGACCGAGACCTGCTGCGCCTACGCCAATGCCTGCGGGGCCTTCGCCGTCTCGCGGCTTCTCTGCGCGCCGGAAATCCCGACCTTCGAGGAATTGCAGTTCTTCCTGAAAAACGGCTCGCCCCACCGGGCGCTGAGGCATGATGCGGCGATCAACCAGATCCACTGGGCGACGACGCGGCGGGCGCAACATGCGACGCTGAAGACCTTCGCCATCGATCATCGCGCCCAGTTCGAGGAGATAGCGGATGCCGCCGGCGTGCCACGCTCGCGCATCGCCGCGTTCAAGCTGCTCGGCGTTCAGGCCACGGCCAAGGTGGCGGGCGGGCAGCCCGGCTTCGGCATGCTGATCGACGGGACCTATGGCCGCGAGGCGCTGTTCCGCGCGGCGGATCACGCGTTCTGGATCGGCCGGCCGGTGGAGCGGCCCGGCTCCCGCCCGCTGGAGTTCGACCTGGCGGGCGATGGCTCGCTCGGTGCGCACCTCTCCGAATGGCCGGTGACGCAGACGGTGAAGGTGCTCGCCTTCTACCACCCCGACGATGACGCGGCCCTGCGCGCCCGGCAGATCCGCGAACTGAAACGCGTGCAGGATGCGGCGCGGACCTTCTCGAAGGAACTGCTCATCGAGATTGTCGCCGGCAAGCATGGCACGGTGGAGGACACCACCCTCGCCCGCGCGGTGACGCAGCTGTACGACGCCGGGCTCAACCCCGACTGGTGGAAGCTCGAACCCTCGACCAGCGCCGGGGCCTGGGCGGCGACAAGCGCGGCGATTGCCGCGCGCGATCCCCATTGCCGGGGCATCGTGGTGCTGGGGCTGGAAGCGCCGATCGCTCAGCTGGCGCAATCCTTCGCAGTGGCACGCGGCGCGGGGGCGGTGAAGGGTTTTGCCGTGGGGCGCACGCTGTTCAGCGCTGCGGCGAAGGACTGGTTTGCCGGGCGGATCAGCGATGCGCAGGCGGTGGATGACATGGCGGCGCGATTTGCCGCCCTCTGCGATGCATGGGACAAGGCAGGAGCATGACGATGGGCACCATCCGTCTCACCATGGCGCAGGCGCTCGTCAAAGCGATGGCCGCGCAGAAAACGATCGTCGGCGGCAAGACCGTGCCGCTGTTCGCCGGGGTGTGGGCCATCTTCGGCCACGGCAATGTCGCCGGCCTCGGCGAGGCGCTGCACGGCGCGCAGGATGTGCTGCCGACCTATCGCGCCCACAACGAACAGGCGATGGCGCATGCGGCCATTGCCTTTGCCAAGGCCTCGCGCCGCCGGCGGATGATGGCCGCGACCACCTCGATCGGCCCAGGCGCAACCAACATGGTGACGGCCGCCGCCGTGGCGCATGTCAACCGTCTGCCGCTGCTGCTGCTGCCGGGCGATGTGTTCGCGGGCCGCCGGCCGGACCCGGTGTTGCAGCAGATCGAGGATTTTTCGGACGGGACGATCTCGGCCAATGACTGCTTCAGGCCCGTCTCGCGCTATTTCGACCGGATCACCCGGCCCGAGCAGATCATCCCCGCCTTCGCCCGCGCCATGCAGGTGCTGACCGATCCTGCCGAGTGCGGGCCGGTGACGCTGGCGCTGTGTCAGGATGTGCAGGCGGAGGCCTATGACTATCCGGCAAGCTTTTTTGCCGAGACGGTGTGGACCCTGCGCCGGCCGCGCGCCGATGCCGGCGAGATCAAGGCCGCTGCCGCCGCACTGAAGGCGGCGAAGAAGCCGTTCGTCATCGCCGGCGGGGGCGTGCTCTATTCGGAAGCGGAAAAAGCGCTTCTCAAATTCTGTGCGGCACGCGGCATCCCGGTGGGCGAGACGCAGGCGGGCAAATCCGCCCTGCCCGCCGGCCATCCGCTCGCCATGGGGGCAATCGGCGTCACCGGTACGGCGGCGGCCAATGCGATGGCCGAGCAGGCCGATGTGATCCTCGCGGTGGGGACGCGGTTGCAGGATTTCACCACGGGATCGTGGGCGCTGTTCAAGAACCCGGCGCGCACGATCATCGGGCTCAACGTCCAGCCGTTCGATGCGGGCAAGCACCGCGCCCTGCCGCTGGTCAGCGATGCATTGACCGGCCTTGCGGACCTCTCCCGCGCGCTGGGCGACTGGCGCGCGCCCGGCGCATGGAGCGAGGCGGCGGCAAGCGCCAGGACCCACTGGGTGCAGACGGCCGCGGCCTATACCGATGCGGCGGAGACCGCCCTGCCCTCGGATGCGCAGGTGATCGGCGCGGTGCAGCGGCAGGCGAAAACCTCCGATGTCGTCGTCTGCGCCGCCGGCGGCCTGCCGGGGGAACTGCACAAATTGTGGAATGCCGGCGCGCCCGGCGGCTATCACATGGAATATGGCTATTCCTGCATGGGCTACGAGATCGCCGGCGGCCTCGGCGTCAAGATGGCGGCGCCGGCGCGCGAGGTGTTCGTGCTGGTGGGCGATGGCTCCTACCTGATGATGAACTCGGAGATCGCCACCTCGGTGATGCTCGGCGTCAAGCTGACACTGGTCATCCTCGACAATCGCGGCTTCGGCTGCATCAACCGGTTGCAGATGGGCACCGGCGGGGCCAACTTCAACAACCTGCTGAAGGACGCGCGGCACGCGGTGCTGCCGGAGGTGGATTTTGCGCGGCATGCCGCCAGCCTCGGCGCAACCGCCGTCAAGGTGAAGGATCTCGCCGGGCTGGAAGCGGCGCTGAAACGTGCGCGGCGGGCGAAAAGGACCTTCGCCATCGTCATCGATACCGATCCGCTCAAATCCACCGATGCCGGCGGACACTGGTGGGATGTGGCGGTGCCGGAAGTATCGGCGCGCCGGCAAGTGAACGCCGCGCGCGCGGGCTACGAGCAGGCGGTCAAGGCCCAGCGCGTGGGGGATTGACCCGAACACACCATCGTCATGGCCGGTCCGGTGCCGGCCATTCCCGCCTTCAGGGATGATTTTTTGCAGTCGTGGATGCCCGCTGCACGGGCAGGCATGACGAGTGAGGAGAAAGCCACAATGACCATTCGCATCGGCGCCAACCCCATCGGCTGGTCCAACGACGACATGCTGGAGATCGGCGGCGAGACACCGCTGGAGGTGTGTCTGGCAGAAGCGCGGGAGGCCGGATTCGAAGGCATGGAGCTTGGCAACAAGTTCCCGCGCGAGGCGGCGGCGCTGAAGGCGGCGCTCGCGCCGTTCGGCATGGCTATCGTCGGCGGCTGGCATTCGGTGGAACTGCTCCGGCGTGATGCGAAGGAGGAATTCGCCCTCGCCCGGGCGCACCGCGATCTTCTGAAGGCGATGGGCACCTCGGTGTTCATCGTCGCCGAAACCTCGAACGCCATCCACGGCGACCGGTCAAAGCCACTCGGCCAGCGGCCGGTGATGGCGGCGGGCGACTGGGCGCCCTATTGCGCGCGGATGACCGATCTCGCCGCGATGCTGGCCGACGAGGGGCTGACGCTCTGCTACCATCACCACATGGGCACGATCATCGAAACGCGCGAGGATATCGCCCGGTTCATGGACGGCTGCGGTGCGGCGGCGACCCTGCTGCTGGATACCGGCCATGCGACATGGGGTGGCGCGGACCCGGCGGAGCTTGCGCGGACCTATCGCAGCCGCATCACCCATGTGCACTGCAAGGACGTGCGCCCCGCGATCATCGCCAAGGCAAAGGCGGGGAACTGGAGCTTCCTTGATTCCATCCTCGGGCAGGGCAACGAGCTTGGTACCTATACCGTGCCGGGCGATGGCGCGATCGATTACGTCGCGGTGTTCCGCGCCCTCAAGGGGTATTCCGGCTGGGTCATCGTCGAGGCCGAGCAGGACCCGAAGAAGGCCCATCCGCTGACCTATGCCAGGAAGGGCGTCGCCCATCTGAAGCGGTGTCTTGCCGAGGCGGGGCTGGCCTGAGGCCGGCCTGCCGCCTTTTCACGCCCCAGGAACCTCAGGTCCGCAGCACGCGGTAGATCGCCGGGATGACCAGCACGGTCAGTGCGGTTGACGAGGCAAGGCCGAACAGCAGCGAGATCGCCAGCCCCTGGAAGATCGGATCGGTCAGGATGGTGACGGCGCCGATCATCGCGGCCAGCGCGGTGAGCAGGATCGGCTTGAAGCGGATGGCGCCCGCCTCGATCAGCACCTCGACCAGCGGGCGCTCCGGCGTCTGCGCATGGCGGATGAAATCGACCAGCAGGATCGAATTGCGCACGATGATGCCGGCCAGTGCGATGAAGCCGATCATCGAGGTGGCGGAGAACGGCGCGCCGAATGCCCAGTGACCGAACAGGATGCCGATGAAGGTGAGCGGCACCGGCGTGAGGATGACCAGCGGCAGGCGGAACGAGCCGAACTGCGCGACCACCAGAATGTAGATGCCCAGCAGCGCCACGCCGAAGGCGGCGCCCATGTCGCGGAAGGTGACCCAGGTCACCTCCCATTCGCCATCCCAGAGGAGGACCGGCTTTGCCGTCGTTTCCGGCTGGCCGTTGAGACGGATCGCCGGCTTGGGCAGAGCGCCCCAATCGGTCGCATCGATCGCCTTCTGCACCGCGAGGATGCCGTAGAGCGGAGCTTCGTAGGCGCCGGCAAGCTCGCCGGTGACCATATCGGCGGGCTGCCCGTTGCGGCGGAAGATCGGATAGGATGCCGCCTCCTGCCCGATGCGGACGACATCACCCAGTTCAACGATGCCGCGATCGCCCGGCAGCAGGTTGGCCGGCACCGGCAAGGCAAGGATGCGCTCATCAAGCACGCGGGCGCCCTTGTCGAGCGCGATGCGGATCGGCACCGGCTGCTGGCCACCGCGATGGGAATAGCCCACCGTGACGCCGGCATAGAGCATGCGGATTGTCTCGAACACATCGCGATGCTCGACCTTGTAGAAATCGAGATCATCCTCCGACAGGCTGAGGCGCAAGCGGTTCGAGGCGGTGCCGTAGCTGTCATCGACATCGACGATGAACGGGATGGCGCTGAAAATTCCGCGCAGCTTGTCGGCCACCGCGCGGCGGGTGGCGGCATCGGGGCCATAGATCTCGGCCAGCAGGGTCGCCATCACCGGCGGGCCGGGCGGCGGCTCGACGACCTTGACGCGGGCATTCGCCGGCAGGGGGACGGAGGCGATGCGCCGGCGCAGATCGAGCGCGATGTCATGGCTCGGCCGGCTGCGCTTGCCCTTGGCGGCAAGGTTGATGTGCAGATCGCCCAGATGCGGCTCGTTGCGCAGGTAGGAATGGCGCACCAGGCCGTTGAAATTGAACGGCGCTGCCGTGCCGGCATGGCGCTGGATGCTGGCCACCTCGCGGACCGGCGCGAGCGCCGCCGCGATGTCGCCCAGCGCCCGGTCGGTCATCTCGACAGATGTGCCGCGCGGCAGATCGAGCATCACCGCCAGTTCCGGCTTGTCATCGAACGGCAGCAGCTTGACCGTGACATGGCGGGTATAGAACAGCGCCAGCGAACCGACCGTCGCCACCCCGACGATGGCAAGGAACAGCCCCGCCTTGCGGCGCGAGGCGAGCACCGGCTGCGCCACGCGGGCATAGAACCGCCCGAGCACGCCGCCATCCTGTGCCTCATGGCCGCCGCCGGCGTGGGAGGCGCCGAGCCGCACCATCAGCCAGGGCGTGACGATGACCGCGACAAAGAACGAGAACACCATCGCCGCCGAGGCATTGGCCGGAATGGGGCTCATATACGGCCCCATCAGGCCGGAGACGAACAGCATCGGCAGCAGCGCGGCGACGACGGTGAGCGTGGCGACGATGGTGGGATTGCCGACCTCGGCCACCGCATCGATGGCGGCGGTCTCACGCGGCCGGTCATCGCCCATCGCCCAGTGGCGGGCGATGTTCTCGATCACCACAATGGCGTCATCCACCAGAATGCCGATGGAAAAGATCAGCGCGAACAGGCTGACGCGGTTGAGCGTGTAGCCCATGACCTTGGCGGCGAACAAGGTGAGCAGGATCGTCACCGGAATGACGATGGCGACCACGATCGCCTCGCGCCGGCCGATCGCCAGCCACACCAGTGCAACGATCGACAGCGTCGCAAGACCGAGGTGGAACAGCAGTTCGTTGGCCTTCTCGTTGGCGGTCTCGCCGTAGTCGCGGGTGACATGCACCACGACATCGGGCGGGATGACGCCGCCGCTGAGCTGCTCCACCGCGGTCCGCACCGCGTGGGCAATGGTCACCGCGTTGGCGCCGGCGCGCTTGGCAACCGCGATGGACACCGCCGGCCGGGCGGCAAAGACGCCGTCTTTGCCCCGTTCCAGATGGGAGACGCGGGTTTCCTGCCCGTCGGTGGCAAGGCTGACGGTCGCGACATCGCGGACATAGACGGGCCGGCCATCGCGCGTGGTGACCACGAGGTTGCCGATCTCCTCGATACCGGTCAGCGTCCTGCCGGCGGCAAGGCCGATCTGCCGCCCGTCGCGGCGGACATCCCCGGCGGGGAACGAACGGTTGGCCCCCTCGATCTTCGCGGCCAGCGCCTGAAGCGTGAGGCCATAGCGGGCGAGCGCCTCCGGCACGGGCGCGATGCGGAATTCCTCCGGCTGGTCGCCGACGAGATAGGTCAGTCCGACATCGGGCAGGGCGGCGAGCGCGACGCGGATCTCGCGCGCCACGCGGGTCAGGTCGTTGGCGCTCCAGCGCGCGGCGACATCGGCCTTCGGCGTCAGCGTCAGCACGACGATGGCGACATCATCAATGCCGCGTCCGACGATCAGCGGTTCGGGGATACCGGCGGGAATACGGTCGAGATTGGCGCGGATGCGCTCGTGCGTGCGCAGGATCGCCGCATCCGCCGTGGTGCCGACGAGATAGCGCGCAGTCACCATCACCGCGTCGTCACGCGTCTGGGAATAGACATGCTCGACGCCGGGAATCGACTTGACGATGGTTTCCAAAGGCTCGGTGACCAGCTTGGCGGCGTCCTCGGCCTTCAGCCCGTCGGCCCGCACATGGATATCCACCATCGGCACGGAAATCTGCGGCTCCTCCTCGCGCGGCAGCGCCAGCAGCGCGACAAGCCCGAGCGCGAAGGCCGCCACCAGCACCAGCGGTGTCAGCGGAGACCGGATGAAGGCGCGGGTGAGCGCGCCGGCGATGCCGAGGGACGATCGGATCACGGCAGGACCACGCGATCGCCGGCGGCAAGGCCGCTGAGAATTTCCACCGCGGATCCATCGGGCAGGGCTGCGCCGGCAATGATCACCACCTCGCGCGGCGGACCGGCGGGCGAGGCCACCAGTACCCGGTCCACCCCGGCGCTGCGCCGGATGGCCGCCGGCGGCACGGCGAGCACCGTGCGCCGGGCCACGGGAATCTGCACCAGCACCCGCTGGCCGACGAATTCCGTGCCGAGGTCGGCGGCTTCAAGATCGGCGATCACGCGGCCGTTCTCGATCTGCGGGAAGACCTTGACGATCCGGCCGTTCTGCCGTCCACCCTCGCCGATCGCCACCTCCGCCCCGAGGCCGAGGCTGGCGGCATGCCGCTCGGGCAGGGCAAGGCGCAGATACAGGCCGCCGCCGGCAATCGTCGCCACCGCCTCGCCCGGCATCAGCACCGCGCCGCGCGTCACCGGCGCCTGAAGGACACGGCCGCCCACCGGCGCCTTGACCTCGCCATCCGCCCCCTGCTGGAGCAGGACCGCGCGCTCGGCCTCCGCCGCGGCGATCTGCCCGGCGAGGACATCGGCTTGCGTTTTCAGCTGATCGGCCCGCTGCTGGGTGCCGGCGCCGCGCGCCAGCAACGCCTGCGCGCGCTCCAGCTCGACCAGCGCGTTGGCCCGCTCCGCCGTCAGGGCGCGGATGCGCGCCTCCGCCGCGCGCAGCTGCGGGGCGAGCTTGTCATCCACCACCAGCGCGATGGCCTGCCCCTCGGCCACCTTCGCGCCCTCGGTCACATCAAGGCGCACCAGCGTGCCGCCGATCCGCGCGCGGGCGGGCACGACATTGCGCGCCTCCACCCGGCCGAACACGGCCTTCGTCTCGGTGATCTCACGCGGGGCCAGCGTGATCTCGGCCGCCCCGGCCAGCGAGGCAAAGGCGGCGGCGAGGAGGATGATCGGCGCGCGGCGCATCGGCAGGGCGCTCAATCGAACGCGCAGCCGGATCTGACGCCGAGCTTTTTGAAGATCATCGCGGCGGGGCAGAAGCCGGTTATGCTGGCCTGAAGCATGTTGAGGCCGATGAACGCCGTGAACAGCCAGAACCACGGGGAGACGAACTGGGTGAGCAGTACGGACAGCAGGGTCATCAGGCCGGCGAAGGCAAGAACGGCTTTGTCGAGGGTCATGGCGATCCATCCTGTAACAGTGAGGTTGCCTCTATATATTCATTTTTTCTAATATTCGCAAGACCCCTTCTCCGATCTCGCGCGGCGCCTCCTGCGGCGCTCCGGCTAGAGAACGAGATTCTCGATAATGGTCACATTAGCCATGCCGCCGCCCTCGCACATGGTCTGAAGCCCGAACCGCGCCTTGCGGCGGCGGAGCGCGTGGACCAGCGTCGCCATCAGCCTTGTGCCGGAAGCGCCGAGCGGGTGGCCGAGCGCGATGGCCCCGCCGTGGACATTGAGCCGCGCAGGGTCCGCGCCGGTCGCCTTCAGCCAGGCGAGCGGAATGGAGGCGAAGGCCTCGTTGACTTCGTAGAGATCGATCTCGCCGATGGTCCGTCCGGCACGGGCCAGCGCCTTCTGCGTCGCCGGCAAGGGCTCTTCCAGCATGATGACAGGATCGCCCGCGGTGACCAGCAGCGTATCGATCCGGGCGAGCGGGACGAGACCATGGGCTTTCAGAGCGCGTTCGGAGACGATCAGCGCCGCGCTGGCGCCATCGCAGATCTGGCTGGCATTGCCGGCGGTGAGCGCACCGCCTTCAGCCAGCGGCTGCAACCCGGCAAGGCCCTCCGCCGTGGCGTCGGCGCGGATGCCCTCGTCCACCGTATGCTGCCCCTCTGCGACCGCGAGCGGGACAATCTCATCGGCAAAAGCGCCGTCCCTTGTCGCGGCGGCGGCGCGGCGGTGGCTTTCGAGCGCGAAGGCATCGAGATCGCCCCGGGTGAAGCCATAGGCCCGCGCAATCGCTTCCGCCCCGCGGAACTGGCTGAAATCGCTGACGCCGAAGCGCTCGCGGATGCGCCCGCTCCATGGCCCTGTGCCGATGCCGGCCTTGGCATAAAGGCTGGCAGTGGAAAACATCGGCACGCGGCTCATGCTCTCGACGCCGCAGGCGATCACCACGTCCTGCGTGCCGCTCATCACCGCCTGCGCGGCAAACTGCACCGCCTGCTGGGAGGAGCCGCATTGCCGGTCGATGGTCACCGCCGGCACCGACTGCGGCAGGCGCGAGGCGAGCACCGCGTTGCGGCCAAGGGCGCTCGATTGCTCGCCCCCCTGCGAGACGCAGCCGAGGATCACATCCTCGATCGCGGCAGGGTCTATGCCGGTGCGGGCCACCAGCGCATCGAGCACCTCGGCGCCGAGATCAGCCGGGTGCCAGCCGGCAAGGCGGCCATTGCGCCGCCCGCCGGCGGTGCGCAGGGCATCAACGATAAAGGCCTGCATGGGGTCCTCGCTTGATCCAATGGAGTGGATGCCGATGAGCGGCGCAGCCGCCCCGCTCCCTCGCCTCAGCCCCGGTAGAGCTGCTCGATCTCGGTGGCATATTTGGCCTGGATATTGGCGCGGCGCACCTTCATGGTTGCCGTCACCTCGTCGTCGTCGTGGTCCAGTTCCTTGGTCAGCAGATGCACCTTGCGCACCTGCGCCACCTGCGCCAGCGTGGCGTTGGCGGCAGCGATCTCCCGGTCGATCAGGTCTTGCACCTCGGCATGCTCGGCCAGCGAGCGGAAATTGGTGAAGGCGATGCCGCGGCTCTCGGCCCATTGGCCGACGCTTTCGGGGTCGATCTGGATCAGGGCCGAGACGAATTTGCGCCGGTCGCCGATGACGATGCACTCCTTGATGTAGCGCGAGGCCTTGACGGTATTCTCGATCTCGGAGGGCGAGAGGTTCTTGCCGCCGGCGGTGATCATGATGTCCTTCAGCCGATCGACGATTTTCAACTGATCCCCGACGAATGCGCCGACATCGCCGGTGCGCAGCCAGCCATCCGGCGTGCGGCCGGCAGCCGTGGCCTCGTCGTTCCGGTAGTAGCCGACAAAGACGAGATCGCCCTTCACCTGAATCTCGCCGTCCTCGCCGAGGCGGACCGCAACCCCCGCGCCCGGAGGGCCGACGCACAGCGGCACAACGGCGCCGACGCGCTGGCCGGTCACCATGCCGCTGGTCTCGGTGGCGCCGTAAACCTCGACCAGAGGCACGCCGATGGTGCGGAAGAACTGCACGATGCGGGCGGGAATCGGCGCGGCGCCGGTCATCGCCACCCGCGTGTTGCGCAGGCCGATGAAATTGAGCAGCGCGCGGAAGATCAGCAGATAGGACAGGGCGAAAGTGAGCCGCTGCGCCAGCGTCCGCTCGCCCGCCGGCACCTCGGCGAACGGGGCGCAGGCGGCAAAGGCGCGCTCGAACAGCCGGAGCCGCAGGCCGCCCGCCTCGGCCAGCTTCAGGTGGATCGCGGAATGCAGCTTTTCCCAGATGCGCGGCACGCCGAGGAACAGCGACGGCGCCACCTCGCGCAGATCTTCCTGCACGGTGCGGATGGATTCGCCGAAGTTGACCTCGGAGCCGACATAGATCGGCGCCATGGTGGTCACCATCTGCTCGGCGACATGGCACAAGGGCAGATAGGACAGATGGCTGTCCGCCCCGGTCACGCCGAACCGCTCGATGATCGCGGCCGCTTCCGCCCTCAGGTTGCGATAGCTCAGCATCGCGCCCTTGGGCTTGCCGGTCGAGCCCGAGGTGTAGACGACCAGCGCGATGTCATCGAGGCTCTGATGGGCGAGCGTGTCGTTGATCAGCCCGGCATGATTGATGGCAAAGGCGCGGCCCATCTCCTCCAGCCGGGCGAAGGAGATGACCAGATCGGGCGGATAGGAGCGCGCGCCCTTGGTCTCCATCACCACGATGCGCCGGATGAGCGGCAGGTCGGCGCGGCGCTCCAGCACCTTGTCGACCTGCTCCTGATCCTCGCAGATGACGATCTCGGCTTGCGAATGGCCGAGCACATAGGCCACCTCGTTGGCCGGGCTGGTGGAATAGACCCCGACGGTGGTCGCGCCGATCAGCCCGGCGCCGAGCTGGCCGAGCACCCACTCCACCCGGTTCTCGGCGATGATGGCGACATGCCCGCCGCGCGGCAGGCCGAGATCGGCGAGGCCCATCGCCACGGCGGAGGCCCGCTCGGCATAGCCGGCCCAGGTCAGCGGCTGCCAGATGCCGAAATCCTTCTGGCGGATGGCAATGCGGCCGGCGAGATGGATGCCGTTGTCGGCCAGCATCTGCGGCAGGGTCTTTTCGGGAAGATCGGGCAACAGGGTCATGACAGCCAGCGTTTGCGGCGCTTGTAGTGCTTGATGTCGCGGAAGCTCCGGGCCTCGCCCGCGTGCCCGCCAACACCGAGATAGAACTCGCGCACGTCATCGTCGCGCATCAGCCGCTCCACCGGCCCGTCGATGACGATTTTCCCCGTCTCCATGATGTAGGCATAGGTGGACACGGCGAAGGCCACCGCCGCGTTCTGCTCGACCAGCAGCATCGAGGTGCCGCGCTCGCGGTTGATGCGGGCGATGATGGTGAAAATCTCCTCGACCAGCATCGGCGACAGGCCGAGCGAAGGCTCATCGAGCAGGATCAGCTTCGGCTCGGCCACCAGCGCGCGGCCGATGGCCAGCATCTGCTGTTCGCCGCCCGAGAGATAGCCGGCAAGGCCGTTGCGACGCTCGCGCAGGCGGGGAAAATAATCGAACACAAAATCGAACGACTTCGGCGGCGGGGCGCGGCCCGACAGGGCGAAGGTGGCGGCGGTGAGGTTTTCCTCGACCGTCAGATCCTCGAAGATGCGCCGGCCCTCCATCACATGGAACAGGCCCCGGCGGACGAGGGCGTGCGGCTCGCGCCGGGCGATATCCTCGCCGTCAAAGCGGATCGTGCCGGCGGTCACTGCGCCGTCCTCGATTTCGAGAAGGCGGGAAATCGCCTTCAGCGTCGTCGATTTGCCGGCCCCGTTGGAGCCGAGAAGGGCGACAACCTCGCCCTTCGGCACAGTCAGCGAGAGGCCGCGCAAGACCTGAACGGTCCTGTTGTAGATCACCTCGATGTTCGACACCTGAAGGATCGGCGCGGCCTCTGCCATCACTCAGAGCCCTTCCTTCGACACCTTGATCCACTCGGCGGTCTCGGGTACCATCATTTTCTGCTTGGCATCGAAACGGTAGACGCGGCCGACCGGCACCGAATTGCCGGAAATCGTGATCGGCGTGCCGATAACCCCGCCGGTATCGAAATCCTTGATGGCGTTCAGCCCGGCCTTGAGATTGGCGGCGGTCAGTTCCTTGCCGGCGGCCAGCGTCCGCTTCGCCGCCTCGCAGAACAGCATCGCGGTGAGGAAGCCCTGCATGTAGGCGGCGGACTGGTATTCCGGCCGGAGCTTGCGGATGGCGTCCAGCATCGGCGCCTTGGGGTCCTTCTCGAAATAGTAGCGGTAGGGCATCACGCCCATGAACCCGTCCGCCGGATCGCCCACCTTGGCCCAGAGCGAATTGTCCATCGACCAGAAGGTGCCCATGAACTTGGTCTTCAGCCCCAGTTGCTTGGCCTGGGACATGAACTCGGGCAGCGGGGCCAGCACATAGCCGTGGAAGATGGTGTAATCGGGGTTGGCGCGGCGCAGCTTCAGCACCTCGGTCGAGACATCGACCGAGCCGGGCGGCGTCATGATCTTCTCGGCGATCGTCAGGCCGAGCTTCTTTGCCATCGCCTCGGTGGTGGTGATCGGATCGCGGCCGAACTCGGTATCGGAATTGACGAGCGCGATCTTCGCCCCCGGCTGGGTCTTGGCGATATAGGTCAGCAGCACGGAGATCATGTCCGAATAATCGGGACCGGCCATGAACTGGAGCGGATAGGCCTTCGGATCGTTCAGCTCGGTCGCGAACGAGGCGCCGGCCATGATCATCGAGGCCTTGCGGTTGAGCTCGGGGTTGATCGTCTTGGCAAAGCCGGTCGAGTCCCCGTAATAGAAGGTCACGGCGTTCGAGCCGGTCAACTTGTTGAACACGGCCACCGACTGATCGACCTTGTAACCGGTATCCTCGCCGATGTAGCGCACCTTGCGTCCGGCGATGCCGCCCTGCTCGTTGATGATCTTGACATAGTCGGAGATGCCGTCGTTCACGCCGATGCCGGCGAAGGCGAAGACGCCGGTGAGCGGAATGGACCCGGCGATGACGATCTCGCCGGTCTGCGCGGCTGCCGTGCCAAGGGTGGTCAGGCTGAGGCCGGCAGCAAGCCCGGCCAGCATGGTCTGTCGACGATCAGGATGCATGGTTTCCTCCGATGGTATGTTTTCAATGCAGACTAGCGGCTGTTTTTCGAATGGGAAGGCGCCTCATGTCCGGAATGGCCAGAGATGGAAAAACCGGCGGATGCGCCGCCAGACTTCCGCCAGGCCATGCGGCTCGAAGATCAGAAACCCGATGATCAGCAGGCCGAAGACGATGGTGCGCACCGGGGCGAGCAGCGCCACCGCATTGGGCAGCACCGGGGTCAGCCAGCCGACCACCAGCTTCAGCACCTCGGGCACCAGCGTCATGAACACTGCGCCGAGGATGCCGCCCAGGATGGTGCCCATGCCGCCGACGATCACCGCCGCGAGAAAGAAAATCGAATAGACGAACGGAAAGCTTTCCGGCGTCACCACGCGGAAGAAATAGGCCCACAGCCCGCCGGCGATGCCCGCATAGAACGAGGAGAGCGCAAAGCTCATCAGCTTGGTCTTCAGCAGCGGGATGCCTAGCACCTCGGCCGAGATGTCCCTGTCGCGCACGGCGATGAACGCCCGCCCCCAGCGGGTGCGGAACAGGTTCGCCGCGCCGAGAACGGCGAGGAGCGTGAACGGCAGGATCACCCAGTAGAGCTGCTGCGGCCGCGCCAGATCGTGACCGAACATCCGCGCCGGCGGGATGGAGAGGCCGCGCGTGCCGCCTGTCACCGCCGTCCAGTTCTGGAAGACGAAATGCAGGATGAACGAGGCGGCAATGGTGGCGATGGCCAGATAAAGACCCTTCACCCGGAGCGAGGGGACGCCGACGAGAACGCCGAGCGCGGCCGTGACCAGACCGGCAGCAATGAGGTTGAGCAAGAACGGCGTGCCGAACCGGATCTGGCAATAGCCCACCGTATAGGCGCCGACGCCCATGAATGCGGCCTGCCCGAGGCTGACGAGGCCGGTATAGCCGGTGAGGATATTCAGCCCGGTGGTCGAGATGACATGGATGCCGACAAGGCAGGCGAGAAACAGCCAGTAATCCGACGCGACAAACGGCAGAGCGACCAGCAGCAGCGCCCCCGCCGCCAGCCAGACCCGCTGCACGCGCGTATCGAACAGCGCCTGATCGGCGGCGTAACTGTCCTTGAGAGCGCCGATCCGCATCAGAGCCTCTCGATCTCGTGCGTGCCGAACAGCCCGTAGGGCCGGACGAGCAGCACCGACAGCAGCAGGCCGAAGGTGGCGACCATCTTGTATTCGCCGCCAAGGTAGGTGCCGGCCCAGGCCTCGATGAGGCCGACGACGAGGCCGCCGACCAGCGCGCCGGCCACCGAATCAAGCCCGCCGAAGATCACCACCACCAGTGCCGACAGGCCGAAGATGCCCATCGTGGGCGAAATGCCGCCGACCGCACCGACCAGGACCCCCGCCCCTGCCGCCGCCATGCCGGCGACGATCCAGGCATAGGAAAAGACGCGCGGCACATCGATGCCGCAGGAATAGGCGGCCCCCTGATCGGACGCGGTGGCCCGCAGCGCGACGCCCCCCCGCCAGAAGCGGAACGCCACGACGAAGGCGATGATAACGAGCGCCGCCGCGGCAAAGCCGATGGCGATCTTGCGCGAGACATAGGCCTCGCCGATGAACACCGGCGCATTGCCCATGAACTCCGGCAAACGGGCGGGATCGGCCCCCCAGACAATCTCGACCAGCCCTGCGAGCACCGAGCCCAAGCCGATGGTGATCATGAAGGTCGAGATCGGGCTTTCGCCCAGCATCGGCCGCATGATCGTCCGCTCGAGCACGGCGCCCAGCACGCCGCCGCCCGCCAGCGCCAGCCCGATCGCCACCGCCCAGTGCACCTGCCAGCCCGCCGTGAACGAGAAGAACAGGTAGGCGCCGACCATCAGCATCTCGCCGATGGCGAGGTTGACCACCCGCGTCGCCTTGTAGATCAGCACGAAGGCCAGCGCGGTGAGCGCCAGCAGCGCGCCCGAGCCAAGCCCCGCCAGCGTGATCTCGGCAAAGAACAGCCAGTCGAACCCCGTCATGCCGCCGGCTCCCCGGCGATGCGGGCGCGCAGCTGGCCGATGTCGCCCGCGCCGAGATAGGCCTTGATCACCTCGGGGTGGGCCTGCACCTCGGCCGGACGGCCGGCGGCGATCACCTGGCCGAAATTGAGCACGACAACATGATCGGAAATGTCCATCACCAGCCCCATGTCATGCTCGACCATCAGGATGGTGACGCCCCACTCCTCCTTCACATCGAGAATGAAGCGGGCCATGTCCTCGGTTTCCTCGCGGTTCATGCCCGCCACAGGCTCATCCAGCATCAACACACGCGGCTGCATCGCCAGTGCGCGGGCCATTTCCACCCGCTTGCGCAGACCATAGGGCAAGGCCGCCACCGGGCGGTTGCGGATGTGGTTGATCTCCAGAAAGTCGATGACCTTTTCCTCGATCTCGGCGCGGATCGCCCCTTCCTCGCGCTCCGCCCGCCCCCAGTAGAGCAGCCCGTCAAGCAGGCCGGATGTCATGTGCACATGGCGGCCGAGCTTGATGTTGTCGAGCACGGTCATGCCGCGAAACAGCGAGATGTTCTGGAAGGTGCGGGCCAGGCCCATCTTCGCCCGCGCGGGTGGCGGGGCGGCGGTGATGTCCCTGCCCTCGAAGGTCACGCGGCCGGCCTTCGGCCGATAAAATCCGGAGATGCAATTGAACAGGGAGGTCTTGCCGGCGCCGTTCGGCCCGATGATCGTCGTCACCGCCCCCTGCGGCACGGCAAGAGAAACATCGTTCAGCACCTTCAGGCCGCCGAACTGCAATGTCAGCCGGTCGATCTCCAGAACGGGCGCACCCTGCCCGTTCCCTGCCCCGACATTCCGCCCCGCCACGCATGCTCCTCCCGTTCTTGTCCAGAACG